>Ga0123341_1005806_pt1 | contig 11073 bp, 8 predicted proteins | sample Turbeapinknodule_FD_89959 | JGI IMG/M metagenome (GOLD analysis project Ga0123341, IMG submission 89959) | Root nodule microbial communities of legume samples collected from Mexico - Turtle bean Mexico pink nodule | ecosystem: Host-associated > Plants > Roots > Nodule | place: Mexico: Nepantla...
ATATAAAATAGTCATTTTTATTTATACACAATTTAAAACTAGCATAAAATAATTTTATTCATAATATTTTTTTCTCGGATGATTCTTTATGTATAAAATGATAAATATATAATTATAAACCACCAATTTTGCACTTGAACTACTACTCTCTATCTGCCCAGTACTCAGTTCTTGAGTTCATGGACTAGTTTGAAAGGATTTTAAATATTTAAGGAACTATTATAAATGTTTCTAAGGTAATACTTAAAAATCAAATTGATGATTTATTTGGTTTAAAAGATCCTAAAAGATAGCATCAGAGAACAGAAGAAAATTTGAAGGGTGTTATTCATTGGAATTTGAGTGTTATTTCCTTTCATATTATTGAATGCTGATGTTTTATTCACTCACAATCTTTTGCTTACAAAAAAGGCCAAAATAAGTTGAGCTGGAAACATTGTATTATAATAACTTTATTCAACTACACAATGTCTTTAGATTTTGGTTTAATTAATTTTTTAAAATAATCACATAGTCTGGAAAAAAGGAATAATAAATATTTGCTTTTTAAATTTTCAAGCTTCAGAAATTATAACTCTATCAAAATTATCATAATTGGTAATAAGATGTCTTTTACTATAGGTTGATTTGATTAATAATTAGGACCTTGAGGAATTTAAATAGTTCCAAGGATTATAGAAAATCTCAATGTTCTGTTTTTTTCTTCCTTAAAGTAATTTAATTCAATTTGATTTGCATGAAAAAAAAATTGAATTAAAACTTGTGTTAATATTGCAAACAAATCTATTCAAAAGATTTCTTTTTCTAACAAACTGCCTCATGATTGATTGATTAAAATACCTCCAGAGTTAAAATCTACACCAAAATTGCAAGCTGATTTCAAAGCCCTCAATACTTCAAATTTGGTTAGCAAAAGTGAAGAATAATTGAAGATTTAAGTTTTCTATCCCATGAATGATCCCTTCTAAAACAGCAAATTTGTGTCCAGTTAAAAAAGAGGAGAAATTTGCAGCAAGATAGAAACAAGTACCAATCACAGACTACTAAATGAAATAAAAGAACGAAATTATAGGTCATTTTGCAGGTTTGGTAATGTGTATCACATTAAAATCATGACTATGAATGGTTAAGAGTTTTAAGTATAAAACTGGTCAATGAAGAAAAGGGGAAACTCACCCCATAATTAGATTAGATGGACTTACAACATCAATTTCCGTTAAAATTGACAAATAGAAAAAAATAATTTTTTTATAGAAAATAAATAAGTAAAAAAGAACTGTTTTTCCCCAGCATCACAACATAGCTCCATTCCATAGTTCTCAGAATCTGAAGTCAGGATCCACATCCATTGCCCAACAGAATTTTGCCAGCAGAGATTTGTTGAAAATCTGTAACATTTCAGGCAAGTAGCTCAAGATTAAAAAACAAAATGAGTGATGAAGGCATGCATATAAACCAACCAAGCACAAGATCCTGTCAGTTTTGACCACAGATGAAACATTATTGAAAATGCAGCCCATGGGGCAAAGAAGCATGCCTGCCAGTAATAATAAAGCACACAAAGGGTCTTTTAGAGCACAAGAATAAATAAATGACCATAAAGAAAATTTAAATTTCCACATGCATTATATAAACTAAGAAATTTTAGTATTTCCACATGCATAATATCTAACTAATATTTTCCTCTGAACAAAATACTACATAATTGTTGTGAGTACAAGAATAGTACATTATATGGATCAAGTAAAAAACCCTTTTAAAAATTTTAGGGGTGCCAAAAAAATTTGTAATTATTAAATAAACTTAAAATACTTTGGGACTGAACATGGTTCTACTAGACCACTCCTGCTTCTAGAAATTGATATCGCAACAATATTAATAACATGATCTAAACAAGGAAGAAGCCAGCACCTTTTCGATAGGAACCTCATGCCGCTTGCACCAAGCAACTGTAATCCTAGGGTCAAGGTAGTTTATCTTGGATGTGCCTAATGCCACAGTTTTTAAATCTTCTTTTGTCTTCATATCACGTTGCATCTTCTCGATTTTTGCATTGGTTTGAGATATCTTTTTCTCTAGTCTGTAGATTACATAAACCACAATCAAACATCATGTTTAAGCAATCAATTGACAATCAATGACTAAAGATGTTATGAAAAGCTAAATTACACTTCAGGAGTCAAGTTCTTTTTTGTCTTTCCATCTGAACTCTTTGAAGGAGGCTTCCCTTTCCTTGCCCTGTCTAAATCCGTTTTCAGCTCCTTCAGAACAGCCTACAAGTAAAGATAAGCCACATATAACTGTGTGAATGGGCCACCCAAACCATCGCAGTCTCATATTAACAATTTTCAGATATTATTATTATGCATACCTGAAGTTCATCAATTTTTTCAGTTAACTTTGACATTTGTGCATCATGAGATTTTGAAACACTACGTTGATGATTGCAAATGATAGCAACCTGTTATGAAAGACACAAGTCATTACAACTTAAATATGAAAAAATCAAAATACTAAAATGCAATATCATAGGTATAAATAAGCAACATGCTTTAGCCAACTCACCTGTTTATTTGCATGCTGATAAACAACAATTTTCTCCCCAACATCTCCGTCTTTAGTTCCTTTGTTTAACTGTCCTCACAAAATTCCACAAAAATCATGTTAGTCTATTGTATATCCAATAAAAGAAATCATAGTATATACATGATCCAATAAACATATGGTTGACTTTACGACATATTGATAACATGAGAATTTTTAAGACATGCATAACAATTTCACCAGAAGCAACAATTTTTACAAGGGAATGCAATTTTGTATTTGTGCGGAGTCATTATATTGCATACAAAATGTATAGAATTTTTTTTATATGACCACACAGACAAATCTGAAAGCGTATAAACGAGAGGCTTTGGTGTATTGGTCTCTAATAAGACATGCTGTCTTAGCTATTTTCTTAGGGGGTGGGAGGTCCCACATTTAAAAACTCAGTCATTAAACATACAATCAAATAACAATGTATACTGAGGCTGAGATCATATAGGAACAGTGAAAAACAGAACAAGAGAACTAGCTTTTTTCCTTTTTCTTTATTTTATCTGCAAGAAATGTGAATATCAGGAATTTTCAAAATCAACTTGTACCATATTATCCAATGTGATTGATGCATTGAATGTACGGAAGACTTTTGCTGTTAGACCAGGCATGAGTTCCTTTAGATGAGCATTCAATTTACTTGTATCCAGCTTATCAAAAAGATCATCACCAGGACGTTTATCTGAGTATTACAGGGAAAAAATTATTAAGTGCTTCAGTCTCATGCTTAAAACATAAAAAAATTAATAGCTAATTTCCCACCTTTTTGTAACTTCAAGATTGCATTATATACAGGAAGCTCAACCTCAACTGTATTTTCATACTTGATAGAATCTTTACCAAGGAAGTTAAACTGTACAAGACACAGGTAACAACGTTACTAATAAATATAATTATCAAGGGAGGCTACCATTAAAACAATCTGAGAAGGACTACTAAACTTAGAAAAACCCCTGAAGGACTTGAAACTCATCAACCTTAACATGAAGTGAAAATAATTAGAAATCCAAATACCTTGAGTTTGTTGGGAGGTTCTCTTATCACATTCTCTACTTTTAATGTGCAGCAACCAACAGTATCAGCTTCATCGTCATCCTGAAGAAATGCAATTATGAAATACCAAATTTAACAACTACAATCAAAATAATCATCTACTATGAACACAGTCAAACACACTGTGGAAGTTGCATGTGTAGAACAAGTTATTTCAACAAATTGAAATAATGTATACATTTATTCACCTCTAGGTTTTGCACTATAAAAAAAGTATATGATATTTAGTCGAGGGTAGGAATACCTCCATGGCATTTCCTAACAAAGCCTTACATACAATTAATTTCTTTAGGAAATTTTATCGAAATTTACTCAGGTTAACAAGCAAGACTTTATAGTGACAACTTATAACTTTAATCAGTCTGCCTTCCTTTGCCAAGTCAGATTCTACTATATACATATAGATAGATAGATATAGATATTATAAACATGGAATTAAAAACAAAATATTCAAGTAGTACATGATTAATTGATTCTTTAGATATTGGGGTAATTTAAATGAAATTAGCAAGAGCCTAAGAGTCCAATTGACAAAAAAAAAATCAAATGCTAGCAAAGTATGCATTTCTATGGCTTTTGACATCATGTATACAAATGTATGTTTTGTTGAAGAATGTAACTTGCTGTTAACAAATGAGAGTGTGTAAGTGCATATACCAACATAATACCTTCTCATTGCCAGCCCTCAGAGCTAGTTTATCAATAAGATAAGTAGCAACAGCAATTTGCAGCTTAGTAATATCTTTATTGGTAAAATCTTTTGTGTATGCAGACCTAATGTTCTCTATATAATCCTGCACCAAGAAGTCAAGAACTACAATAATTAGACAGGCCCTTAAAAATGTCATCCCAAAATATCAAACGAAAAACATGAAATTCACAAGGCTGGCGAACACAGCATGAAAGCACCTTTAACATCCTAGCTTTCTCATACTTTTCCTTGTCACTTTGACCCTTCAAGGAACTACTAGCAGCCAGAAACACATATTTGAATAACTTTGGATTTATAGGGTCACTCCAATAGGCTAACCAGGTAACTGTATTATCATGTCTTATCTCCTTCCACCTGCCAAGGTTTGACAACTAATGATTAGAAAAACTGGCTTTCAACTTGGTAGCATATTCAATATTCTTTTAAATTTCTTCTCTATGTCAAATAATGGAAGTAATACCTTTCACCAGGAATAGGACATTCAGGAATTGGGGCATCCTTTCCAATATTAATTGTGATGTCACCTGGATGAATGCGTTTTTTCAATTTTCCCATCTAGTAACATAAATTACAGTCAATAAGTATACATTATAAACTGTAAAAGCCAGTCAAAATCCAGAAGTTGAAGTCACCATATATAAAACCACTGTATCTGAAAAAAATAAGTGTATCTTGTTCCAGTAACAACCTTGGGGTGCTCTCCCCGGCCTCGGAACAATCCTGGTGGTTCAACTCTAAAATTCCCAACCTAAAAACAAAGATTTGATAAAAATAGTCATAAATTAAAATGATTCCTAATGAGTATATTAGAGAAAGGATTGAGTATAGAATGCCACACAATTAAATAGGAGAAAAAAGTGGAGCTTCAAGCACATATACAACTCCCTTGAAAACAACCATGTTGTAAAGAATACAGAAACACATTATATGGAAAGAAAGATATAGAGCATCCTTACAGTGCCAATTATTCAGCAAAAGGTGTCTACTAATGGGAGAAGTGAAAATTCAATATACATGAAAAGTTAGTATAATTTTAAATTAAGCCCTTTAACTTTAGACCTTGAACAGATTAAACCTTTATGGTTTAACGAAGTGCAAGTAATCCCTTGAAAACCAGATTTTCTACTTCTTCCATCTAAACATGGATTATGTAATCAATAATGTATTATCAGGTTAAATATTTTAACATAGGGTCAGTCACTTTGTATTCCCCTAACAGCAGGGTATATGCACAAAATTTGAACACTAAGGTCTAATATACACATGGCCCAAAATTAAAGGGTGTAAACTTGTCTATATTAAATTGGCAACATGATGGTGACTGACATTGTTCTGGTCAGCATTATTAACTTCACAAAGCAATCTAGCATTAAACAAGTATGGAGATATAAAAAGTAAGTCAATATCCAACCACAGTAACAATAACTCAACAACTACACGAGAAAGCAACATGAATAATTCTCCAACAAAAAATAGAATGCCCGATCACAGTTCATAAAGTCTGACGGAAATTTTAAGATAGAAATCTACACAAATTAGAGAGAGAGAAAATTAAACCTTCTCTTTAACACCATCTACAATAGCCCACATGTATTTCTCCTCTTGTTTCATTTTCTCTTCCTTCACAGTTTTCTTCTCCTGCATAAAGACAAGACAAAAAGGGGTCAATAATCAAAACAAAAAATAATAAACACAACAAGAATAAACCTCTCAGGCTAACTCAGATCAAACTTGCCACAATTCAAATTCATACAAATAGGGTATGAAAAATGTGCATAGAATATATATTTCTGCAATTCACTAAATCACTCTTTCCTAATATCAACCCCCAAAGAAGTTCTTACAGAAAACAAACTTCTGAATACGGTAAAGGGAAAAGAAATAAATACAGACACAATTTTCCCTAAATTTTCCACTAAATGTCTATCTACCCTGCTGCTCACAGTCCACTGCCTTCTTTCGAACAGAACTCAATTTCCCCATCATTTTGCCATGTGTGAGTTCTGTTATTCCTATAGTGAGAATTTTCTGTGGTCCATCTGCCTACCTCCCCGTGTGAGCTGTGTCTCTTTGTGAATTTGATTTCCCATTTTAGGCACACTTTAATTGGGTATATATATAATGTGAGTCTTTCATAAAATAAATTAAAACTGCAGTGTGAAGGATCATTTAAAACTGCAGTATGAGGGGTCATTTGCTTCTTCTTTTCCTTCTCACATTGGAAATAAATAAAAAATCTGCTTAAAAATCAGATAGTGCTCTAATATGTAAATTGCTATCATTGTCAAGTGAAGTGTAATGTAACAAATGACAAACTTACATCGGTGGTCATTTGCTTCTTCTTTTCCTTCTCACTTTGGTACCAGTCATATATTGGAGTGAAATCACAGTCTTTCAAGTTCTGGATAACATGATTTCTTCCAAGCAACTTTCGCCAGTCAGACCAGAAATTATCCTTGAACTTATCTTTCTGCATGTACTCAGTATCTCGCATGACTGCATACATTGTAGCAACCTGAAAAATAATTTTGAAGTTTATAATTTGGAAAAAGGCTCAAAAGAGAATTCAGAAAGAAACTTGCACATTAATGTACTTAAATAATCCCAATTCATCAAAAAAGAAAAGGTACAAGAGCAGTTCGTCAACCAAAATCTGAAGAGCGTAGTCTTCAGAGATAAAACCCTACCTCCTCTTGCTCAGGAGTCAAATCAACTGGTCTTCCCTTATAGAGCATCTTTACACCATGCCGCTGGTAAGGAGGGGGGAAAATGACACCATTGTGAACCAAAGTAGTCCATTTTTTCTGCCCATCACCAGAGCTAGGAAGAAGTTTGCTAGATTTGGAATATTCTGAACCACTGCCTGATTTTTTAACTGGCTTCTTGGTCTGTTTCTTGAAAGATTTTGAGCTAGACTTGTTAACTTTAGCAACCTTTGTAATCACCTTCTTCATGGAAGATGATTTATCACCTGACACGGTTTGTTTCTTTATTCTCTGGGAAATAGGAATATCATCATCATCATCATCATCCTCTAGCTTCAGCTCACGTTTCTGAAAGCCTGGCTTGGTTTTGATAGATGCATCTGAGCCTGAGACCTTAGGCTTCTTAACAGAAGGGTGCAAGGAATTACTATTATCTAGTGGTCTTTTAGCTGGCAATAGAGATGGCCTGTCCTGTTTATTACTCATGCCAGAACCATTTTGCCGCTCTTTCTGAATTTTAGAAATAGGCTTCTTATCAGAGTCGTCATGGTTACTGCTACTTGTTCCCAAATTGAAATTACGAGGTAACTTTTTTGACAAAGGGACATCATCATCACCATCAGAGTCTTCATAAGATTTCTTGACGACAGACGTCACCTTGTTATCATGGTTAGAATTCTTCAGCCTAAAACTCAACGGTTTATTATCCTCATCATCTTCAGAATCTTCACAGAAATCTTTACCACTGTGTACAGTAGATTTTGGTTCCACCTTGACGTCAATGAACATTTTCTGCTTATCTGCCAATGAAGGTGATTTTGAATTTGCTACAGGAAACTTCACAGAGGAGGTGTTGCCAACAGAATTTGGAGCTCTTGAGATACCTACAGAAGGCTTCATGGCTGATGGCTTAAGAGATGGGGCAGTATTACCTTTCTGCATGCTAGAAGTTTGGCCATTCGAAGAAGATGCATTAGGAATCTGTCTATATGACTGTCCCTCATGAATGTGAGAACTTGACTTCCTTGCTTCTGAAAGTGATTGATTTTTCTTAGCTGATAACCTTTTGTAAATTATGGGTGCATCATCATCATCGTCAAAATCATGAGGTAAATTTGGTGCTTCTGGAAGTGATTGATTTTTCTTAGCTGATAACCTTTTGTATATTATGGGTGCATCATCATCGTCGTCAAAATCATGAGGTAAATTTGGTTTATCGGAAGTCTCAACAGCCATTATTCAACTATTGAAAGTGTGGGCATGTACATCAGATACAAATTCTGGATAAAAAAAATGAAATTTCAATTAATCATCAAACATCAAGTTTTAAATTTCCAAACCAAACATAAAGTAACATCACCAATACAGAACTATAAAGACAAAGGGGTTTCAATTGCAACAAAAGGGATAACAACCTAATCCATACAAGAACTGATTAAAATATCATCACAAATAGATCAAAAAAATTATTTAAATCCCGCTGTCATCTGAAAGAACGAATTGCAAACCCAACCCAGCAATTCCCATTCAAACTATCGAAAATAACAAGACTAAAACATCCATAAAAAAAATCACGGTAAAAGCTATGTCCTGAAGGTGTAGCATTGGCATAAGCTGCCCAATTGAACCAAGAAGAATGCCCTATAACTCATACTCGCTCACACACACAAAGAAAAACAAAAACCCCAATAACATATAAACAAAAGGACAGCAGCAGCTGGGGATTGCATGAAAACAACAAAAAAGGTGGGAATGAATAGGCAACTAACAAGCTACTACCCTAGCCTACATCAGATTCCAATAAACAAACATACAAAAATCAAAAGCTCAAACCCAAGAAAAGACGAAAACACACATTCAACGGGCGGAAGCAAAAAGAAAGCGAGGAACTCGTATTACGAAGCTCGCGAGAGCCTATTACGATTATTATCGCGGTGTAAAAGAGCTGAGAAAACGAGGGTTTTATCCAAAAAACCTGAACAATCACGAACCCACGCACGCACAAGTTAAAATCTCAATCCAAAATTGGGAGAAGCAACGAGAAAGGTGGAGGTTTAGGGCGTGTGGGGATTCGAGGAGGAAGAAGAGGAGCATGCAGAAGGTGAAAGGGGGAAAGGGGAAATGGTGGGAAAAGAAAGATCTTTGAAGAAATTGCAGAGATTGGAGGAAGTAACAGGAAGTGAAGAATGAAATAGAGAAGGGATTGATTACCGGAAAGGATGCGAATGAGGGTGGGTTGAGGTGGAGGAAGAATAGTGGGAGGAGGGTGGGTAGCTCACAGATACAACCAAAGGGGAAGAAGAAAGAGAGAGAGAGAACGAGTTAGGGTGGGTGAGTCCAACTCGACTCGGCGAATTTCGGATGAGATATAAGAAGATATGAAGCAATACGATACAATACAATTTTACAGATGTCAGGTTCCGCTCTGTTTTTCTCTGTCCGATTACTTTCTTTCAGCTAACGTTTTTCCTCTCTTTCACTCTTTCTTTGTCTTTCTGACACCAATGGCCCAATGGGCCATGTTATTTCTCCTTAGAGGCTATTTCTTCTTGCACCCCTACATTTTACTTTCTACACCCCTACGTTTTACTTTCTACACCCCTACATTTTACTTTCTACACTCCTATATTTTTCGTCCTTCATCTTTACATTCTTTGTAATAAAGCTCAAACACTCCTCTTAAATGGCGTGTCGGTACTGGATACTCATATCGAACACCGACACTCATATAACACTTGTAAGACACATATTCGTGAAGTGTCTAATTCAAAAAATATTTGTTTGATTTATGACAATTCTAGTACGGTTCAAACACAATTTTAAAAAAAAAAAATACATTAATTTTCTAAAAACTCAAACTTACTGTATAAATTTTTATTATGATTATAAAAATAAGAAACAAATCTTTTTAAACCAGTTATGAAAAACATCTCTATGCTCCAAAAAAATAATTTAGAACATACTTGTGTACATAAATCTTTATTGTCAATTTATATAATTCATAATTATATAATATATAGATCTTTGTCCTCGTGTCCTAAATTTTTTATTATACTTATCTTCGTGTTTGTGTCCGTGTAGTATCAATGTTCGTGTCAGTGTCTGTACTACGTATTATAATACCACCAGAATTATCTTTGTTAATTGTGATTGATTATGGAATAAGAGTTTCATAAGCAAAAGGTATTTCTGGAATAAGAATTTCGTAAGTAAAGTGTTTTTAAAATAGAAAATCTGGAAGAGAAAAAATCATTATGGAATATTTTTTCCATAACACATTTTTTTAATTTCCAAAATTGTAAATCTGAATTTATAAAAATGTATTCTGAAAAGTATGTTATGAAAATATTCCAAAAAATCTAATCCGAAAGTCATTTTTAAAAAGTGTAAAATGGTATTTTTCTGAGAATGATGGGTGCAGGAAGTATTTTTTTTGGAGGACAGAAAGAAACACTCTCGGAATATTTAAAAGATATTATATAAAAAAAAAAATTTATTATTATTTTCTTCCAATAAAATCCATATTAAGTAAATTTGTCAAAAACTAACACTAAGAATTGAGGAAAAATCATTTTCAATTTTAAGTGATTTTAAAGAACAAGAAGTGTGTTCTTTTTGTTTCGAAAGGTGAGATCAAATTATAAACACTGAGATGAAATTAAAAGAAAAGACAATAGTCACCAAAAAAAATCACTGAACAGAAAAATAACATGAAACAATTAGAAATACCTTTGCTGTTATAAAACACCGAACTTGCAATCTCCAGATTAGCGATTGGGTATGGCAGTAATGAAAAACACAAGAGTGATGAGAAATTTATCTGAAATTGAACTTATTTATAGTGTAAAATATGATATATATTTGTAAGAATCTTTTTATATTCTATTTAAATGACTAGTAAAATCTTTTCTGTTAAAATCAAATCTTGATAAAATATACACCAAGATTTAAAGTTTAAAAAGGAAAGATAACTTTATCTTTTTTATATGTAGGATAAAATAATAT
>Ga0123341_1005807_pt1 | contig 11073 bp, 4 predicted proteins | sample Turbeapinknodule_FD_89959 | JGI IMG/M metagenome (GOLD analysis project Ga0123341, IMG submission 89959) | Root nodule microbial communities of legume samples collected from Mexico - Turtle bean Mexico pink nodule | ecosystem: Host-associated > Plants > Roots > Nodule | place: Mexico: Nepantla...
ATTTTTTTCTATCACTTTTCTGTTGGTAATTTTTATTTATCGACAATTGTTTTACATTATTGTTGAATTTTGATTGTCGATAAAACTAATTCTTTTTGTAGTGGGGACAAACTTGACAAGAAGGTTGAATCTAAAATTTTCACTAAACATAACACATACAAATTTTATAGAAATTTTCAACCACAAAATGGAAAATTTCTTGTAAGTAGAGATGTCAAGTTCATGGAAGATCAACAATGAAGTTGGGAACACCCCATAAATAATAGAAAGTCCACAATTTCTTGACAATGAAGTTGGTGATATTTATCTTAATATCCTTAATGTGACTAGTTTAGAACTTGTAGAACATGAAAAAGTTATGAAAGATAATGAGTGGATAAATGCAATGTAGGAAGAACTTGATATTATTAAAACAAAGAACTCATGGGAACTAGTGGACAAGCATCAACACAAGCAACCTATAAAGTCAAATGAGTTTATAGAACAAAATTTATTTCAGATGGTTCTATAAGTGAGTACAAGACAAGGTTGATGGTGAAAATATATACTTTCTTTGGAGTGGGATTTCATAAACATTTGCTTCGATTAACCTGCCTTGATACTATTGGAATGTTATTTCTCTTGATATTGTAAAAAGGGTCGAAAGCTTATCATTGGAAAACATTTATGTAGAATAATTTGAAGGGTTTAAAATGAAAAGAGAAGAGGAAAAAGTTTACAAATTTAAAAACTTTTCTCTTTATGTTGATGATCTCTTTACACTACAAGAAAATCATGAAATAAAAATCAATTTTTAGACACAAAAATAATTAGTTGTAATAGTAAAAAAATTATATATCATTTTAGAAACTAAAAATAAATTTGGTTTCTAAATTAGTTTATATTATTGTTAAATAGTTTCTAAAATGGTATCTAATTAGCAACTAAGGTTTTAATTACCAATTATTTAGTTTCTAAATTTGGTAGCAAAAACCTTGGTAGCAAATTAGATACCAATTTAGAAAAATAGTAACTAATTTAACAATATATATATTCTTTTGTTGGTAAAAGAAAGACTTCTAACATTTAAGAACTTTGTGTGTGCACAGAATCAAATGTTCAAGGAGCAAATTGAGAAGTTAAAAGGAGAGGTAATGTTATCTTTATGATTGCTTGCATATCTTTCTTTAATTAATCCGTTTTAGGTGTTTACTAATTAGAATTATCATGTTTTTGGGCTGACTTCAGGAAAAGTGCTTACTCGAAGTAAATAAACGTTTACGCGAGCAGGTTATTATCATTCTTGGCTATTTACACAAAATGATAAATTAAATATATATTTACTTTACTACTTTTTTATTTGTTTTTTAGAGATGGAAAATTATTTTCTCATTTTTTTTCCATAAAAAATCTACTATATAATTTGTATTAAAATTTTGTAAAGAATAAAATTAATACAAAGTATGTAAACAAGTTCTATCCAATATGTTATAAACCTTAAATATTTTGCATTAATTTAATATTTCATGTAAATAATTTAATCTCACCAGGATCTGACTGGACTCGACTTGATCTAGTTTTGACTGAACTCGACACGACTTGGTCGTAATTAAACTCAACTCTACTTGACTTGACCCGACTTAGGTCCAATCCAACTCGATTAAATATGGGACCAAGTTGACTTGGCTCAACTTGACGTGGGATTGATCTAACACAACTTGGCATTGTCCAAATCCTATGTGGGCTCGATGTCTTGGCCCAACACAAACCCAACTGGGCTCTGTCCAACCTGACTTGGGGCGTCTTGGGTCAACCTGACTTGGGGCGTCTTGGGTCAACCTGGTTCAGACTAGACTCAGTTTAACTTGAGTCTAACCTAATGCAATTGAATATCAGTATGGCCCGACTCAAGTCAACGTAGGTCCTGATTGACTTTGTTTGACTTAACGTGGGATCAACCCAACTTAGTTTGACAAAGCCCCGACCTGATGTGGGTTCAATGTCTTGGCCCAACTTGACTTGACCTAACATAGGATCAAGTCGACTTGGACCTAATTGTACTTGGCTCTATCCTAAATGGGCTGACTGTGGGTCTTTTTTGACTCAACCAAATGTGAGCCTGTCCTAACTCGGTCGACTTGGGCCAAGCCAACTCAACTCATCCTCAGTGTGTGCCTATCAGACTCGGCCTAACATGTGCTTAGCCTAATTTAATTAACTATGGGCCTCCCCTTACTAGGTTAAATATGACAAACCCAAATTCAGCTCAACTTGGTCAAAACTAACTCAAATTGACCTAAGTCTGGGTTGAATATGCTAATTCTGGGCATGGACAAACCTAGCTCGACTTGAGGTCGAGCCAACTCGACTCTGGTCAACTCACTTCAACTTGGGATTAAGCCAACTCGACTCAATCTAAACTTAGGTCAACATGACTCGATTCAGCCAGACATAAGATCAACCCCACTTAGACTCAACCCAACTTAGCTTGACCTCTAACTTGACATGGATTTGGATTGACCTAACTAGACCTAACTAAGACTAACCTAGGGTCAGGCCTAACCAACTTGACTTGGGCCCAACATAAATTGAGACTAAGCCCAACTTGAGATAGATATGACTTAACCTAACCTAATTTAGGTCTAGTCTTACCTAACCTGACTCTGGTGATTTGTTTTTAATTGGTTAGACCCAACTTTGTATGACTCAAACGTAACTTAACTCAACCTTATATGAGACCTATTCGATACTACCTTAATTTAGTCTTATTCAACCTAACATTTAATAACTTTACATGACCTTAATACATCTTAATTTTGGATTTTCAAAACAAAAAAATTATTTGATTTATATAGAGTTTAAATCCAATTAAATAGATTAAACTTAGGATCTAAAAATATAGATTTTAATTTCAAATTAATCCTTTTAAATAGAGTTAAACCAACATTGATTGTGAACTGGATTGAATTTGAGAATTTGGATTGTTTTTATCACACTTTCATAATTAAAAATTAAAAAGATTGGGCCACTTTCATATTCTTTCATCTTGTTTAGAAGTTAATTTCCAACATGATTTGTTTGTTGTAGTACCAGATTGAACGACAGCATTATTTGAGAGATGAGGATTTGGAAGTGGTCGCTGAAAAGAGGGAAGAAGAGGTGGAGACGGAGTTATTCATAGGAAGACCTGAGAAACAAAAACGTTAAAGTTGAAACCTGCAAGTGCTCATATATAAATTAACAATACCCATATAAATGGTAGCTCACCTCCAATATATTCACGTATGATACATATATGTAATTCTTGGTGTTAACTCTCTAATCACAACCGTGGTTGTGAATACTTAAATAATTCCTGTACAACACTCATTCCAATGCTGTTCGTGTACTTCGTGTTCATATATCAGTTTTTGGAAATTTTTATTTGATTAGAAGGTTGTGTATTTAGTCTCTGCCAAGTTGAATGTTTAATGGACTATAATAGTGGGAAGCAAATAATCAGGAAGTGTGCGATCGTTTTGATTGAACACTAGTTTGTTTGATGACCCCAAAACTATAACTTTTGCAACATTTTTTCTTTAGATGCAAATTAATTTTATTACTAAAAGAACACCTCAATCTTACCATATATAGAAGATCTAATGCATGTATCACATCACAAGGTTAAAAAATAAATTCTGATAAAACCAACTGCAATTACTTTTTTAAAAATATATAACTATAATTAAAATATGCCCATTCTAGCAATTTCTTTACAGAATCACCAAGGTAAAAAAAAAAACTTTATGGAGATATTTAAGACTTCAAAAATTGAGAAACATTGGGGATAATGATACTAATTGTAACTTGAAAATACTAATTCCATACATTTAATGATTTTGTCGGTGCTGAATGGTTGATTCATACACTTCTGCAAATTAGCCAAGTAATGTACACACTACTTCTGCAAATTAGCCAAGTAATGTACACACTTCTGCAAATTAGCTTATGTTAAACATAAAAATGATCTTACTAACTCTTACAAGGTGCGGTACCGCACTAGTTTGATGTAGGGGGTGAGCGTGTTAAATTTTGTTCTCGAGTTTTAACTACGGGTAATACATAGTCTGCTGGGAGAGAATCCACACAGGAATTCAAATAAAACTTCATTAAACAATCAGTGTATTTTCTTAAAATTTCTGAAAATCTTGCTTTAATTATAAAATTTGGAACCCTCCCTATTTAAAAGGAAAAAATAAAAAAACAAATAACTAGTGAAAAATTGTAGATTTTTAAAATCAGGACTCTAAATAATTAAACAATGCAGAGGATCTGTTTTCACAGATTGCTCTAGAGATCAGATAATTAGAAGCAATGAGATGGTTAACTGAAGGAAGTATCAAAATTCCTAAAATGGAATAATTATATACAACAGCTGTTACAAGCTTGCTAAGGATGTGTTCTCTGTGTACTCACCTTGAATGTATAATCGGAGAGCATTATGGAAAAGAAGTAAAGAATAGAAGGAGAGGGAAAGGAGGAAGCTACAACTCCATTAGCTTGTATAAAACTCCGACGGACAATAAAAAAATGGCCTATTTTTTATGTAAGAAATGAGACTTCACATGAATCGCATGAATGTCTTTATCTTTGGCAGCCACAATATAATTTCATAGCTCCCTGCAATGCTCTCTAAACGGTAAAGCATGCCTTTTGATGTTATTTTTCAAAATGGTATGTTTTTTCATCATGGTGCTTCTGTTCTGAAATTTGTTTCTGTGCAAGAAACCAAACTTTGAAATATGCCACATGATTGAATCAAAAATGCCACGAGAGATCACCTAATAGTAGTTCTTCCAAGAGATGATGCTCCAATTTCACTGTCAGTATTCTGCATCAATGATCATGTCCAGTTTGTCAATCATTAACATATAAATATGGACATAAAGGGAATGGATGCTCTCATTAAACAAGACTGTATCATGCGGAAATCTGTGTCAATCCTTATCTTGATTAAATAGGTGATGTCATTTAAGAAGTGGGAGATAAACACAGTTTTTACATTGTATGGCCAAGTGAAATTTAACATGAAAGGATTTGTTCACATCGTTTGACCGAGAATAACCATCAATCCAATTTAAACACTAAATCACTTTACTGAGCTTGGCAGGGGTATCTAGTCGATTAACCATCTACGAAACATATTTAAGCAATATATAACATGAAGTAAAAGGATTGGCATGTTGATTGTTGTTCAAATTGTGGCAATATATAATTATATTATTGGTTAAATAATTTTTTTTAATCCCACGTGTACAAGAGATACAAAGCATTCTTCATGCCCACAAATAATATTTGTCCTGTTTACTCAGTTTCTTTCCAGGAACAAACATAAAATAGATAAAATCAAGGAATGATACACCGCTCATTTTAATAAATGCAAAACAACTTGAAATTAAAAATTATTTCTCAAAGGGGAAAAAATACAAGAAAGAAAATAAAAAATGCAGCTGTGTCATAAAAAATATTTAAAGTCAATTTAATGTGTCTCTAGTCAAAGGAATAGTGAAACAGTTTCAAGTATGCTAAACGTACTATATTCACAAAGACAGACAGGCCGCAGGGCCGTCCACATCACAAATTGTTTTTATCTATCTTTAAATGAGTAATTTACCTGTGATTTAGGCGATGGGAATACATTCCAGAACCTAAGTGTTTCATCTCCAGCTCCAGTTACAATTGTCTGAAACAGTAAAACTCGTCACAAGCAGAAACACAGCATATAGATGATACGACAAAGAAATCATTTTCTTAATCATAGACAGAGTGATAGAGAGAGGAATAGGTTAATGAACTGAAATACCTGTCCATCTGGAGAAATGGCAAGATAAAGAACTCTGTATGTGTGGCCAGTAAGAGTGGCCAGCTGCATCAAAGGACCAAAATGATGGTAAAACAGGTTTGAATAAAGTAAAAATAAAAGAGATACAACTTATCACAGTAGATATTGTACCTTTGACATGGTGGGGTATCTCCAAACAATTATCTGGTTCTGGGAGTAACCATGTGTGCTTACGAGTTCATTGACATTTTTAGACCAGACAAGATTGCAAACCTGTCAAATATAAAGGTTGAACACCATTTTACTTGTGTTAAAAAATTGAAAAGGCAGAGCAGGAAGACTCTTTTATCCTACACTCAATATTTGAAGTTGTAAATGCCACAAGTTCTTAAAGTAATTTATAGGTCGAAAGAAACTTAAAGAATCTTACCTCGCAGCTATGAATGGTCAACTAAAATGACATTTAATTTAGGCATTTTTTTACAACTTTACAATAGAATAAGAAACTCTGAGCTGAAGCTATTTTCATTGTAATGTCTCAGTTTCTATACAATGATAGAGCAAATAATGATTTTACTGCTAGAACTGGATTTCTAAGGGTGAGGGGAGGTGGCTGCCTCCATGTAAGAGGAAACTCAAGTCAATTCTGAACTTAGGCTTGGGGTAGGGCAGGGGACAAATATACCCTTATCATACCTTCATTCATGCCTCCCAACCAATAATTACAATAGTAATATCAATCAGAACAATAATCAATCCATGTTCAACTAGGTACACTCCCAGAGTTATGGTGTAATAATAATCTTAGTTAGAGATGCTATAAAACTGTGCAAGCCTTTATCCAATGCTTAAGCTTTTAATAGAATTGATCTTCGACATAGTATTGGAGTTTCCTTGTCTAACTGGTCAGGGTTCAAATATTGTTACCCCCATCCTTTTAGATTAAGGTTGGATTTCATTATTTAGTAGTCTCATCATGCATTGTTCATATATCAAGCTTAAAGGGCTCTTAGGACATGTTATGATGTTAGAGATGTGATGGTCATTCATAGGCCTTCAACTAGTAGTCTAAGCTTTTAAGAGAGTTGATCCATTGCAAATAGTGAATGTTATAATTTGTCAGTCATCATAACCTATAGGCAGAAAATGATTAACCTCCTAGCTCTACCTCTTTCTTTTGGTAACTAATTATTCATCTACTATGCATTTAAGATGATTCTGCATTTCTAGGCTTTAAGCCCCTGTTACATTAAAAAAAAGATGTTATGACTTATTACCACTCAAAAAGAATTGGAAAAGAAAGCATGTCTACAAGAATAATCAAATCTTTATCTTTCAACATTAATCATAACAATTGCATTAACAGATTCGTGTTCCTCTTGAGGTCCAACATTGATGTACAAACTTTTCTAATCCTTTCTTAAACATCTTTATCTTTCTTCAATGGTGTATCATGAATCATTTTTCAAGTGCTATTTTATTCTTTGCATTTCATAGATTTTGGTTTAAGCAGTTTGTTGTTCTGTCCTAGTTTAAACGAGTTATCAAAATTACCCTTCACCAGATGGAACACATATTACAGCAACCAGTAAAAAAATTTGTAGTACCAACAAATAGCCATCCTCATATTAGGGAAATTATTGCAATGTAGTGAATTTGACATAAAAGTATAAACAGATTAAACACAAGTACTTTTACCTGACTTCCAGTGTCCATGCAGCTTAAGTGTGAGTTGGTGGTTGTATTCCAGAAACGTATGCATCGATCTGCAGTTCCTCCCCCAGATGCAAGAAGTCCATGAAGATGAGGAGACCATGCAATAGCTTTAACAGCTGCTGTATGCTCACAGTACTTCAGGACAGGCTGAGTTGAGTGTTGATTCCACACAAACAACTGCAAAAAAAAATTATTAGTACTTATCCAGAAGAAAAAAATAATTATAGTTCAGAAGAATGCTTAAGTTTGCACTTGCATACTCTGTTGTCATTTCCTCCAGATGCCAACTCACGGTTATCATAAGACCACTTCAGTCCACAAACCTTTAAAGAAACAAAAAGGAAAATCAATATCTTGCTGGATATTATGTACAGTGGAATAATTAGACAAGATGAAACTGTAGGAAATAAAAACAAGACTAACCTCTGATTTGTGCCCTGACAGTTTACTGACAAAATCTTCTTGTGCACGGATATCTCTTTGATAAATATTCTTATCCCTGCCACCAGAAGACAAAAGAGATGAACTCCAGGCCAAGGCTCCAACACGTAACCGATGACCCTCCATAGACCTTATCTTCTTGCAACGAGATGCATCCCAAATCTACATGAATAATAATTAGACCCAGGCATTGTTCAATTGGTGGATTAGTAACAGAGAACATAAAGGTAAATGGGAGGAAAAGTAAAATGAGCTAGCAAGTTTCATGGATGCACTGAGGAAGAAAATTCATGTTGTGATCGTGCAAAACAGTTAAGCAGAGATCAACTTAGTTTTCTTGGGGAACTTAGTCTTAAGGAAAATGTGTAGAAGCGATGCACTAGATATCTAACTTAAAATGAAACTGAGCCACCTATATCTCTCCAACCCCAATTTAGGTCAAGAACAAGTTTTTGTCACCCTTGGGAGCAAAGGAGTTGGACTACATAAAGGTAATTAGTATTCAATCAAGCAAGTAAATTAAGTTTATATATTTGAAGTCGAATGCATGACATGCTTATCAAGTATATCAATATCAAACTAATACAATTTGTCAAAAATGGAGCCTAATTGGCATAGAATCACTATCATAAAAAGGCTATATTTCCTAGAGCTAGTATAACCTCAGTCAAAAAAATAAAAATACAGGTTATACAAGTAAGAGACAAACTGGCATACTTAATTAACCCATTTAACAAATGATTTACTGACAAAAGCGCAAGCACAATCCACAGTAGCTGTCTGTGACACCAACCCTATAAAGCACAGGCACCACACATGGCGCAGAGACATTGGTAATGTCCTATTATATGTAATGATTTATAACAGTGTTAAAGTGATCAATTACTGTAAAGATGGGAGGAAAAGTTATAAATTAATTGAAGCCAAACTGCCCAAACGAAACATCTATAGCACAAAATAACAAAGTAATGGAAATAGGGGTGTCTAAAACAAAAACAGAGCAAGCCACCAGAAAGCAGTGGAGGTCGAGATGAGAACCTAAGAGGAAGTCAAGAGCCAAATCTCACACCATAGGCAAAGTCGGAAGCCACACTTAAACACCAGAATGGAAAATAGAGAAGGTGTATGTGACAAGATTTTGTGCAATCTATCTTTCTGTTTTCTAATAGTTTGAAACCTGGTTTAGAAATTTCTAAAATAAAAGTTGGATATGCTGTAGCCGTGTCCTTTATTCTTTTTACTGAAGCGGTGTCAGCAGTGTCTGAGCTATGTCTACAAGTTTCCAAGCCCAAAAATAAATATCTTTTTAATCTAAAACTGTGTTTGACAAGTGTCAGTGTCCAACATTACATGTAGAAATACCTGCATACTGCAGTTTCTGCTCTTCTTACTTAGCACAGAACTCCCATTCTTAGTGGAACCTCTACACCTCCATCAGCTTGGCTTCTACTTCACATCATTAGTATCACAGTTTTGAAGGCCCTTTTTAACCCACAGGGGTTGACACAAGTGCATGAGAGTCCGGTACACAGATAGAGTGTGAGAAACATAACTCACCTCCACCAAAATTTATCAACCTAACTTTAGGAGTATATATTGACAATAAAACACAATATGACACGACACAAAACGACAAGGTTTTGGAATGGCACAAATATACATATGAACTAAAGCATTTATAAGGTATTTAAGTGTATCTGCTTCTTAAAAATGAAAGCAAAGGGAATGATATGCCCCGAAGAAAGCATTTTAATGAAGTGAATGGAGGGGAGGGGCACAAAAATGATAAACACTGAAATTTTCGAACCTTCCAATTTTAAACACCATCAATAAAATTACAATAAAATAATGGAAAAATAGTACAGAAAATCTTTATCTTTTATTATAAGTTCAACCTAATCCCAAACAAACATATCTACACTCTTATTATTTATCTGAGATGAATCATGTCATTAAAGAAAAAATCAACAGATTATTTTCCATGATATTGCATTCCTTAATGACTATTAAAATAATTCCATTCCATTCTGGATTATCTAGACAGATAAACCACTAGTGACATGCAATTTGATACTCGTTTGCTGAAAGCTAAGAATCCAACTAGGAAACGCTCTGTCCCCTGGAACACTCAGTTCACCTACAGGATGTCAAGCAACTAATTGACTACCCTTAGAAGCTATCTTCAATTGCTTCCCATATACTCGAGCATTTAATAATTAAATACTAGCCATTTTTTTCTCTCCAACCAAAATGAAGGACCGCATCGTCATCTTGACAGTTTACCCCAATGCTGCCTTCTTTTTGACAACTTTCTTTAGGGCTTCAGGATCAGCAGAAGCTAATCAACCCCATAACAATAATGCTAAATGGTTACAGTGCTCCACTAGGAAGAAAGCTACCACGCGTCATTGCATTACTAGATACATATCAATTGCCATGACTTAAGCTTGCAGCACCATTTTTCACGATAGAAAGGATGGCAGTAAAACCTAACCCCCAAACACAGTTTAAAACAAAAAAAAACGTGGCCATTTGGGAACCCATGATACGAATCCGTAAATGAGAGACAGACGCGATCACAGCGTAAACTCTTACCTGAACTTTACCATTGCTAGTTCCAACAGCAAGGTGTGTACCACGTTGAGCCCAGCCTACCGAACAAACGAGGTCATCAATCCCCAAGTCACATAATTTAGTAACCTGCACGATCACATCAATACAGATGAAATCACAAAGACCATTCTTTTAATTTGCATAAACAGAAACTGAACAGCTCACATCAGAACCAAAGCGAAATTACAGTTCCTAAATCAAGCAAATCACCTTGCTGCTACAAGCATTCCATAGATAAACACAGTTACCCAGACCAACAGCCAAGACATTATGCGAAGACCAATCCACTAGATTCAGGTAAAAATCATCTTGCAGCGCCGGCGCATCCAGAACCTACTCCAAACACCAACACAAACTAACATCAGAATCTCCACAGACCGCAAAAAAAAAAAAAAAACCAAATTAAACGGAATTAAATCAAAAGTCCCCCCACAAGGCGCACTCTGCACCTTCCAGGGCGACTAAACAGGGACAGGCCGCGGAAACGGGCGAGGGGTTCCGGC
>Ga0123341_1005809_pt1 | contig 11071 bp, 4 predicted proteins | sample Turbeapinknodule_FD_89959 | JGI IMG/M metagenome (GOLD analysis project Ga0123341, IMG submission 89959) | Root nodule microbial communities of legume samples collected from Mexico - Turtle bean Mexico pink nodule | ecosystem: Host-associated > Plants > Roots > Nodule | place: Mexico: Nepantla...
AGTTACCTTGGGTTGCCATGCTCTATCAAGACATTTCAAGATCTTGATGTTTAGTTCTTCCTTTTCAAAGGTCTTGTCAAGGCTCATGAGATGATTGATGATGTGCGTGAATCTTTTCTGCACTTCAGCAATTGTTTCACCTTTGAGCATTATGAACATCTCATACTCTTGGATTAGAGTAAGTTTCCTAGCTCTCTTTACCTCATTTGTACCTTCATGAGTTACTTCCAAGGTGTCCCACATTTCTTTTGATGATTTGCATTGAGAGACCCTGAAAAACTCATTAGAATTTAAAGAAGAGGTTATTATATTTTTGGCAATGCATCGAATTTTGCCTTCTTGCTTTCTGAATCAGTCCATTGAGACCAAGGCTTTTCAATGAAAGATCCATCTTTTTCAAACTTTGGGACAAAAGGACCATTTCTAATTGCATCCCAAATTCCTTTTTCAAGTAATTCCATAAAGATTTTCATTCTCACTTTCAAAAATTGGTAGTTCAAACCACAAAACAGAGGTGGTCTGTTGATTGAAGCACCTTCCCCAAAAGGTAGTCTATCAGCCATTTAAAAAACAGCTTTAGGATCAACTTGAATAACTTTCAAGAACCAAGCTCTTGATGCCAATTGTTAGAATGGATGACTTTAAACTAGAGGGGGGTGAATGGTTTAAAGAGGGATTTCAAAAACTTTTAAGTCAAGAATGAAATTATCTCAAGAAACAGTTGATAAGGAATCCAGTTTGCCAAAACACAAAGCTAAAAAACACAGCACCAGAAAAACAATCGGTTGTTTCGCAGAAACAATCGATTGTTTATACCAGTTTGCAAATATTAAAACTGAATTTAAAGAGTTAAGGGAGAGAGAATGCACACAAAGATTTATACTGGTTCATTCTAAACCGAGAGCTACATCCAGTCTTCTCATAAACCACTGAAGAATTCCACTAAGCAATCAAACCTAGATCACTTACAACACAACCAAGAAAGTGAGCTTGATCCCCTCAAGACACACACTTCTCTTGGCCAACACACCAACACTAAGAATGCTGACTTGATCCCCTCAAGAACACACAACACTTCTCAGCAAACACACAGAAGAAACTTGTTCAACAAATACAAGGATCACACTTGTTACAGAAGCAAATCTGAAATCAATACAAGCAGAAATCCTATCTCGCACTCTTTGATCAATCTCAATCTCTAAGCAATCTCAACTCTTTGAAAATCAGAATCTTTTCTTGTTGTTTTTTTTAAAACCCAAATCTATTTTTACTGTTTTATATCAAAAATTGTTGTTTGTTATCAAATCTTAACAAACTATTAATTGCCTTTAAAGATTGGTCAAAGCATTAAAGACTGGAGCGTAATCAGTTAGAATCATTTAAAGCTCAGTCAAAACAAAACCATTTTTCTATTATGGTACCAAAAACAAACAATCGGTTGTTTCTTTGAATCAATCGGTTCTTTTGGTTTTAACAGCTCAACCATTTGAAAAACAGTTTTCAATCTTTTCTCAAAACACCTAAGTATAAAACAATCGGTTGTTTCGACAAAACAATCGGTTGTTTTTCACTTAGTTTAAAAAACACTTTTCTTTTAAAAGATTGAGAATGCCTATGCTTTGGATTCAATCAAGAATGGATTACATAAACAATCTACCCCAGATCCTATCTAAGACAGCTCAGCAACAGCAAGCACAGTCAAGCCTTCAACATCCTTCAAAGGGTTTGGATTCTTCAAAGCTTGAACACCACTTGGTTCAACATATGTGTGTTTTCATTTCTCAAATTATGTAAGTGTTTTTTGTGACCATATGAACATCTCAAATATTCTTTTGGGTGAATCTATTAGGGTTCTCTTTGCTAAGGTATGAACATATTGCATACTACATTTTTTTATCACTTTAAAAGGTGATTATTTGGTTCTAGAAAATGTTTTCTTTGTTGTCATAGTAAAACAAGTTGTTGAAAGTACGAAACAACCTGTTGTTTTGCCTCTGGCACCTCTGAATAAAGCTTCAATAATTGCTTATGCATGGTTAAACGAGTTTTTGCTTTTCAAAACTGGTTGTTGATCAAATATGCAATATGTATGCCTTAGAATCTGGTCATAAAGGAATATATTTTGTTGTTTTCTTGGAATTCAAAGCCTTTTGTGAATGGCAATCACATATTGGTCTTTATGGGGTTGATGAATATTTGTAAAGGAAATATTGCAATGATGAAGGTAAAGACATGGCAAAGGTCGGGTTCCAAGAGCATATGTTATTATTCAATTCACCACAGAAGAGTGTGCTACATCTATGATGTTGTTAGCTAATAAATTTTTAATAACACTGCGGTATGGAATTGCATTTAAAAAAAGCTCGAGTACTGGAAAAAGATATTCATGCAAAGATCAAAATGGATTTTCCTACTTTGGAAGGCTGCCCGATCTCGAAAGAAGGATTTACTGTTTTGGAGAAAATGTAGGATGACAATTTAAGTTTTGGGAGTGGAAAGACAAAGGTGCAGTTAATAATTTCGTATAACCTTGTGCAATATAAACTTAGCTTTCATATGAGAACATTTAGAAGGTTGAGTTGGTTTTTTATGTTGCTAGCACAACACTAAGTTGCTTGGTCTTGTTTATTGGCATCCGACAACTCGACCCGAATCACGAGGCTTCCAAAAAAGCTTTTGATGTTATCAATACTTACCACATTCACGAGGAGTTTAACTCTATTGGAGGACTGGAAACAACAAAACAAGCTCTGTATGAACTTGATATTTTTTCCAAGAAGACCCGACTTGTTTTCTCATGATAAACTTCTTGGGCCATAAAAGGGTGTCCTATTGTATGGACCACCTGGCACGGGGAAGACCATGCTCGCCAAAACCACTGCTAAGGAGTCTGAAACAGTTTCCATCAATGACTGGATATCAAACTTGGTGAGTAAGTGGTTTGGAGATGCCCAAAAAATTGTGTCTGTCGTATTTAGCTTGCTCATAAGCTCCAGCCTGCCATCATATTTAATGACAAGTTGACATCTTTTTGGGTCAGCGTCATACAGCAGATCATGAGGCTTTGTTAAACATGAAAATTGAATTCATGGCTCTGTGGGATGGTTTTACTACTGATCAGAATGCTCAAGTTATGGTCCTTATTGCTACTAATCGTCTTTCAAAACTTGATGAAGCAATACTTCAATGTCTTCCTCAAACATTTGAAATTGATATTCTTGACCAAAGGGAAATGATCGAGATGTTGAATTGTGAGAAGATTGAAGAAAACATTGACTTTGACCATATAGCTTTCTTATGTGAAGGTTACATTGGTTCGGATCTCTTTGACCTGTGCATGAAAGTTGCATATTTTCCAATTATAGAACTGTTGGATGAAGAAAAGAAATGAGAAGTGCTTCTCCTCCTAGACCCTTGTCCCAAGTAGACTTTGAGGTTATGTATCTCTTATATTTGTGAAGACAAATAGGGAGAGAAATTAGTGGTTTCTTGGTTGTAATTCTACTACTCTGTGGTGTTGTAATTCTGATTAATTTTTTGTCGGCTGCCATACTCTGATACACACCATGATTCTGGTGCACACACCACTGGTGCTGCCACACTGTTTTGGACTATTTTTTTTCTGCTTATGGCTTATGTAGAAAATTGGTTTTGTGTGCCTTATTATCCTGTTGCTATACTTGCTTTGTACGTGTACAAATTCTATTTTTCAGGACCTATCAAGGTCAAAAACTACAACACAAGTAAACTAGGTATTTGTCTTCATCAAATAGGGGGAGATTGTTGAACAAGATGCTTTGATGTCTTCAATCCATTAGGAAAGCTTGAAGACCTTATTGTTGGGTGTGTGTGTTGTCTAGTAGTTTTTGACTTGTTAATTCACTCCTTAAGATGATCCAAGTTTATTTGAATCTTTATCTTTTCGAAAATTTGGGTTTTCTAAAAGGCTATGAAATTTCAACCTGTTGAAACGTCGAATTAACCTGTTGTTTGACACTTAGTGGTTTTTAAAATGGTTTGGAAAAGTTTTGCTTTGTTTTGTCTTTACTGTCAAACAGAATCAACCAGTTATTTCAACAAATCAACTGGTTATTTTTATGAAAACCAAAACAAGAAATTTATTTCAATCGATTGTTTTGAAAAACAACTGGTTGTTTTCATAACAAAATTTTGTTATGTGTTTTAAACTATTTTAAATGGTTTCAACTGCTTTTGGTTTTTAATCTAACAACGTTGACCACTTGATTGAGGTTATATAAAGGTTGTTTAACATTCTTTTGAACTATCTAAGAAAGAGAGATTGCTTAAAACGTTTTTCAAGATTTCAAAAGCTTTGGATCATCTTAAATGTGTATTAGGATTGAGTTCTAAACTTAAAGCTTTGTATATCCAGGTGTATTCTATTTTCTTCTCCTTGAACATTGTATTTCTATGTGTTCTTGTGTAGGGCAGTTTCATAAAGGTGTTTCTAAAAACTGTTGTTTTGCCAAAGAGTGGTGTGTGTTTTTTAGGGGTTCAAGATTATCATCACATTTGGTGTGTGTTTTGTAATCTAGGGTGAAAATTACTAAAAATGTTTTTCAAGAAATCAAGAGCTTTGGATCATCACTTGTGTGTGTAATAGGATTGGGTTTTGTATACTTCTGTACTATAGCTTTGAAAAAACCAGGTGTATTCTATTCTCTTCTCCTTTAACATTGTATTTCTGTGTGTTCTTGTATAAGATAATTTTAGAAAAGTGTTTCTGAAAATTGTGGTGTTGTCAAGGAGTGGTGTGTGTTCTTGAGGGGTTCAAGATCATCAGTCTTGGTGTATGTTTTGTAATCTAGGTTTGATTACATAGTGAATTCTCAGTGGTAAGCTGAGGGTTGGATGTAGCTCTTGGTTAAAAGCGAACCATTTTAAATTTCTTATGTGATTCTCTCTATCTCTACTCTTATAAACTATTTTAACTTAGTTTCATATTGTGCTGGTATAAACAACCGGTTGTTTATTAAAAACAACAGGTTGATTTTCTAGAAATAACCTTAAAACAAAAATTTTATTGAGTTGAACAGAAAATCAATTGGTTGATTTTTCAGAACTTTTCACTTTACCTTCAACCTTTGCAAAAATCTTTCAAAAACAATTCACCCCCCTCTTGTTTATGCCACTAATTCTAACACACTAGAAGACTGAGTTTTTTCTAAATAGTTAATATTATTTTTGGGTCAAGCTTTAGCTTAAATAAATTGTATAAAGTTGTTTAGGATTTCATAGGTCATGTATTGGGCCTAGTAGCATAAAATAACTGGACCAAATATTTGGGCCAAGTAGCATAAGTTTTTGGGCTTGTATTTGGGCCAATAGTAAAATAGGTCTAGTTAGGGTAACAAGCTTCTTTGAGCCCAATGTAACCCTAAAATTTATAGGGTATACTAGAGGATGAAAATTACCTTGGCATGGAGCACATGGATGTTCACATGGCAGCTTAGGAGATGAGAGGATTTAGCATGGAAGATGTGAGTCAAACATGGAAAACATGAGTTCACATGGCACCTTCTCATTGGAGAGTTTTATTTTGAACTTTTAAACTTTTGTTCCAAAAGGTTCAACCCTCACTCTTATAAATTGAGGTATTTAGCTCATGAATTAATAAGATCAATTTAGAGTGTTATGCTGCCAAGTTGCTAGCTCTTACACTCTCTTGTCTAAACCTCTCTAGGATAGACACCTTTGGTCTTCTTCAACTCTTTAAGTGATATGGCCCACCCAATCACTCTCCGTACTCTTCATGCACCTTCAAGGAATCCATAGGCGACTACTCCATATGCCCTATCCCTAACTTGCTATGAAAGCTAGGGTTTAGGTAGCTTGTTGAACACACCAATGCTCCACCTTTTACCTATAAATAGGGATTCCATGCATGTATAATTCAGACTTGATTGAAGGAAAGAAACTTTGTCAATTTGAGTCTAAACTATTTCAATGTATCACTCACATTCTTACTAGGGTTCAAGCCTTAGTTTAGGGTTTTTAGAAGAAGAAACTTTTCTTCACACTAACTAACGTCACACTAGCTAACGTGAAGCTAACTTTGCCTTGCACCGTGCATCTCCTTCATCCAACATATAAATCATTCCACTGCCACTCTTTTTCCATTTCAACCGGTACAACTCAATCACGCATGGAGCAAGCTCCATCAAGTGGTATCTAAAGCACACCTATGATCCAGCTAAGTGTTCTTAGCTTAATTTTCATTTTTCACTGATTAATTGTTGTCAAATGTGTTGTTCTTTGATGTTTGATGTATTGTCTTTCATTTTGACCGATTAAATTCATGTTCTACAAAATTAAATGGTTCAGAGTACTTAAATTTTCTTTAACCATCCAAAACAACCACGATTTAGGGGTTCTTTGGATGCATTTTTTGCCTTTGAAATTTGTTTGAGTTTTCTTCATTTTCAATCAGTTTTCTTATAATTGCTTAATTTTCAATTTATGATCTATTCTAGCCATGTTCAATACATGTCTTCAATTCATGTTTACCGTTTGTGTTCACTAGCATTAAAATCCCTTGCCAACTTCACTCAAACCCTTGCATACTCTATATTGCACCATGTTTTCATGGATTCATCTATGGATACCAAGTTTGCTTCCTACACAAGCACTTTGCAGAAGCAATCCGCATTCCATAAGGATAGGGGAAATATTTGTATTGCATGGCACCTACAAAGCTTTGATTGAGCCAAGGTCTTCCATCTTGGTTTGAATGGTAGGTCCATTCCACTGGGTATATGAAACCGTGCCTTTCTTAACTTCTACAAATGTGGGTATCCTTCTCTTTTTCATCCAAACCTTTTGTCTCTGCTTATTTGTGTTTCATTTTACCATCTACCTTGAAGGTTGAGAGATGTTTGTCTCGTATCTTCTATATCTTGGAATGTTTACATGGAGTTTGACATTGCCAATATGAATGTTATCTAGTTCCTTTTCCATCTGTCCTGTATTTCTTATACCATAGAATCTCATGAACTCGGATATTCTTCCTATTGAGTTTTTTTTTTATATGAATACATCGTTCACCCTTCTCCATTTCTGAAATACTTTTAGCATATCATACTCTCCATTATAACCTTATGCATGTTCCATTTGATAGAATGCTACGGTAAATAACAAGTTCATGTTTTACCATGCTAAAAACTAGTGTAGAAGGGTGCTTATCATTATCATTTTTTTCTTTCAAAAAAGGAATAAAAAATAAATGTTGGAAAGTGCAAAGTCACTATAACCCTCACATCTAATGCATTATTGAGCAATAAGTTTCAAAAGAATAAAATATACATATCAAGTAACTAGACCTACAACACAACTTTAGCTGAATCATGTCCATGAAGGAACCTTGATCAGTTCTAAATTATCAATATTAGTTAAATAATATTTTGGATCTTATTGATCAGACAATTAACATAAAAAAAAATCCTAAATATCTCATATCAGCAGCTACTATTTGTTAACTTTCTTTCAAGAATGATTTAATCTGATTAGGAAAAATATGAATATACGTATTTAAGACTTAGAGATAGAAGAGGCTGACAAAAATAAATAAAAATTAGAAACGAAAGAAGTGTAGATATTAAAAGAAAAGAAAGAAAAAAAAGGTGTCAATAAAATATTTGTTATGGAGAATTATTCACATATCATTACTTATTCATTTATAAACCTTTCGCTTTTAAATTTTTTAGACCATGTTGTGTTGATCTCATCGTGAGATACAGAAGATTTGAATATATTTAGTTATATAATGAAGTTAGAGTATATAAACAAAGGATAATGTTGACCAGTTTTATAATAAGAGTGTGTTTGACTTAACTTAAAAAACACTGTGCATAGGTGCATGCTGACCAGAAATGATGGACAAGTTACAGTTCATCCCCACTAGTTCAACATTTGGAACTTATGATTTGCGATGACTTCATCAGAAAATGTTACTTCATAACTCTCAAATTATCTTAATAATACAAATAGAGAGACAGAGAGATTATTTTCTATTAACAAGAAAGGGTTGTATAAAAGGAAAGTGATGAAACAATGATGTAGGGTTGATATGATATACAAATCTAGGGAATTCCTTTCTTTCTTAGTTGTGGGGGTTTATGGACAAAAGGCAGTTTTGGTTCTGATAATTGTTTTGGGGGGCATTGTCACCCATCAAAGTGGGACACAACTGATTGGTGTGTGAACCATGCGCAATCAATTTATTACCAGATAGATTGCAACACATGATGTTGAACCCCTTGATGGCTACCACACACGTGCTCTACTTCACCAAATATCGTACACACCAACAATTTTTTCTTTCAAATTTCCCTCTGCCCCAGTTTCATCTTTCTTCAGTGCTTCCTTTTCTCCACTCACCATGCTCAAATGGATAAAATCTTACTCTGGTTAAGGTTTTTCTACTTTAGTTTTAGCCCTCCCAGTTATACTTACAGAATGTTTCAGTTTATACATTACAATAAAATCATAAAATAAAAACCGAGATAAAAATAATTAGTTGTTATAGTGACTAAATTAGAAATCATTTTTTGAGACTAAAAGAATTTTGATTTTTAAATTAATTTCTATTATTATTAAATGGTTTTTAAATTAGTGTCTAATTAGCAACCAAGATTTTTGCTACCAAATTTAGAATCTAAATAATAAGTAGTAAAAACCTTGATCGTTAATTAGACACAAATTTAGAAATTATTTAACAATAATATAAATTAATTTAGAAACCAATTTTTTTTAATCTCTAAAATGATCTTTAATTTAATTATTATAAAAACTAATTATTTTTTGTCTCTAAAAGTTGGTTTCTATTTCATAATTTTCTCTTTTAATGAATACATGTAAAACATCAAAAATTATTTTATAAACTAAAATTATCTTCTACAACCCAACTTCTGGAGAAATAAGATAATAAATTCCTAAAAGGATTACGGATAAAATATGTTTATTTTATCTTTCTATATTAAAATATATAAAGTTATAGTCTTCCTATAATTTATTTGTTTTTAATCTTTGAATTTTAAAGTGTATTATTTCTTGTCTTCTAAGTATTTAGACAGCGTTTTCTAGAGAAAGAAGTGTTTTAGATCTTTCGATCTTTTTATATTAAAATATATAAAGTTATAGTCTTCCTATAATTTTTATTTTTTTTAATCATTGGATTTTAAAGTGTATTATTTCTTGTCTTCTAAATATTTAGACAGCGTTTTCTAGAGAAAGAAGTGCTTTAGAGAAAATATGTTTTTCGATCTTTCTATATCAAAATATATAAAGTTGTAGTCTTTCTATAATTTATTTGTTTTTAATCTTTGAATTTTAAAGTGTGTTATTTCTTGTCTTCTAAGTATTTAGACAGCGTTTTTTAGAGAAAGAAGTGCTTTAGATCAAATATGTTTTTCAATCATTCTATATTATAATATATAAAGTTATAGTCTTCGTATAATTTTTTTTTTAATCTTTAGATTTTAAAGTGTATTATTCTTGTCTTTTAAGTATTTAGACCGCGTTTTCTAGAGAAAGAAGAGCGTGCATTTCACATTTAGAGGGACAAAAGATGAAAATTTTATTGAATTTTACAGATTTTAGAAATACTAAAAACATTTTATCCAAAAACTAACTTTAACTTAAAAAATTCAATTGTTTATTCTTTTATTTTCACATAAGTATTCATACAAAAATTTGTCAAACCTAATCCAAAATCCTCCATACATGTAATGCAAATTCCAATCTTCATATTCAAATTTTGAGCCCAGACAAGACAGTAAAAGAAGATATATATTCTAATACTCTTTTACTATAAATTGCAACTTATTAGAATCACACTTTTTTATGAGTTCCATCAATAGGTCAGGAGAGAGATTGGTGAGATGAGAAGTGTAGGACCATTAAAATTGCGATTTTCAATAAATTTTGGTGAATAGTAAGATGAGATCTGCAAAGAAATGTCTCACATTGAATTGAGTAATAAATAAACAAAACATGGTGAATCCAAACTCCCCAACCATTTGACCTTGGCCTTCTTCAAGTGAAGAAGAAAAGGTAAGTTTTATATAATAATGAATTAGTGTAAAATGTATGAGGAAAAGAACCCTATAGATGTTAATTTATGAGTGTGCAGTTCTAGTGTCTATCTCAGTGGGAGAAACGCATGCAGAGGCTGTACTTGATGCAGAGCAGAAACCATACACATATACCTTGGATCACGAGCCTGTTTGGTGGCTTTCATGCTATTATGTAGAGTAAGGAAAAAGAACATGCATGGCCATGGCTGAGGTTGAGGTCAGGCTTAGCCAGCCACTGCATATCTCTTTCTCTGACATCTTTTTCCAGGAGTTCACTAGTATTGTTTGGTACTTTTGTCTCTACTGCATGGATGAATGCATGCATGCATGCTCTTCTCAGCCTCAATCCCTATGTCCAGCTTTTCCATTCATCTGTCATGTTGTTTTCAGAGGCCTCATCAAATCAAACGCCTTCCACCACAGTCCTCACAGACCCATTCAACTACTTGCGCAAATTGCTTAATTTCCACTACTTTCCTTTCATTTTACTTTCTCATTTTGCAACAAGGGATCAGAAGTAAAACGTGTGATGCACTAGGGTTATTTTTTAGGAGAGAAAAGAACAGGAGAATATTATTAGTTTAGCAGAGTGAAATTATATGGATTTTAAAAATCATGGACTCACACCAAGTTTAGCACGATTTCGAGATATTCTTTCGACAAAAATACTGTAATTTTAGTAAAAAATTATTAGTAAACAGATTTTGAAAATTATATGTATATGGTTACACAACTTCTTTATAAAGAAGTTTAGTTGTGCTATAGGACATGATTTTGATTTTATGAAAGTGGAGCCATCCTAACTTTCAAGAAAATTAAATAAAAATTAAATTTAAAAATAAAAAATAATTAGTTGTTATATTGACTAAATTAGACATTATTTTAGATATTAAAAAGATATTGGTATCTAAATTAGTTTCTATTATTAATAAATAGTTTCTAAATTGATATCTAATTAACTACCAAAGTTTTAACTA
>Ga0123341_1005811_pt1 | contig 11069 bp, 7 predicted proteins | sample Turbeapinknodule_FD_89959 | JGI IMG/M metagenome (GOLD analysis project Ga0123341, IMG submission 89959) | Root nodule microbial communities of legume samples collected from Mexico - Turtle bean Mexico pink nodule | ecosystem: Host-associated > Plants > Roots > Nodule | place: Mexico: Nepantla...
AAGAGAATTATGAAATAATGAAGTAAATTCATGAATGCGTTCACAGAGAAATAGCCTTAAAATCCATCAAAATGCTTTAACATCCAAGTTGCAAAAAAATTGCAGATGCAAAAGAAAAAGGCACGGAGGAGGATTTATCACCCTCTTAGAGAATCCACTTCTTCCTGTGTTGATGCATCAAATGTTAAGCAATTCTTCACAGTGGATCATTGATTGAACTCTGAGGACAAAATCATGGCCCGCTCCAACTACATTACCACTAAATTAAAATTATGAAAGCTTCACAACTTAGTGTTATTGGTGGGTTCTCAATACTAATTACCTTACCCCCGTTGCCTTCAACTTCTTCGTTCTCTCCTCGCCGCCATTCCACTTGTCTCCCTCGCTGCTTTCCTTGTGTCGCTTTGGCGATGACGCGTACTCGTCAAAGTACTCCCCATTTCCATGCACCTTCTTCGAATCTAGCCTCCACTTCTCCCCGGAATCTGAATCCTTCGACGCCTTCTCTCCTCCTTGCTCCTCTGATCCTTCGCGTCAGAATCTCGCTCGGAGTCGGAGTGTTCCCTCGCATCCGAGAACTGTGCTTGCTCGATTTGTGCTTCAAACTGTGCGGCATCGCGGAGGCGAACCATGAAACAACAAAACCCTAATCGTGGAGTTGAATCGGGAGAAATAGAGCGTGTCGCGAACAGAAACCCTACTAATAAGGAATTGAGTGTGAGAGAATGAAGCGGTTGAACCCTAACAGAGAGAGTCATCGCACACCGGATCACGGAGATCGAATGTTAGAAAAAAATTAGGGGAAGGTCCAATAGGTCGGTTTGGGTTAATTGCGGAAGAGCGCGTAAAGGTTAATTTGAGCAGTAGAAGAAAATCACAACCAGATTGTAGACCCTCTCATTCTCTATTTTTTAGCCACCAAATAATGTTGAGCAGTATGTTTAATCTATGTCTCTGTAGGACTGTATCATTGGTCTTTGGTTTATCGTCGTTCATGAGTAATGAGGAGTATTGGAGGAGATGGAGAACTAGGGGTAACTACAATATTTTTACTTTATTATTATTATTATTTTTATTTTGTTATTATCATTATTATTTATTATTATTTTATTCTTATTCTTATTATTTCTATTTTTATTTATTATTATTATTTTATTAAAGAATTACATTTTCTAAAAAATAAACATATTTGGTGGTTGATTTGGTGACATAAATAAGTAATTACATTTAGCGACCGAAAGAAAATCAGTGGCTAAAAAATTAACATATTTGGTGGCTGATTTGGTGGCAGAAATAAGCAATTACATTTAGCGACCGAACAAAAATCAGTGGCTAAAAAATAAACATTTTCGGTCGCTAATTCGGTGACAAAAATAAGCAATTACATTTAGCGACTGAAAGAAAATCGGTGGCTAATTCGGTTGCAGATATATTTTATCAAATTTATTCAAAACAGCCACCACTTTAGCAACCGATGGTTTTGTCACTCTCATGTTCAGTCGCTGATTCGGTCGTTAAACTAGCTAACATTACTAAAAATTTATTCGGTCGCTATTTCGGTTGCATATTTGAGATTGAGGGTATTCAGTGGCTATTTCAGTCGCAAATTGCGACCACTCATTTTCGGTCGCTAAATTCAATGACTAAATAATTATTTTCTTGTAGTGAGTGGAAGGGGAGAATAGGAAACATGACAACGGCGGTGAGTGCGGCGGCGGAAGCAGTGGCGGAGCGGCGAGAGCGAAATGCGACAGCAGCGGAAGCAATGAATACACCTTCAAAATGCAGAGCGAAACCCATTAAAAACGAAAGCAATATGGAAAGCAAAAGCCATTGGAGTTCAATGCAGTTGTTAGGGGCAATGGAAACAAGAGAATGAGGGGCAATGCAGTTACGAACCTTCGAAAATGCAGAACTTCGCAACCAGAGAAAACGAAGAACAGATATGAGCGCAAACCTCATGAACGAAACTGTTGAGCGCGTAAAATTTTTAGAGTAAAAACCATTTACAAATGTGGCTAAATGTAAAAACCATTTGTAAATCAAGCTTTTTCATTTACAAATGCGGCTATTTGAATAACCGCATTTGTAAATCAAGCGCTTCGATTTACAAATGCGGTTATTTAAATAACCGCATTTGTAAATCAAAATAATTTAAAAAATGCCACCGCGTTTTTTACGAATGCGTTTAAGCGCGGAACCGCATTAATTAAGGAGCGCTATTTTCTTATTTTTGTACTAGTGTCATGATCCAAGCACCTCAATTTATAGGAGAGAGGACTGAACATTTTGGAGCCAAAATTTGAAAATTCAAAATAAAACTCTCCAATTAGTAAGTGCCATCTTCCATGCTAAATCCTCTTCACTCCTAGGCTGCCATGTGGATGTCCATGTGCTCCTTGCCAAGTTAATTTTCGTTCTTTATTATACCCTAGACGTTCAAGGGTTACATTGGGCTCAAATAAGCCTAATTGTTACCCTAACTATTCACTTCTAACCCTAATTGGACATATTCTACTATTTGCCCAAATAAAAGCCCGAAAGTGTATGCTACTTAGCCCAAATATTTAGTCCAATAATTTTATACTACCAGGCCTAATACATGACCCATGAAATCCTAAACAACTTTGTACAATTTATTTAAGTCAAAGCTTAGCCCAAAAATAATGTTGACTAGTCATCTGAAACTCAATCTTCTTGTGCTCTTCTGACCAAAGCTCTAGTTTATGTTTTGATGAGTTAGAGGTCTTCTTGGATATGCTTTGTACATTCCTTCATCATAGAGTTTTCCTCTTGATTGGGCCAACAAAGATAAACAAAATCCCAATTAGACCCATATTTGCAAATAAGTCAAATAAACATATTCTAGGTCTTCATCCTCCTTATTATGTGGTTGTGTGGCTGGGGGCTCTACCATCATCCCCTCCTTCTTGAGAGGATCTGTCCTCTGATCTACAAGGTTGATCTCGAACAACATTCTTATTATTGCTTTGAAAACTATGCTCGTCCTCTAGGATCAAATGACCATTTGTTGGAGTTATCAAATAAATCAAATGAACAGTTGTATAACAATTAGTCTTATTAAGTTGTTATTCCTCTTGTTTTTCTGATATTTTTAGCAACTTATCACAATATTTCATTAAAGAGGGGTACATAATTTTCTTTTCCAAGTTTTTCCTTTCTTTTTCCAGATTTTAATTACTAGACTCTTTAGACACTACCTTTTGTTCTAGAAGAGCTAGTAGTTTTTTAGTTTTAATCTTTTTTTATCATCTAACACTTAAGAAGGTGTTAAAGGATAAAAAAACATATTTCTTTTTTTCATGTGTGAAGGTGATCTCGTTGGTACGACCTTTATGTATAAAGTTCTTAGCGAATTGGCATGGTCATCCCAATAAGACATGACAAGTTTCCATAAGCACTACATTACATAAAATTTTATCTTTATAGATGCCTACAGATAACTCGACCTTCACTTGTTGATTAACTATCAATTGCCCTTCATCGGTTAGCCATTGAAGCTTATAAGGTTTGGCATGGGGAATGACAGGAAGCTTTAACTTTTCAACCAGTCTAATACTGCAACAATTACAGCACGACCCGCTAACGTGTATGAAATACGTGCTCTCTTTGTGAATCGAATAGAGGACTAGACTGATTGTCTGGGTTACGCTTTATCATGAGCAATTCGGCCTCACAAGGATATGTTTTCTCACTTATTTTATCCTTATTTTCTTCACTTTTACTAGTTTCTTCTTCTTGGAGACTATACTCATCTTTGTCCCTTAAGATCATAGTTCTTCTATATTGACATTGAGATGCTACATGAATCCTACCGAGACACTTAGAAATAATGAATTTCTCTAGTTCGAGTGTTGAGATTGTAGAACATGGGAGCTTTGATGTTTCATATCTATGATGAAGGTTGAAGTTGTGCTGGTTTTGGTTTGAGCTTAGTCTAGGTTGTTTAGAATACTTGTAAAAATCATTCCTAGTCCCTTGCACAAGCTAGCTCAATCTATTTTGCACAAGCTAGCTCAATCTATTTTAAAAGAGAAAAGTGTTTTTCTAAGCAAAGAGAAAAACAACCGGTTGAAACCACAAAACAATCAGTTGTTTGTCACTTAGCTTGTTTAAAGGTTTTAAACCTGTTTTTGATTTGGTTAAATAACTGTCTAACCAATTCAACCGGTTAAAACATCTTTGAAACCGGTTGATTGTCACATTTCATAACAGCTTTTCAAAAAACCTGTTAATCTGTTTTGCAATTGAATCAAAACTGTTTTGGCTCATGATTGTTGCCTAGAACGGCTAGTTTTGAGAGCTATAAATATGGCTTTTCTTTCAAAACAAAATATAAAAGAAAGATATCAAATACAATGAGTTTGAGATTGATTTTGAGAAAAGTTTTTCAAAGGTTTGCAAGATTGCTAAATAGTTGTGCACTGGTTAAAGGGCTGGTCTTAAGAGCTCTGTGATTCCTATAAATTCAAGTGTAATCTATTCCTTTCATGATTCTTGTATTTGTTCTTTTATAAACTTGTGAAGTGTGTGAAATCCTGTAAAGTCAAAGGGTGTTCTGACTAAGGGTGTGTGTAGCAAAGAGGGTGAGTGGTTCTTGTGGTATCAAGATCACCTCTTTGTGATTACGTGTATTATAATATGTGATTGGTTACTAGTTGAACATAGTGTTTGTGTTGGGAAATGGATGTAGCTCAAGGTTGAGTGAACCAATATAAATTGGCTGAATATTCTCTTTCTCTCTTTCACTCCTTATAAATTGTTTGATTTAGTTCTGTTTTTGTTGCTGCCATAAAGAACCGGTTAAAACGAAGTTTCAACCGATTGAAATTCTGCAAACAGTTTCTTTTACATTGTTTGAATGGCTTCCTTGATTGCTTAACATGTGATTGTTGATAAAGCTTCATTCTTATTCAATCTTTGCGAAAATCTTTTGACAAACAATTCACCCCCCCTCCCCTCCTCTTGTTTAAGCCATTAATTCTAACAATTGGCATCAAAAGTTTGGTTCTTGAAAAATATTTAAGTTCTATTTTTTTTTTTCTGAAAATTGTTTTAATGACTGACAAATTACCTTTTGGTGAAGGTGCTTCCATAAACAAATCACCATTGTTTTGTGGTGTAAATTACCAGTTTTGGAAGGTAAGGATGAAGATCTTTAGGCATTCCACAGATAAAGGTATATGGGAAACACTTAAAAATGGTTCCTTTATTCCTCAAGTTAAAAGAGATAATGTCTTAATTAATAAGCCTTCATCTGAATGGATTGAGGCTGAAAGCAAGAAAGCAAAATTTGATTAGATTGCTAAAAACATAATAACCTCTGCTTTGAGTTGTGATAAGTTTTTCAAGGTATCACAGTGCACTTCAGCAAAGGATATGTGGGACATCCTTGAAGTCACACATGAAGGAACAAATGATGTTAAGAGGACAAGAAAGCGTGCTCTCATCCAAGAGTATGAGCTTTTCAAAATGTAGAAAGGGGAGATAATATGTGATGTGCAGAAAAGGTTTTCCCACATTGTGAACCATTTGATGAGCCTTGGAAAGAACTTTGACAAAGAGGAGCTAAACATCAAGATCTTCAAGTGTCTTGATAGGACATGGCAGCCAAAGGTCACTGCCATTTCAGAGTCAAAGGACTTAACATCCATGACAGTTTCTTCTTTGTTTGGTAAGCTAACGGAGCATGAGCTTGAGATGAATAAGTTTGTTGTCCAAAAAAGTGAGAACAAACACAGCAAGCGTATTGCACTTAAATTTGGCAACCAAAAAAAGCAATAAGACTCAAGTGACAGTGATGAAGATACCATGAGCTTGCTGTCAAGAAAGTTTAGCAAATTATTGAAAAGAATAAAAGCCAAGCTTCAAAGAGGTACAATTCTAAGAAGCCAAATGACTTTAATCTTAACAAATATACTTGTTATGGCTGTGGTGAACATAGTCACATCAAAGCTGGGTGCCCCAATAAATTTTATCCACAAAGCAAAGAGAATGGAATTTCAAAACCTTTTTCATCAGTGCCAGAAAAATAACCAATTAAAAGAACGAAACAACCGGTATTTACATGTTTTTACTGTATGAAGAGAGGTTATTCAGTTAGATTCTGCAAGTTTCATAAATCTCGTGTTCCTAAAGGAATCTTTAAATGGATTCCAATAAATTTTGATGGTTCCAAGGATAAATCTAACATGAAAGGTCCCAAGTTCTTTAAGGGATCAAATCTTGTGATTTAACAAGATTTTCTTTGCAGATTTTTTACTCCACATGAAGGGTCAGTAAGATGAGGATCTCATGAAAGCAAATTTGCGAGACAATGCCTTGTTCTGATATTATGTACTGCTTTCATATGTGTACTTTAAAATCTTGAAGAATAACTCTTTGTTCTTCCTATTGTTGAACATTTGATTCCAAATCCAATTCTGATTTTTCATTATTTTCTTTTTGGATTATGTTTGCTTTTTATTCTTTTGTTTCTACACAAATCTATGTGCCTTAAAACCTGAATGCTTGTATATTCAATGGTTGTTGAAAGAATCTAGTTTTCTAAAAAAAAAAATTCACCAGTTGCAAAAATTCAACTGATTGTTTCTTTGAAACAACCGATTGTTTCAACTCTGTCAGCACTAGTTAAATCTGTTTTTTGATTCAATGTGCTTTAAGTTGATTGTATGTTCAAACCCAAGAATGTTTGTGGTAAAAAATGCTTTAATTACATCCTTGAATACAAAGTATCTATGTAATAACTGCTATTTATGAATCATATTCTTCTAAATCTTGGAAATTAAAATTGCTTTATGGTTGCGATTTGATTCTCTTTTCTGTTTTGAAAACAACCCACTAAATGCCAACCTTGACTAATTGTTGTGGCTATATATGTGAAGCTATTAGTTGTTATTTTCACAAAGAACAACCTGTTTTTCTTCCTTTTCTCTCTGCTCTAAGTCTGTTTTTGCAGTGTGCTTATCTTTCTCTACTTGGACTATGGTTGCAACTCCTCCATCCTCTAAGAGAATGAAAACAAGGGTTGTAAGGAGTGGTGGAAAGCTATAAGGTTGGTTCTCAGGGGAATCAGAACTTATAGACAAGTACCTACATGGAAACAAGTAGAAAGATTGTTAACACACCAAAGCTTGTCTCTTTCATATGGATGAAGCAACTGAATTTGACTGTGGTGAGAAGTCTTCTCAAGGAGCAAAGGCTGAAGAGATTCCTTGAGATTTCTAGAAACATCTATCCAAACTTCGTAAAGGTATTCTACACCAACCTTCGATTCAATAGTGACACTCTTAACTCTCATGTGAAGGGGGTAGACATTGTAATCACCAATGATGTGTGGGCTGCCATAACTGGGTTGAAGTTTTCTGGAGTAAGGATTAACAAAGGCTATCTTGGGGTGATAGAAGAGTTCAACAAGATGCAATTCTACAAGAATTGTCTCAAGAACTCACTCTCAAAGGTAAGAAACTTTTCTGTTGGAGGGTTGAAACTTGATGAAAGGCTCATTGCCTTCATTGTGTCATGGATTATCACACCAAGGGGGAGCAATCATTCTACTCTCTATGAAGAAGACTTGCTCTTAATCTACTGCATCATGAACAAAGTGAAGCTTAACTGGATTCACATCATCAAAGAACATATGCAAAATGCCATAAGGTTAAGTGACTTCCACTATCCATATGTCATATTGATTTCTAAATTTCTACATTATTTTGAAGTAGATATTGAAGGAGAACTGGCTAAAATTATAAAGCCTTCAAGTGAGATCAATAGTGGATCTCTAAGAAAGATGGGGTTTACCAAGATTAGTGGGAAATGTGTAAGCAAGGATGGTGACCAAGCTGACCCTAGTGGAACCAATGATGGTGAAGAACCTGAAGCTACAACAAATCAAGAGGAACTTGCTGTTGAGACTCATGAAGCTGGTCCTAGTGATGGTCACATGGGAGAAAGGATGACTTCAATGTCTTCTTTTGAGAGGCTAATGGTAAACTGTATGGACACCTTTGCTGAAAATCAGAGAAATCTTCACGAATTGTGTGAGTCAAGGTTTCACCATATGGATTCAAGGTTCCAAACCTTGGATGAGCAGATTGAAGAAGTTCATAACCAACTTCTACACCTACAATATGGCAGGAATGATTGAAGGAAGTTGAATTCCTTCATTTAAAATGTTGTTTATGTTTCTAAACAATTTATTTTCTCTCTTTTATGTTGTTTTTAATCCTTCTTTCTGTCTGTTTGTAAAGACAAATAAGGGGAGCAGTGTTTGGGATATGTAATGTTCTAAATATATACACCTATCTGCACCTATTTTCTGTTTTTGAACATTGCTATAACTGCTGCTACAACTGCTATAACTGGTTTTTTATTTAAAATTGAAACTTTGATACAAATTTTAACCGGTTATTCCTGCGAAATAACCGATTGGTTTTCTGTGTTGCACCTATGCATGTTTGACTGGTTTCTCACATTGATTTGGTTGATGTTCCTCTTTGGAAATCACCTAGTGGAAACTAGTTTGTCGTTCCTGATTAACTAGAATAGATTCTCCTATATTTCTATGTTTGCTTGTGAATGCAGGTTATACAAGATTCTAAACAAGAACATTCCAAAAAGCATCCCAAGAATTTGTCTCCATCAAATAGGGGGAGATTGTAGAACACAGGAGCTTTGATGTTTCAAATCTATGATGAAGGTTGAAGTTGTGCTGCTTTTGGTTTGAGCTCAGTCTAGGTTGTTTAGAATTCTTGTAAAGATCAATCCTAGTCCCTTGCACAAGCTAGCTCAGTCTATTTTAAAAGAGAAAAGTGTTTTTCTAAGCAAAGAGAAAAACAATCGGTTGAAACCACGAAATAATCGGTTGTTTGTCGCTTAGCTTGTTTGAAGGTTTTAAAACTGTTTTTGAATTGGTTAAATAACTATCTAACCAATTCAACTGGTTAAAACATCTTTTCAATCAGTTGACTGTCACATTTCATAACAGCTTTTCAAAAAACATGTTAATCTGTTTTGCAACTGAATCAAAACTATTTTGGCTCCTGAATGTTGCCTAGAACGGCTAGTTTTGAGAGCTATAAATATGGCTTTTCTTTCAAAACAAAATATATAATAAAGATATCAAATACAGTTAGATTGAGATTGATTTTGAGAAAAAAATTTCAAAGGTTTGCAAGATTGCTAAATAGTTGTGCATTGGTTCAAGGTCTGATCTTATGAGCTCTATGATTCTTGTAAATTCAGGTGTAATTTGTTCCTTTCATGATTCTTGTATTTGTTCTTTCATAAACTTGTGAAGTCTGTGAAATCCTGAAAAGTCAGAGGGTGTTTTGACTAAGGGTGTGTGTAGCAAAGAGGGTGAGTGGCTCTTGTGGTATCAAGATCACCTTTTTGTGATTCTGTGTATTGTAATTTGTGATTGGTTACTAGTGGAACCCAGTGGTTGTTCTGGGAACTGGATGTAGCTTAAGGTAGAGTGAACCAGTATAAATTGGTTGAGTAATCTCTTTCTCTCTCACTCTTTTTAAACTGTTTGATTTAATTTTTATTTTTGTTGCTGCCATAAACAACCGATTAAATCGAAGTTTCAACCGATTGAAATTCTTCAAAAAGTTTCTTTTACATTGTTTGATTGGCTTAAACAACCGATTAAATCGAAGTTTCTTCAAACAATTCACACAGAGATGTCCCCTTTTGTTTAAGCCATTAATTCTAACAGAGATGTGTTCATATTTAAATATGTTTTGAGAAGGTTTTGTAGGTGTTTATTTTATATGCTTTACCCCCCTTTGGAACTCACCCTTGTCATAAAAGGTACAAAGTATGAACTTTGTTTTTGACCTGATTCTTTTCTCAAAATTTGTTGTTCAACTTTAATGCACAGGTGAATCAAGTCATTTAAATCTCTAAAAGGTAAAAGTTCAACTTTGTCTCTTATCTCAAGGTTAAGATCACTTAAGAACCTAGATATGGTGGTATTATTTTCTTCCCTAATCCCTGCCCTCATCATATATAACTCTATCTTTTGCCTACATTCTTCTACACTCATATTTTATTGACGAAGGCACTTATCCATAATTTCCCGATTATAATAGGAAGGAATATGACGGCATCTTAGAGCGCTCTTAAGATTATTCCAATATAAAATTGGAGGTTCATTATGTAGAACATGGAAGCTTTGATAATCCAAATTTGTGTTGAAGGTTGATGTTGTGCTACTTTTGGTTAAGAGCTTAGTCTAGGGTATTTAGAATTCTTGTAAAGATCATTCCTGGTCCTTTGACAAGTTGGTTCAATATATTTTAAAAGAGAAAAGTGTTTTTCTTAGCAAAGAGAAAAACAGCCAGTTGAAACCATGATATAATCGGTTGTTTGTTACTTAGCTTGGCAGAAGGTTTTCAAAACTGTTTTTGACTTGGTTGACTAACTGTCTAACCAATTAAACCGGTTAAAACTGTTGGGTTTAATAGTGCCAAAGTTCAAGAGGAGGGTGAATTGATCTTTTAAATGTTTCTCACAGAATCAGTATTTATCACAGTGTACAGAAAATAAATCGATTTATTTGAAATTGAACATATTTATTTTGGCACTGTTTGTGTTTGAAAAACGTTTATACAGTCAAGTTAATCACAAGATTATGCAGATTGCTTTTCCAGATACACACACACTGATATAATGAAGAAAGAACAGTGAATCACAAAACAGCAAGCTTCAATTTTAAGCAAGTGATTAAGGTTCAATTGATAGCTTGACAATTACTTAAGTAACCTATCACAATCAATCTGTTTCAGTGGCTTTTTAACAGGTTATTTATGTTCTTCTTAAAATCAAACAGTTTTCCAGAAATTAAGAACAGTATGTCACAAGCCCAGAAAGGACAGATTTATTATTGATTGAACATATTTATTTCTTGATAGTTTAATAGTTATGCAGAAATTTAAGTGCAGAGATTAAGGGAGAATGAACACAAGGCAATTATATTGGTTCACTCAACTGAGCTACATCCAGTCTTCACCTAAACCAAGGTGAAATTCACTAAATCACAATTC
>Ga0123341_1005814_pt1 | contig 11066 bp, 11 predicted proteins | sample Turbeapinknodule_FD_89959 | JGI IMG/M metagenome (GOLD analysis project Ga0123341, IMG submission 89959) | Root nodule microbial communities of legume samples collected from Mexico - Turtle bean Mexico pink nodule | ecosystem: Host-associated > Plants > Roots > Nodule | place: Mexico: Nepantla...
TAATTGTATATAATTAATTATCTAAAAAATAAAGATAATTGTAATGGTTGATAACTAAGTGTTTATGAAACTTGAACTTATTTTAAACAAAGAAATCGATTACTTTTTTTTAATATAAATATTAAAATCTTAAACGATAAACACCGAAGACAATTGTCAAACGTTGAGCTGTAATGGAAAGAGATTTTTGTCAAAAAGATAGAGATTTTGAGGTGTGAAGAAGAACATGGAAGAGTGCAAAACACGGTGTGGTGCTCGTGAAATGTTTTAATTTAATATCGCAAGTTTGACTTAGCCCCATTTGTTTTCAACTTAGAAAATCATTTTATTAGACTTTTAATAGAAAAAAGTGTAAAAAGCACGTCTTAACTAATGAACTAAAGTTGAATTTTACCAAAAAGTTAAACCTACCACGCACTTACAATACCAATGCATTCATGCTAATTAACCAAATCAATACAGCATAGTAAGTTGTGGCGGCAGCAACTTGGTTCTTGCATATATAAATTTGTCACATTTTTTAATTCTATTTTTGAGATATAGTTTGTTTTGAAATTCAGAATTACACTACGATTTTATTTTTAAAAGAATTAAGAGAAAAAAATTATATATAAACTATTTTTAACAGAAGTTTGAATGAAGTGAGATGAGATGGATTAGTAAAGAGAAGAAGAAGATCACATGAGATGAGATGCCAAAATTTGGTTGTTTCCTTCCATAATACGACACTTGTGTCTCCTTCTCTTATCTCCTTATTTTTTTGATCCACAAATAAAAAACTGAACTCGTACCAATGAAAGAATGGAATTGCCCCACGTGAGCATCCCTCTATGCATGCGTAATTCATGGAATTGGATTTGGATGTTTTCACAGTAATGCATCGGGCAGTGAAATTATGGCATTCTCACCTATACTGCACCAAATTCATTCATTTCAACGTAACATTTGTACCACCCTTTCAACTGCATCTCACACATCTAATCACGCAAAAGAGGGGAAGTGCATTATATCTAAACACCCACACTTTTCTTTCGCCTATTCTTTTATATGCATTTTTTCCAATACATAAACCCACACTTTTCTTTCGCCTATTCTTTATATGCATTTTTTCCAATACATACAAAAGCTTCTCATACCCTACATGCATTTATTTATTTATTTATAACTTTTTATGGAAAACTTTAGGCGAATGGAAGTTTGAGGGCCTCTACCACATTATCCTATCCAGCTACAGAAAAGCAGAGCAACAAGTCCAGATTCTGACAGTGACTGTGTCTAAGTTGGATAATTTGGAGTTTAGGCCCAAGACAATTTGGGTTGACTATTCCTTTGTGGTCCATGCGTTACGGAGTTGAACCACCCACCATTTCTATAAATTCATATGTACTCTCAACAATATTTTACCATTAACTCATGATTTGGTTGCCCTTTACTTTTTCCTGAAAAATTATCTGATAGTATAAATGCCTTGAAGACTGAAACAAGTACTATACTACCGGAAAAGAAAAAGCAAGAAAACAAATGTCTCATCAACCGCATCAGAAGTCACTCGAAATTTTCATTACAACCAAAAAGGATACTTCCATTACAAATTTTATAACTGACACAAGAAGCTGTAAAAAAATAATAAAGACAGAATGAACATATTTCTAAGTGAATGAAGAATTAATAAAATACATTGTCGACTAATTAAAAACTATGGTTGATTAACAAGTTTAATATCTTAAGGACGTAAAACTAGTGAATGGCTTTTATTTCAATGATTTGAGAAAGAATAAGGGGTTGAGGAGGAAAAAAATTGACGTTGAATACATAAAAGATGCCAGAGTCACGGCTAATAGCTTCTAAATGTGTGCAGACCAAGCACGGTATGAACCTATATGCAAATACAATTGTCTGCATATATATATACAACAATGATAAATGCGTTTACAAATATTTGAATATTCATACAACATATAAGCAGATGACTAAGAAGGAAGGACACCTATATCCAAGTATTATACAATATAGTGAATGAATAAAAACAAAGAGAAAATTAAGATGATCAAAAGGATTTTGATGCCACCTTATCTTGGACATGGTTTTCAGACTTATCTTAGTTTCCTTATGGGCAAGGCATTTCCAAAGAGCTTTTCTACTTCACTGGCTTCCATTTTGAGGTCATTAAGTATCTCCATTTCTTCTTTTGAAAGCCCTTTCAAGAAGTTTTCCTCATCTTCTTGAAATACTTTGAACCCTTCTACCAACTTCTGAAACAGTGAAACCTCCGTTTTCTCCACCTTCTCCACCTCTTCTTCTAACTGTTCAACTTCCCTCACAATGATCTCCTCTCCTTCCTCTACCTTTTTCTCCAACCTTTCCACCAGGGAAGGCTCTGGTCCACATGTGTTATTTGTCTTTATGAACTTGCTAAAGTCTCTTCCCACATTCTTGGCTGCTTTTTCAAGTTCAGGAACTATAGATTCTGGCAACACTGCACTTCTTGTGTACACAACAGCACCTCCATAGCCATCCCATGCATCGTTTCTGCCTCGGTAGTATACAAATACGTAGTCATCTGGTGTATTCTCAATCTTTGATGACAAAATATACCTGCATATACATGTCCTTGTTCGTAAGTTTAGTGAAGTTTACAGAAGACTCTTCAATCCAAATATGTTGCAAATGTAAAATGATTTAAGGTGTGCACACGTAAATGGAACAGCGTCATGTTGTATTCTTTTTCTCAACTTGGATTGTAACATTTAGTTCCTTCAAACAATTTCATTTAAATAGCAACATGCAGGGTGTGTGTGGTAACTACTACTTCTAACATATTCAATTTCCCCTATAATTACCTTACTTGTGTGGTATTGGTCTTGATTGATGATTAGTCCTATCACCGATTTGAATTATTGGACCAATGCGTTAAAATTCAACTTTGAAGTTGAACCAGAGGTATTGGGCGTGCATGCACGACACATTTTTGTATTTTGAGCTTATATAATTTAATTTAAGCCCAAATGATAACCTTTGGATATCTCGTTTCAGAATGAGATATCCTTTTGGATTCATTGGTGATCACTACGAGAGGTCTACAAATTTGGACTTTGATGCTTGTTCTTATTTCTATTTTGGATTCAAACTTCCCCTTTTCTGAATTTGTTTGCAAGCATTATTTATGCCTGAACTAAATCTGATTGGGTCTCGAAATTCATTTCAAAATTTAGTTTTTACAGGCTAGACTAACACACTTGTGGTCTAAGTTAATTGGATCATTCTTAAATCAATGGTGTTGCAAATGCAAATTGGTGTTTTCATTCGTTGATTGAATCAGAGGAGATTTTCCAGTACATAATTCAACCATTAACAATAATTGGATACAGAATAAACATAGTGATCTAATGAATTCTACCACGTGTGTGAATTACTGAATTTCTTAAGTTGAGTTTCATATCACTTAAACTTCTATTCAAATTTTGTTTGCTAAATTTTAATCTACTTATGATGGTCATAATCCCCTTTTCTAACTCCCCTAACTTGATTAATAAACTCAATTTTGTCAATGGAAGAATGACTTAGGCCGTGCCTTACACTACAAGTAGGAAGCTGACTTTATTTTGCCTCCAGCACCAATCTCACGTCAATGTGCTTCATGTAGTTGTAGTTGCCACTGACTAAAGTAAAATTTAAAAAGAGAGCTTATGAGTAAGAAATTACCAGTCATCTTGATAGTGAAGATACTCGTTGTCATGATTGTAGAGGATCCCAGGATAGGAAGGATCTTGAACAAATTTCTGCTCAGCGGACCTAGTAATAAATCCAGCATCTGGAGTCCGTATTCTCCATGTCAAATTACCCACAAGCTTATTGGATTCTGTGTGAAACTCATGTAATTGGCAGTCAAAGGCATCAAAGGTAGGATTTAAGCCACTAGTGATGAACCATTTGCCACTGAAATCCGCAATGTTGAAGCTATTAACAAGGAAATCAGGATTTGGAGCAGGAAATTCTCCCAAATCAGATTTCTTAGGCACACATTTCTTCCGTGAGACTGCACACTCATTGAATTCATCAACCACACTGTTTTCAAACAGGTCCCCGCATTTAATCTGAGAAAATTATGAAGAAAAAGAAGCTTCCATGAGCAGGTTTGGGAGACAAAGAAGAATGATGCAGGCATTAATTTCATGTAAAGCACAAGACTAACTTGGCATTCAGTCTCATCAGGTCGATTGTTGCAAGTTTGGAGACAGGCAATATTGGCAGCACAAGATGGGTTTGAAAGACACTTAGCCAGTTCCAACCTGCATATACAAAAGAGCATGAAATTGGAGGCCTACTGTATACCTTTCCATCATACTGCTAAGGTGACATGTAAGGTATATACGTTATTATGGAAGAAATAGCACTAGAGAAAGAGAGAGGGCATACCTGCAATCCTTCAATAAGCAAGAACAAGTTTTAAGAGCATCAACAGCATCAGCTGATGGAGTGATCATTAAAACTGATACCAATATGCCAGCTACTGCCATGATGCGTAAATTACTCCAATTCCAATCTTTGAGAACAACAAGCATTCGATCAGCCACGAATTTGAATATCTGTTGCTATCAAACAAGGGGTAAGTAAACTCAGAACATGGACATTGGATACAAAGGTGTTATCTTTAGGAACAAAATTTGCATTTTCACACAAGGGGGAAGCGTGATTGCAATAACAATGAAGTAGGATAAATAGAGAAGCAGTTACTTACTCGTGGTATTTGTGTAGTAGTGGGTGAAGAATAATCTGTCCCTTGGTTGTGTTTCCCCCCTAAACTACAACAAGGCCTTAACAAGCACAAGCGTATTGGCTTTCTCGCGGTGGAAAACAGTTTGAGCACTACCATACGAGGAGCATATTTAAACTCTCTTGTTCTGTGAAACCTTAAATCACCTCTAACCTTAAGTCCTGCTTTTAAAGATACATTGGGAGTGCCAGTGCCTTCCCCATGGGATAACAACATTGAATGTGCACCCCACGCTGCCATTATTCATACATACAATATAACAATGGTATATGTATGTGTATGTCCTCACCTCCAGATTCAATCTGATATGCCCATAAAAACGGAGCATAAATCAGCAAGATCAACAGCGTATAATTTAGAATGCAGAGTAATAATCGTGGCAGAAAATGGTATGCTAAAAACTCCAACATAAAAGGAAAAATATTTCATACCCAATAGTTGTCATTAGTCAAGTTCCAAAATTTAGTTAATAAATAGTAAAAGTGGTAGTAATTGAGAGCAGAAACACGATTTGTAACGAGCAGAGTGTGAAACATGCCTTGCGGTGTATATGAGGCGAAGTGCAGGAACAATGAAAGAAATAATTGAATAAGAGGATTGAGAAGAGAGAAGTGGCGGCGTAGCATAAGATGAGTGTTCCGGGATGGATGGAGGAGATGAGATGAGATAGATAAAAACATGATGGTGTTCGTGTGGACTGCAAACATACCCGTCACTGCACTCTGCAACCACAACGCACACGTCCACGCTTCAATTTGCTTCCAATTTTCTTGCAAATGGACTCAATGTTCCAAGTCCAATACCTTCTTTCAAGGCCCACTTCATAATACTATCACAAAATTAAAATTAAAGTCTTCTTTCTTATTTTCTTTTTCTATTTATAATTGTATCTCTTCAAATAAAATATTACTGACAAAACAAGAAATTCCCCCTAATCTCGTAATTTTGTCGGAATTAAGGATTTTGGGTCAAACTATGAAATAAACCTTATCTGTTAACAACCGATAAGACACAAACCAAAAATATGATTCCTATCCAATCAAAAAGAAAGAACTGAGATGGTAAAATACGAAACATGGTTACGGCGAGGTAATGCATGTAAGATGCTTAAAATTTATCAAAAAATCATAAACCTTTTTAACTTTTATCTTATACATAATTATCTTTTATGATTTTATTAATAAATTTGAAATCAGAAGACAAACAAGTTACAACAAGAACATAGTTAATCCTTGATCGGCTAAGGGGCATGAGAATAAGATTAAAAAGATGAGAAAGGTGGTGATGAAAGCAAGGCATATACAGAAGCTGTAATCTAAGGGCATTATGTGAGCGAGAATATCCACATGCATAACGATGTTCACGAAGAAAACTCACACTATATCTTCTCTATTCTACTTTTTGGTTCATCTGCCATCAACGTTACGCTGCTTCACAATGGACTAAATTAGTTTTCGTGAAGAGTAAAAGAGGTTTGGCTTGGACATGAAAACGAAAGTCCACTTACCTCGCTACCTTTTGTTTGCACTTCTATTTCTTGCACCATTCCCACACTCCTCCCCACTCCTTTCGTCTCCTGCATTTTCTCTTCCACAAGGTCATTCCTTTTCCCTTCTCTTTTTCATTTTTCCCATGCCTGCTTTCTCTTCTCTGCATTCACAAACTTATATATTTATAAAAAACATCTATAGTCAACCCCTTCTTCTATACAATTAAATAATAACTCACTTTCAATAATAACATATTAAATTCAGATATCTAATTAAAATTAAGAAAAACAGTTTTTTATAAGCTATTGTTCATCTGGATTTCTAGTGGATTAGATATTTTTTGGCGTTAAGTTAGACATGTCATACATTTATCCTATTTTTGCTAAATATGTTATCTAGACATGCAGCCAAATATAATAAACTAACACAAAATTAGATTAGAGGATTCAAACCAGTAGGGCAAGTAAGTGCAGAAATTAAAACATAGATTGGAAGCATGTAGTGCTTACTAATGTCTACGTAACATGCATGTTGTTAATCTCTCTCATATAGTAATACAATGAGTCCTGATATTGACAACCAACACTGAATTGTTATAGATTATAAAATAGAATGAGAAATAATTTTTCACTCAAATGTGAACTTATGTGAGGAGATGAAAGATAATAAACTGATGTCTTATGTAGTGTGAAATTAATATTTTTCTAATACAATTATCCCTCTCCTAGCATATAATAATTTTGCAATCAAGTATGAATAGAAAATTTGAGTAGTTTCACAGAGTTCTAGATTCAAAGCTCTCCTTGGTACAGGTTCATGTGTGCTGAAGTTCAACACAAGCCAATATGTGGCATTTGGTGAGTGCATCGGTGTGAAAGAGAGTATTTACATGTGGGGTGAGGATGGGTTCCCGACCACGTTGTGCTGTCGAAATGCTCTCACGATTTTGTCCAATGCGTTGGCTTCACAAGCACTGAACTCGGGAGGAAGAGTGTTCCTTTCCCAAGATCAATGGCAGAGTTGTTCCCAGTCATTTCACCCGCAACAAGGGATGTCACTTGATTCATGTGGCTTTGACAACTTCTACCGAGGCAGTTCCCCATGCTCCGACTTGATTTTGCAGGATGTTAGGACCCTGCAACAATATCCAGACACATTGAGCCGGTGCTCCCACTTCAACCAACGTTTTGATCAATCTTGTGCAGATTGTACCAGTGGAATATTGAGCGTGAGAGATACTTTATATTCTCAATTTGCCAACAACAACAACGACACTGACAGAGCCATATGTGGGGTGGCAGCTATTATTGCTCTTGCAGCTGGTAGACCAAACGATCCTCTAGTTGACAAATTTTTACGATGCTTGCCACCTTCAGCCTCAGGATCAGACAAGAGTAATCATCTCTATCATTTTATCTTTTGAGCTTCTAAACATATTACTTTTGGTGTAAGTTAGAGTTGAACCAAGTGAGAGTACTGACAAAATGTGTTTTTGGGTCCCCAGGATCTCTGTGGAAAGCCTTGCTGAGTGTGCCAGTAGTTGTGATTGTAATATTGCTTGTGGTTATTATGGTCAAATGTTTGTCCAAGAAGAAGGGTCGTAGACAGGTTGACTTGAAAGAGATCACTGCATGGTCTGGATTGTACTGGTTCTGCAAAAGGGAAATTGAGAATGCCATGAATTATGGTGGTCGAAAGATAAGCCTTGGACGTGGAAGTGCAGGGCAGGTAGGAGCACTTGGGGTGCTAAGTGCTTCAACCCTTATATACACAAAACTATATACTAGGATGAAACAAAACTATATACTAGGATGAAGTGAGAGTTTACGTATCATTCCACTTCTAGCATAGACTATTCTGTCATATCCTAGGTGATATACAATTTCCCATTACCTATAACAACAAAGCAGCCCAACCCTACCTACCAAATAACTAAGTATATTATGAAATCAGTCCCTACTTCATAGTATGTCTATCTGAATATCTGCTATGTGGTTCACGTTCACCTCTGCATTATGTCCTGCTAGTCTTGCTGCACCTCTATACATTGTGCTTGAACCCTGCACTTGAGCTAAAATGGCATCCTTTCATTGAAACTGTCTATAGATTATGCGCACACATAATATCTTTACCCCTGCATACTGCCTCACAAATCCTCTGTTCTACTATATTTATTCTTCTAGATTAGTTATGCATATTGACAGCACCATCTCCCAGAATACTTGATTTATGCAGCATTGAGCCAAAAGCATGTAATTGTATAGTATCTTACCCCATAAAACATATTTATACCAATTTAATATTTTCACCCAGCCCTCTTGTTATAATTATTCGTATCCCTTACTTTCCTTGATTAGTCCCTGGCCTACCTCATTAGTAATAATTTCAAGGATCTTATGCATTCTATTACACAGATGTCAATCTGAATATGAAAAGCTTGTTTTTGGGTGCAGGTATATAGAGGCGTTCTACCCAGTGGTCAAATCGTGGCCATCAAGCATTTAACAAAGAGTAACACCTCTGAGTCTTTCACGCGAGAAGTTGAAGGCCTTTCAAGGCTTCGCCATCCAAACTTGGTTTGCCTCTTTGGGTGCTGCATTGAAGGGGATGAGAGATATTTAGTCTATGAATTTTGTGCAAACGGGAATCTTGCTCAACATCTCTTAAGTAATGTCCTCTCTCCCCTCATACTTCACTCTTCATCAATCATTTCACAACTCTAATGTGCACAATGACTTCTACTTCTATTTAGATGTATAATTGCCTTAGGATTCCTTTAAATGTAGTTTCATGCTACTTTTGGTTCTATACAAGAATTAAAGCTTCACCTCGGATAATGTGGGTTGGCCAAGCATGACTAGTTGTGAAAAAGTGTAGAAACGGCTAGATATTTAAGTTCATCATTGCAACATGTATTGATTTTTTTTAATCTTTTATTAGAATTGTTTTTAGGTTGAATATTACTAAATATTTAAATGAATGGATCCAAACTCTGGATTGCCATCCTTATATTTGATTAAATTGTTAGATGAACAATTCAATTTTAATGGGAGAACAAGATCAAATTTATCCATAGAAATGCATCTAAATCTTTGATTTTCTTGAAATGTTTTATATGGTGTATTGTTCAGGAAGAGATAGTCACTTGAGTTGGGAAACAAGAGTGAGAATTTTGAGAGATTGTTCATTTGCACTCAAGTACCTCCACCATCATATGGAAGGCTGTGTAGTCCATAGAGATATAAAGGTACGTAATACATGCAATGAAAAATTGGATGTGTTGTACATTATGCAGTTGAAAACAAGAAGCAAATATGTACAATGTTTTGGGTTAGCACTATACTAATGCCTCTCACTGCTTTTAATTTATAGCTTACGAACATTCTTTTGACTGAGAAATACCAAGCCAAACTGTCAGATTTTGGACTGTCAAAGGTGATGGGAATCAAAGAGAGCAAGGTTTTTACCGATGTAAGAGGAACCATAGGCTACATGGATCCAGAATACATGAGTAATGCCAAGCTAACATGTGCCAGTGATGTATACAGTTTTGGTATTGTTGCTTTGCAAATATTGTCTGGACAGAAAGTCATAGAGTTGGATCTTGATGCCAGAGATCAGCTCACTAGGAAGGTACTTAAAAATAAGTTCATTATTATATTTACACACCATTCAACTCAAAATGAGATAATTTGAAAATTCTTTTGTAGGCAAGAGATGTGAGTATGGGAAAGCGTCCATTGTCTGATTTTGAAGACCCAAGGCTAAAAGGAAAGGTTGATAAGGCAGACTTTGAAGCCATCCTACAAATTGCAGTGTTGTGTGTTGCAAAATCAAGCAAAGGTCGCCCTACCATTGAGGTTGTTTTTGAAGAATTGGACAAGGTCTGCATGGACACAGAAACCAAGATGGTAAATATATATTTGCTAAGTTACTCCTAAACTCCTTCTAACTACAGAGTTTGATTACAAACTAATGTGCACAAGCCCTTTAGTACTAGTCCTAGCTTTGTGTTTATCAAATTGACAACAGTTTTTTCATGCAGAAGACAAAGAAGGATGAGAGCTCATCAACAACATCCACCCCCAGCTCCAAATCCTCCAGATCAGCTCATCTTTGATATAAAAAGGTTGTTGTGTTGTGTTGGTTGTTATATTGGTTTGTGAGATGAAACCTGAAAATGTAGTGTAAATGGAAATTAGAAAATGAAGATATATTACAAGTGATACTGCTTTCAGAATATAACTATGACGATGGTACAGAATTCCCAAGTGGATCTATTCCAAATCACAGTGTGTTGTGCAGAACTGCTGATCCAACAAAGTAATTCATGTGGCGGGAAGAGAATCAAATTTATTGTGCAATCATCCAGGTCTTATTATATTTATAAAACTTGTTCTTATAGACTTACAGTAGTAGCAATTTAAATCCACAACAACTCTTTTCTTTTTTAGGCTCAATGTATATTTGGATATTTAATAATGAAAGGAACAGAAGGGAATAAACATAAATAAGATTGAATTGGATAATCGGTCTGACTTTGTTGGTGTGTATTAATATCAGTTATGGATGTATTCACATATATTGATATGTACTTTGGTATTTGGTATGCTAAAAAGTCAGTTGAAATTAAAGAAAAATTATAAACTCTTTCTTTATTAACTTAGTAATAAAGAAGTTACTTACACTGTTTAACTCTAGTTTATATTTTAAAATTCATTTTATAAACATTAAAAATAAAAACTTATAATCAAATAGAAGGTTAAGGAAAACATGTTAGACATTAAAAAATAGAGTATTAA
>Ga0123341_1005815_pt1 | contig 11065 bp, 8 predicted proteins | sample Turbeapinknodule_FD_89959 | JGI IMG/M metagenome (GOLD analysis project Ga0123341, IMG submission 89959) | Root nodule microbial communities of legume samples collected from Mexico - Turtle bean Mexico pink nodule | ecosystem: Host-associated > Plants > Roots > Nodule | place: Mexico: Nepantla...
ATACTAAAGTTACATACAAACTTTTAATAAGTTACCTATAATGCATATTATGTATGATGTTGCAAGCTAAAATATTATTGAATTATTGTTTGTCGGTAATTTTTTTACGGACAAATAACAATTATGCAAAAATTTGCAAAATAAAAATAAAAATTAAATATAAATCAATATCAGTTGATAATAACTTGATAATAAAAAATTACTAAAAAACATAAACTCGTCCGTAAATTTTTGTTAGTAATATAATATTTTTTTTAGTGTTAAGTTTGATAAAAACATAATTATCAAAAGGGTTGAGATAAATATGGCAAGGCTGATTTGTAATCTAGAAACATATTAAAAAAAAATATTCAAAAAGAGGTGAAGGGTTATAAATAATGAACCCTATAAAAATCTCATTTCCATTTATAATAATTTTAGTATTTATTCTAAAATTAAATCAATAAGGCTATCATTTTCTTTAACACAATACAATCTTATTATCTATTTAATTTATTGCAGTATGATATTTACACTACACAAATAAAGACTAATATTTATACTACACAAATGTATAAATGAAGAGTTATTAAAGGTCACATTGCGAGAAAATTGATATATCTCACGCTTCCCAAAGTCAATATATAACGGCTGCACGGAAACTAGATGTTACACTTAGAGTCCTAAAGTACATCAAAGATCATCAGAACAAGATTATTACTGTCATCCAAGAACATTAACGACTTATTGCGACTGAGGAGGTTGCCAGTAGGGGTGGCAAAGCGGGCTAGCCTGCCCCGCCCTTGGCCCGCAAAGTTATTGCGGGCTAGAATTCCCAACCTGTCTCGCATAAGAGCTGGCCCGCGAGTTTGCGAGTCAACCCGTGTTCTTTTTTTAAAAAAATTAAATATATATTTTTTACATTTTGTTCTTAAAAAATTGTCAAATTAAACATATATATTTGTTACTATCAAACCTAAATATTTTTTTTTCTTTCCTTTCAAACATAGTCAAACATCAAAACATTAAGATAAATATCAAATATCATTATTCTTCCACTTCTAAAACATTAAAAATACCTAATTTCAAAAACATTAAACATAAACATTAATTCAAAAACATTAAACATAAACATTATTTAAACATTATTGACATTCTTTCATTTCAATAACATTGGATGTCGCCTTAGAAGAACTTTCATACATTTTTTCGAACATAAACCTAATTAAGTTGCCCTGTTGCTACTAAGTGCCAATTTTTTTCTCTTGCGGGTTAGCGGGTCAGCCCTCCTCGCCCCGCTGCTAGCCCGCGCGGGCTAATGCGGTTGAAAAGGTCGCCCGCCCCACGTTTTTTACCAACAGGCCGCGGGTCGGCCCGCACGACCCGTCCCACTTTGTCATCCCTAGTTGCCAGACAACTCAAATATCAGTATCTGACTATTGCATTTTTCTTAGTTCTTCTATTATCTCATGAAAGTCAAAAAAACATCAAGATCATTTGCGGAAGCAGAATACTGCACTATGGTCAATACTTGTTTGGAGATAGTTTGGTTACGATATGGTGTCATGTAACTTGTCAGCTCGACTTTTCTGTGACAATCAAGAGGCCTTGCATATAGTAGCAAACCAAAATTTCATGAACACGCTGAGATAGACTGTCACATTGTGCGAGAAAATTACAAACCGGGATAATCAGTCATTCGTATGTATCACACATTACAACTCGCAGATATTCTTACTAATGCACTGGTAAGGAAGATTTTTTGACGTTGCCGACGCAAGTTAGGGTTCATGATCTTCAAATTATATGCAAATTTAATTTGATAATGATAAAATTTCATGATTAGTGGATGCAGAGAAAGTCTTCATACACATGTATATATCTCATATACATGAAGTAATTACCATTTTTCTTACCATCTTCTTATATATCATTTTCTTAGTTGACTCACTCTTGTATAAACCAGTATATATCATTTTCTTAGTTGACTCACTTTTGTATAAACCAGTAAATGTGACTAGATTTACTTAATCTAAGGGTTTACAGTGGATTATCAACCTTTTTTAATTTTTAATTTGTAAATTTACTTTTTCTCCTTTTTTAATTTGCTAATTAGATATACATTTTCTTTATATTTTAATTAAATTTAATATTCTTATTCTTTGATTTCGTTATTAGGAATTACTATGTTTTAAAAATTAAATGAACAAGGATGATTAGAGTGACTTGCACCAAAAATGGAAATTACTTATCTTACCAAAATGATGAAAAAGACGAAGAATCTCCTTCACCACGAGGTCCTTATTCATTTTCTTTAAAATAGTTTATAGTAATTAATGCTGATAAAATGTAAGAGACTGTGATTATTATATTTTGATAATGGATTGCATGTTTAAAAAGTATAAATGACGGGAAATGATGATAGCCACTTAATATATGTAAAAAATGAAGAGATATTGGAATAGGAAAACTTATGAAAAAGGATAACAATAAATATAAAACATACTTGTAATCTTTCATTTCTTTCTTCTTTTTCATCTTTTCTTTTACCATTTTTCTTTTTCCCCTCGTTATATAACCTCTCCATATTTTACCATTTTATTATCTTTCATTATTGTCATCTAATTTTTTTCCTTTCTGTTTATGTCTTTCACTTAATTTAGAACTTATACCGTTCGACCCGATCGTGTGATCAGATTTTATGGCTGAATAGATCGGATCCAATAGTTATAAGTTGGTCGGATTTGATCGCTAATGAGATTAAATTATTTTATTTTTTCTGTTTATTACACGGTAAAAGGAGCACATGTTTAGTAAAAAAAAACATCATATAAAAAGTATATTTTTTTTTAGCAATTGATTACAATTAATAAAGTTAATTGATTACAATTAATAAAGTTGTTATGATTTTCTAAAAAAATCTAAGAATGTTATATGAGAATCACGAGTCTTATACAAATATAAATATTATTTTATTTAATACATATTATACTTCATCATTAACTTGATCATCGATAAAAATTCCCTTACAACTCATAACTACAATGACAAAGAATCACCTCAAAAATCATCTCCAAGCATCTAACCCAAGTTTTTGGTGAGAACAGAACTAATACCATATTCTTATAACTGATACCATATTCTTATAATACTATCCTATTTTCTTACAACTAAAAGCAAAATTACTTAATTAAAAGTGTGTATGTGGATGACGTGATCTATATTATTCAATGATATAAACTGGAATACAACGTTAACTAACTAGAAATTTTCCCTTCATTTTTTACAATAATCGTACAAGAATTATTATAATCTATATGCTACTCAAATCTTCAGCCAAGCCTTATTCCCATAGTTTTGTCTATTATGAAACCTCTGAGAGCATCTTCTTCTTTTATTTATAATAAAATAAGAATAAGTAGAACAATAGAATATGATGATATTATTGGAAGAAACATCATTGATGGATCTTAAATAATAAATAAATGCATCCAAAAGATTGGTATCGGAGCACTGATTGAAAAGTCCACACAGAAGTTATTACCTGTAGTCAAAAGATACAGAGAATCTCTGAATAGAAATAAGACGACAAGTACAATAATTGAGGGTGTTCAAGGTGAATTGTTACCTGAGAATTTTCTACTTTTCTCTCTATTAATTGTTGACATGTGCAGTGGTGATGTGATGCAGAGAGCGTGTGCACGGTGGCTAGGGCTGTTGCATTGATCCAAATAAATTCTCTTTCATGTACGTACGTGGTGGTGCACGTGCATAACTGCACTTGCATGTGAAGACAGATCCTTCTTCCATCACATATTTATGATGCCCTTGAAAGTATAACAAAGCTACCCTATTCTATGCACTAATTTATTATCTCCTGTGCCTTTGCCTCGTTCTTTGCTCTCATCTTCAACGGGTATATGCATTCTTTTCGGTATAGCTGCCATTGGTAATGCAGAACCATAATATAATGCAACACACAAGTTTTCAGAAAGCTTCAAATTAAACAAGTAGTGTTACCTGATTAAATATGCAAAATGATGACAGTTTCTAATTAATGTCTTTGTTTCATCTCTAAAAGCTTAACTGTGAAATCTCATCCAATCAATGAACTAGGAGAACATATATATAACAGGAAAAAGAATAATATACATTAATTTCTGAGATTATCAATTTTATGGTGAATTAAAATAGTTTTCACTTAACTTAGTGTCAATTTTGTCCACATTATGCATGTTAATTTAGTTTGTCTCAGTTTCTAAATTTGGTCAACTTCATCTTAAAAGGAAAAAGTGGTCACCTGAAATAAAACATCAAGTTTTACTTAATAAGTAAAGGGATAATATCCAAATTTGAGAGAGGGAAAATAGAATAATTAAGATGAGAAGAGATCGTGCGTAGTACAACATGGCTGCTAACATAGGAACTTTTTGTTGTTGTTTATGTTTCATTGGATAAATATCCAGCTAAATCTCGTGCATGAAGAGCTAAACTCAAGGGGAATACCACGACCGAACAAACATCAACACCATTCCAACTTCTCATTATTATTATCATCTCACGGAACCTTCCACTTTTGTGAATATATATATATAGCTATTATCATCCGCACTAAAGTTTCTTCAAACCCCTTCATCTGTGCTTTTAATTCTTTCTTCAACATTATCAATGATTGATAATTAGGTGGTTTGTAACACAGCAATTATTGCACAGGAAGACACATAGAAGGTGTTGTGTTTTTGCAACGTTCTGGATCCGACATAGCCTTTGTCGGACCCACCTCCACATGTTCTTCCCTCTCCCTCTCTTTTGAGTTCTTCATATTTTTTTCCTTGTTGCATGGAGAGGAAGATCATATCCCACCCAACATATCTCTCATAGAACAGGTAATTCTTTGTTGTTATTATCGAACTATGAATATTCAACATCAACTTTTAGGTTGGTCTGAATAAAATTAGGTATAGATCTGTTAATCAAAGTTTTAAGTTCAAGCCTGATGGAAAACATAATGGAGAAAGGAAATACGTCACTAAAAATTATTAACCAGATTTTTTGACATAGAGTAGTTATAAGCAAAGATGAATACTTTATTCATATAACACGAAGCAAAAGAAAAATTATTAACCCCAATTCTTACATAGGCCGGTGTCAGTCGACTTACAAGTTTGTTGGCACCATTCATGTTGTTTTTTTTAAATTTTTTGTTTCTTATGTTGAATTGGCCGGTCACTTATCTTGTCTGCTACAGTTTATATAACTTTTCTGCTATGAGTGTCAGCCATGATGACATTTCTTTTGGCTTTATAGACTCTCTTTTTTTTATATTTCTTCCTTCACAAGTGATTAAAAAAGGAATTCCAGAAATCTTTTGGTGTGTGTATTTTTTAATCAGATAACATTTGAAGGAAGGAATTTCAGTATGCTTTAGATTTCCATGCGTTGTTGTCTTCTTCTTTGTTGTTTGTGAAATCTGCGTGTTCTTTTGCCTGAGCCATTATCTTGTGTTCCACTTTTTTATCATACCTTTTTTCTTTTCACATAATATTTCACGTTATACGAACAACCTTTTATGTGTACAACAATAAACGTTTATTTTTTAAATCTATACCATATCATATTATTATTTTTTTCTGTATAGATGCATTGTACACAAAAATAATTATAACTCTTTTGAAGGTTGTTATTATGTCATTTCTCTTTACCATTCTTTGCATGCTTTTTGTTTGTCTGAGGTCTCACATGAAGATCTTTTTGCTTTTCTTCAGCCTTTTCCATATATCTATGTATGTGTATTTTGCTCTCCCTTTAAGGAGACAGTAGCTTCCTTGAAACATCCTCAAAAGGAAAACCTCTCTGCATCCATGACTGTATATGTACTATAAGTTTGTTTTGGTTGTGGCTATCTTCATTTATCAACCTTCCTTTTTCAAAGTGTTGAATTCCATCTTTTCCTTCATTTCCTCCACACCTAGCCCAAGGTAAAAAAGCAACCTTCATTTCTTTCCTTGTTATGAAAGCTTGTAATGTATTGTGTTATATTACCATATATACTATCTCACGAAAATTCTTACTTAAAAAGTTTTCAGGGGAAAATTAGTTTTAGAATATCACTGCATTTCAAAATGTTATGTACCTTTTTTAATGGTTCCCTTGTTCAATACTGTTTTCGTGAAAGCTGTAATTTTAGTTGATCTTCATTCGTTCATTGTTGGTATTAATTATATGGTACTAGTGAAAGATAGAGGGTAGTATCTGTTTGTCTGCATTTCTTGGGGTGTGACACAAAAGAAGAAGTCATTGAGGCAGCCATGAGTGGGGAAATTAAAAGAAGAGGAAGAGAGAGGAGGCTGAATAGAAAATGGGAAAAAAAAGGATGAGTTATTTTGTGCAGTTTAAGGGTAAAATGTATACACCAAATTGCCTTCATATACGTGAAAGATTATAGATATAGATGATCTTATTTGTCCACATGTTGTTTTCCAACATTGCTTTCTATAGAATTTCCTTTCATATATTCGGCAGCTTTTGAGGTTTGTCATTCTTTGAAAGACAGTGCTGAGGCTTTGAAACTGGTATTCCTAACAAATACAATGGGGGGTTGCGTGTCAGTACCTTCTAATGCAATAAAAGCACCAAGGAATCTCCGTAGACGGATAACAAGACGGCGTCAAAAGATCTCAAGTTCTATTCCTATTCCTATTCCAGATGATATCATCCTGAATAGGAGTAGCAGCGGAGGGGGGCGTGTGACAGATTATTCTGTAAGTGAATTTGTTCATATGGACTTTGAAAATGGTGCAACTACTACTTGCAGGCGCTCAGAAGTTTCTAATTCAGTATTCCATCTTACTCAGCTTCAATGGCAACTCAGTCAATATGACAATGATGCAAACTGTATATTCTTTTGACTTTACTATTTTCAATTTTTATCTTTTTGGAATTGTAATGAATTTGTTATGTCACTGCTTGCAGTAGTGAGTCAAGAAGAAACATATTTTGATTCCCTCAGCATTCTGGAATCTGATTCAGATGAAGACTTCAATAGTGTTCATGGAGGTAATGTGTTACCTGTTAACATATATAAACAATTATTGAACCATGTGCACACAAATTCTAGCCTCTAAGAATGGCTATTATGTTGGGGCACTAGGCCACTGATGATTTTTACACTTTATACCATTGTATATTCGCTGTGACTAGAGTGTGTAGTTATGCCAATGACCTACCAGTGTTGTGATAAAGATTAGCCTTAGTGTGTGGATTATAGATTAATTTGTCTTTGTATTTATTATTGTTGTTGTTCTGCACCATATAGATTGTTGTTTCTTTCTTGGGTTGCAGATTTATATGCAGATGGTTTTCCACTTGGAAACATCCCATGTGGTCAAGTGCTCCAGTATGGAAGATCATCATGTTTTTCAGAAAGCAAATGTCAGTATGAAGAATATCATAAAAGCTATCTTAAAGTTGATGGAGGAAATCAAGACAACTTAAAGGGAAGAGATGAAAGTAGTTTTGGCCTTGTCAGTACACCAGGTTGTGGAGTGTCTCGCTTAAGCAAGACTCAGGGAAGCTTCAAAGGTATAAAGGAATATAAACATGGTCTGGAAGAGAAAACTCCAGAGAGTGCACGGAAATCAGGCCTTCATCGGTTGGCACCCTCTGTTAGTTTCAATGACAAAACATTGAATCGGCAAAGCAAACGGCTGTCACAGATCTTCAAGCTTTCTTTCAAACGAAGGTCCAGTGATGTAGAGGATGCAAATGAACTTAGTAAGTGATGAAATACTCAAATTTTCATTGCATGAAAATAATTTTAACAGAATAATGGTCATTTTCTAACACTGCATTGGTTCCTTTGGGGCTGCACTTTAAACTTCCAACTATAAAGTTGAATACTGGTAAGTGTTTAACTCGAGTACTTTTTCAAATATTCTAAGTAATGCCTCGTGTTGCTTGAATCTGTTGCATGTAAGTATGCTACATTAATATATACTATTATGCTAATTAAGCTCCTTAATATTGTATTCGTATGTAAGGTCGTTCAAAAAGATATTTGTTGCGACCCAGAGCAGGGCATACAATTCCATGCCAGAATGGAGAAAAGCCATTTCGTGGATGTTGGTCTGAAATTCCACCCTCAACATTTCAACTTCGAAGTGAACACTATTTCAAGTATGCTGTTGACCTTCCTTGCTTGATGTTTTCATTATATACACATACAACCAATTTTAGTTATGTTTAAGATCTCATCGACAAGAGATAAAAACGTTTAATAATATATAATTAATGCAACTCTCATCTTATAAACTGTTATAAACTTTTTAAAGGTTGAGTTACCCTTGAAATAGATTTCTTAATAAGTTATATGAAAATATAATTGTCTAACCATTCTCTTTGTAGGGATAAGCGCAAGTGCCCTGCACCGAATCACAGTCCTTACACTCCCATTGGTGTTGATCTATTTTTCTGTCGAAGAAAAATACATCATATTGCTAGACATCTAGAGCTTCCCAATGTGAAGACCGATGGAAAAATTCCCCAACTTCTTATTGTGAATATCCAGGTATAGCTTTTTGGTATTTAATTCAACAACATTCATTAAAAAAATTCAGTACTAGTGTTGGCATATGTATCATTAATTCATTGTCAAATTATTAGACTGTGTACTGTTGATTGGTTTCACATACATCATATTATTTATGTGCTTTGTGGCAGCTGCCCATATACCCAGCTGCAATGTTCCTTGGTGATAGTGATGGAGAAGGGATGAGTCTTGTACTGTATTTCAAAGTTTCTGAGACTCTTGATGAACAAATTTCTTCCCAGTTTCAGGAAAGCATTATGGTAAATATATTGTCCATTGCTATTATCCCATTGTAAACTATTTTCATTTTAGTCAACTTATGTCACCAAGTTACCTTAGTCTATATTAAGTAAATAGTTTAGTGTTCTCCATTTCACGTCTTTTGTCGCAGTTGGATTTACAATATTGTGTTCACATTGTAGGTTATTGTTCTAAGATCTCTATATTTAAGTCATTTAATTGATCAAATAAGAAAGTCTTGGAGAATGTAGATTCTAGAATTTGAGTGTTTATTTTAACTCCTATAGGTCAACATTGAACTGCTTGAGTCATTGTGATGCGATTACACCAGTTTTTTTAAGGCTTCTCTGCAGTTGTTCCATTTTTAACCCAGTTTGAAGCATTCATGCTAATTGCTGCACATACTTTGTGCCAGCAGTTCTTCATGGCTCTGTTAGGAAGTGCTGTTAGAATATTTTTTCTCTCTCTGTTCATTTAGGGTAACATATTTAAACTGAGTCAGACACAACATATTATATTTTAATACGTAACAATCAATATTATTAACATGGTTCATGTTTCTTGTTTATGCTACAGAAATTAGTTGAGGATGAAACAGAAAAGGTCAAAGGATTTGCAAAAGAATCTACTGTTGCTTTTAGAGAAAGGCTAAAGATCATGGTAGGACTCGTCAATCCAGAGGATATGAACGTGAGTGCTGCTGAAATGAAACTAGTAAATGCTTATAATGGAAAACCTGTACTCTCACGCCCACAGCACAACTTTTACAAGGTACATAGAAGTTTAAAAATAATCATATTTCTACCATATTATACAAAACAATATATCAAAACATATAACTTTAACTAATGTGATTCCTTTTTCCAAAGTTTTTGCTCTTTTTTTGTCATGACTTAGGCTGTTTGAGTACCCTTTACTCAATTTTTTTCTCTTTGTATTGCAACATTTATCCTCTATAGGTTATCCAAACATTTGTTGTTGCACCTTACATGGAATTGAATTATGTTTATTCCACTCCTAACAGGGTTCTAATTACTTTGAGATTGATTTGGACATTCATCGATTTAGCTACATATCAAGGAAAGGACTCGATGCATTTCGGGATCGTTTGAAAGAGGGCATTCTTGATTTAGGCCTAACCATTCAGGTATTGTATCATCAAAATAAAATATAAGGCCTAACCTTTTCTTCACCTGGTTTCAATTCAAAAACACATCAATCCTTCCTAGCCTCTGCTATGACATGCATATAAATTCCTATGCTTACCATATATGTTGTTTCTCAACCATTCTCAGCAGAATAATTTGAATAACCAAATCAGGCATTTAATAATACAAAATGCATGAAGATCAAGTCTTAAATGAATTTGAATATTCTATTATGAGACTCTTGCAACCCTTTTTCCAGTATAGTTAGACTTCTACTAAGATTGACAATCTATAAATTTGTAATACAGGCACAGAAACAAGAAGAACTTCCAGAGAAAGTATTGTGCTGCCTGAGATTGAACAAGATTGATCTTAATGACAATGGTCAAATACCCATGCTAATGACTCTTGATGGTGAATGCTAAGGGTTTTCAGTTGATTGGAGGGAATAGCATTCAACAGTATAAATAAACATATGTATGTATTAGTTACTTTGTATAATTCCTCGGTCTAGGAAAAGTGGGAGTGTTTAAGTTGGATATGCAACTCCTGCAGTTATGTTTTCTGTTCATATGTACATTCAAGGAAAAGAAATTTAGAGCATGATTAACATGTTTTGCCAAATGAATTAAAGGTAGAAGTGTTTCTTCATTAACCATTGTAATGTAACCCTGTAAACAAGTGAAACACATTTTGCATTATTGAAATGACAAATGTTGTCAATAGATGTTTCTCCCATGTGGGTGCATGAGTTAGTTCAGCAATATTCTCCTCCTATATTCTACAATATCTATAGTACGAGGATAGTGAACAGAGCTCTACCATTGGTTTTTGTGTTGACATAGATTTAAAATAAAATGTATACGGAAATAAATATAACAGTGATTTGACAAAAAGAAATTGAAAATGTTAGATACATGCAGTCTAACAATAGGTGTGAACAGAATATTAGTAATAGTTTAATCTCTTTTCTCAAACACTGTTCTTCTTTCAGTTTCACTGAGTTGACAGCAATGCACATAATAAGGTACATTTGGATACTCTTATAACATCAAATTATATAGTGTTTACACCTAGTAAAATAGAATCGTTTTTGCATAGTATTATAAAG
>Ga0123341_1005816_pt1 | contig 11065 bp, 8 predicted proteins | sample Turbeapinknodule_FD_89959 | JGI IMG/M metagenome (GOLD analysis project Ga0123341, IMG submission 89959) | Root nodule microbial communities of legume samples collected from Mexico - Turtle bean Mexico pink nodule | ecosystem: Host-associated > Plants > Roots > Nodule | place: Mexico: Nepantla...
TATTACTAAAAAAGTTAGATATCTAAAAAATAATAACATTTTACATGATTAAAAAAACTGTAATTAAATTTAGATATTTATTTGAGATTATAGGAATATATTTTTAATTTTATTAGTTTCAATAATTAGTATGATTACGCTCCACATTTATGAGTCAAATATGTGAATGATTTTGAAAGATATATATATATATATATTATTTTCAATCCCATCCCCGTCTATAGAAAACAAAAGCATTAGAGCAACTTTGATGAGTAAATAAGAGTTGATAAAAATAATATTTTGTGTATCATTTCATAATAACACATCATGGTATTATTTAAAGTTACCTAATTAAAGTTTTACCCTCTCATCAGCTGAAAGAAAATTTTCAAGAACTTCACTTATTGTAGAAAAAATGTCTTGGGACCTTAAAAAGGTAAAGGAATGCAGTTTCTGTGCCCAACAACCGTTCCTCTTATGTGGGCAGATGTTAGTGCTCTTTAATGATGTTGTGTTGATCTTAGAGGTCCTAATTAAAGAACATGATGCCCTTAAACCCAATATTTCACAGAGGTTGGTTGGTAATTTTTTAATACCCATTGTCCTCATAATTGCAAGAACATGTAAATAACTAACTATTGTAAACATTTAATAACAAATAATGAATACTCACATATTCATCTTATAGATTAAGATCGTTAATTAATGCTGCAGGATTTTAAACATTTCATACTGTAAATTGGACATTAAAGTCATATCAATTAAAGTTAATTTCATAATCAATTTAAAAATTAAAACTTGTGGTTATGTCTTGAAATTTTATTAGAGTTAGTTAAGGTACATATGTTTGTTAAAACAAAACAAATGTACGGTTTTTTCACCACTTTTTAAGGAAGATGACTAAGAAAAATGAGAGAGAAAGAGAATGGTAATTTTCTCATAAACGGTGTGAGGAAGAAGCAAGGGTGACAAAAACAAGAACAGTATAATACAATAGTGCTATAATAGTGTAGTTTTAGCGAAAAATTCCAAGTGTGTATGGAATTACAAAGGTAGAGGGAGAGAGGAAAGAAAATAAAAGAAGAAGAAAAAGAGGGAAATGTGATTTTGACGAGAAGTGAGAAAGGGTTGAGAGAGAAACAGGGCGAAAGTGACGGTGCGATTAGCAAGCACTGTAGTAAGGGGAAAAGACATAGATAGTCAGTGGGTGGTCTTAGGAGCAGAGGGACTAAGAAAGCTTCCACTCTGGTTTGGTTGGGTTTTGTTTTGGATGAGAAGAGAAGAAAAGAGGAACAATTGACGAGACTCTGCGAGTGGCAACAAAAGAGTGTAGTTGTCATCGCACTCTTCATTTCTTCATCGTCATTCATCAGTCAACAGACACGCATGCATTCAGGTCCCCCTTTAACCTCTTTCTTTGTTGCTTTCTTTATCGATTATCTTCAACCTCTAACACTCTTAATTTGTGGCAATCCATTTCCTTCACCTCTTCTTTTTTTCATCTGGGTTTCGCCGCTACAGCTCGGTATGAAATGTGTGATCTTCAAAGTTTGCTGTTTTTCGCTTTTTCAAGCGACCCCTTTAAGTTTCTCTGGGTCCTCCCTTGCTCCCTCTCTCTCCTCTTTAGTTTTCTTGCCTTTTAATGTTCTGGGTCTGGAGAGGAAGATCCAGGTCTGAAAAGATGATAGACAATCTTCAATTTTGTTGCTAGAGAAAGCCGGTTTCGCAGTCAAGTATTTAAATTTTTGTACTTTTGAAAATTTGGACTGAAAGTGAAGCTTCTTTAGTCTTCTTTAAATGACCAGTAAGAACGTGTGGAGAGGGTTAGATCTGAATGAAACGGTCAGCGACTACTGAGTTGCTGTTTCCTCTGTTATTATCTGTGGGAGTAACTTTTAGTCATTTTTTCTTTTTAATTTTATAATTCTGTTTAATTTTCACGGGGAGGAAAAATAATGGGCTTTCTTGTAATGGAAGCACTTTTGGTTGCAGGTGTAGTTCACTGTTTTGGACTGCTGTGTGTTCTTGCAATTTTTTCATGTGATATTTGTTGGGGTAGAATCCAATGTCTGCATTTTTGTTTCCGTGTTCCTTGGTGCTTATGTTGTAAATCATTTGATGACTGTTTCGGAGATTTCTTGGGTTGCTTTTACCGAGTGTCGTTTTTGGTATATTTTATGTGCAAGTTTGGTTGGTGTGTGGATTCAGCAAGCTGAGGCGTGCTTTTTCCCTCATAATATTCTAAGCATGTGTTTCCCTTTTAAGTTTCAATTCATCCCTCTCTTTCACCAATTCAAAAATATTAGCTCTCTATTTTTTAATGTTAGTTATCACATTGCACATCCTGAATATCCTTTTGCGCAAAATATAGTTGTTGTAGTCTTGTTTTACACAAAAGGTGTAATTTTACGAATGAAAGTCATTCAGTTATGCACTGGTTTTTGTTTTTCTGTTGTGTACCTTCGGTAGTGATCATGACCAATTTAGCTCCAAGTCATTGAGTATATTTTTTTATGGGATGGCCATTTTCCTTGCGTTTATATTTTATGTTGTGGAACTTAGAATATGGTAACTTCAAATTTTTGTTGTTTTGAACTTTTGACCAGTTGGTTGTTTTATTTATGCCAAATTATTCTATGTTATTGAGCAGTAGACATATTAAACATTGGCTTGAAATGGCTTCTGCTTTTAATGTTACAGCGACCAGTTTTTGATGAGGACTGAATAAAAGATTCAATTTTCTATGACGTCGATCAAATCATTGAGATGGCTCATGAGAAAAAAGAGTGGCTTGTCTGATGGGGTCTGTTCTCTTTTCTTCTAATCTCGTTACTTTGGATTTTTTTAGGAGTTTCCTGTAAAATATTCTTTAGCTCTGGAGATTCATGTGTAAGATCACTGTTTTAACAATAGTTTTTTGGGGCAGGGCAAATCAAGTTTCAAGATCAAACAACTGCCTTTTATGGCACTTTTGTGTACAGTTATGTTGTTCATTGTGTATAGAACTACAAAGTACCAGTATCACCAAGAAGAGGTCAGTTGAATTCTTTGAGATATCATTGCATGTACATCCCCACGAAAGGACAAAGTGTTTATTAAATGTCTAACTAATTCATACTTAGCAATTTAGCATCTTACTAAGGATAAATTGGTGCTGCTTTTCCACAGAACAATAATGCATTGACACATATTCTTATATTGAGTGTTCTAACTGGAATTCCCCCCCTTTCTATGTTTATTATCCAGATTGACAAAAAGTGGAGTTTCTGGGGACAACCAAAGGTATAAACTATGATGTTAGATTACTAGCCCAAGTAGCTTTCTGATTCTCTTTTTTCCATATTTGATCTTCAGTGCATTACGAAATGCCCTGGTGGTTATTGTAAATGATGGTAATGATTGTTTTCAAAATTTGTGATGAACCTGTCTGTTTCACAGTTCTTGTCTGATATGATATGTAACTTCAAAAATATTGTGTTGGTGCAGGTGTATCCTTCTACTTCTGGGAAGTTGAAAGGCTTGCCACGAGGTATAATACATGCTGATTCGGATTTGGAGTTAAGACCACTTTGGTCGAGAAGTAGTTCAAGGTCAAAGGTCAGAATTTTTGCGTCATTCTTCTATCTTTTAGTTTTATTGACTATCTCAGAAGATAGATTTGATTTGGGAATATGTACTATCTGAGTTAACAAAAGTAATGTTTGGGGTTGTTTGTGAAATTGCAGGCTAGTGTTTCCTCTAACCGTAACTTACTGGCAGTACCAGTTGGTATTAAACAAAAGCAGAATGTTGATGTTATGGTGCAAAAGGTATTATTGTTGTTGCTTAGATTGTTCAAATTAATTAAATCAGCATTCTTTATCTAATTTCATTTATTTCAGTTTCTTCGAGAAAACTTCACAATTATTTTATTCCATTATGATGGCACTGTGGATGGATGGTTGAATCTTGGCTGGAGTAGCCAGGCTATACACATTGTTGCTCAGAATCAAACAAAGTGGTAAGTATGAGGCTTTTATTGAAGGGGAAATGTTTAATTCTCTAGAGAGGAAGTATACTATGTCTTCAATAAGTAAATAATTTTTTGAAAATAAAAATTTCTTCAACTCAGGATGAACGGGTTCGTCAGTTGGCTATGTAAAAGGCTTGGAGTTTGGTAAACATTATATAACATTAGAAATAAAACTACAAATCTTGGGAAACTATCGCAAGAGAACCAGCAGTCCGACATACAGAGTTACAACATACTGAATACAGATACCATAAAAAAAGTCATATTAAGGGAGCCAGGTCAAGCAATGATAGAATGTCCTATAGTCTAAAAACTTGAACATTCCCAATCCCATAGTCTTACCCAGGCATTAACGAGATATAGTTATCTGAATACATTTTCAATTTCATTGGTGGTTCCCAGCAGAAAAAGGGAAAAAGAAAATAATACTTTGATTTATTATGTAATTGATGGATTAATTTTCTGAACTTACATATTTCATGAGTTCTTTGACAGGTGGTTTGCAAAAAGATTTTTACATCCAGACATAGTGTCTATTTATGATTATATCTTTCTCTGGGATGAGGATCTAGGGGTGGAGCATTTTTCACCTTCAAGGTATGAAGGATGTATCTTTTTTACTTTTCTGATGCTGCTGTTATTTTGATATTTGTGTGCGATCCACCTTGGATGTAAATGATTATCATTTGATAGGCTAGCAGGAACCTGCAATACTGGTGTAAATGTTATGATAAAGAATCCAATTTTATTATTACATGATATGTTATTTGTTTCCATTTTGAAATTTGATAGCTGAATGAAAATCGAGTCTGCATTCTCTGCCATACAGTATAAGATGTGTATAATCCTTATTAGGCTTCTTAAGCTTAGGTGTATAAGAAATTTGATAGATGAATGAAAATTGACTTTGAATTCTCTGACATACAATATATAAGATGTATATAACCCTTATTAGGCTTCTTAAGCTTACATTAGGTTTATAAGAAATCTTTGCTTGTTGGGGGTGGTAGTTGACAAATGAGGTTATTTATTGAGTTTATATTCTTAAACCTGTTCTGATTTTAAGGCTAGTCAGTAACCTTTCTACAAGCTTTTATCTCATCTAATAAAATAATAATTAATGTAGACTTCTTTTTTTGCAGATATGTTGAAATTATAAAGCAAGAAGGTTTGGAGATATCTCAACCAGCTCTTGACCCAAATTCAACTGAGATACATCATAGAATTACAATTAGAGCTAGGACCAAGAAATTCCATAGGTGATTTTTTGTTATACTATCGATATGCACTTGGTAACCAATGCTTATTGTACTTACATTTGATGTTTTCATTGGAGCAGAAGAGTCTATGAGCGCAGAGGCAGTACAAGGTGTTCAGATTCAAGTGAGGGACCGCCGTGCACTGGGTAACTGTTACTCTCTTTAATCCTGGTAGAGCTTTTAATGTTTCAAGATGTTTGCGCCAGACCTTGTTGATGCATTTTACCACTCCATCTACCATCAAGATGGCTGGACATGTTTAAATTGTCTGAAGTTCATTGAAGCCTGTATTTATGCTGTAATTAGGAAAAGATAGCTTATAGTCGAACTCAAAAGTTGATTTAATAAAAAAATCAAAGCAAATTACTTTTAAACTGAGGTCTATTGAATTATATCAAAAACAAGTATGTCTATCTGTTAGATGACTAATGTTTTAGAAATTCTTTTCTTAGGTGAAAAGGGCATGTGTACTGTCTTAATATTACATTTCGTGTCAGCCATGATGGCTCGGCACTAGAATGTCAGAAGATGAACAATACTGATGATTTTGTTATGGTTTATCTTATTACCTTGTATTGTAGTATACCATATTTTCCTTTTCTGGACTTTTTAAAGCATCATCAGAAATGTGATAAAGAAAAATTCCTGTGGTTATTCATGATAAATCTTGGCACGCATAGTCTTGTGAATGACACAATACTTTAATACAACTTGTGTAGGTTTGTGGAAGGTATGGCTCCAGTTTTCTCTCGAGCTGCCTGGTACTGTACATGGCATCTTATACAGGTAAAAATTGTTGGCACAGTACTTACGAATATTAAATCTAAGTTCTAACCAAAGACATGTTGCAAAATTCTTTCAAACTCATCCTAAACTTTTGTTTCTTCTATTTGTACTATTGAGTCATATATCGTGAATAATTTAAATTTCTGTCCAAGAAAATTATTATTGTTTTCAGTTGTCATTTTTTTCAAGTTACCAAAATGCTTGCCTATAGGTTTTCTGAATGAGGTTTGCCTTCATCTACCTACTGAAAAGAAAACTTACATGACTTACTTGAAATTTATTGCTGTTCAATATTGGCTCATCATTGTCGTCTGTATTTTCTCCAGAATGACCTTGTCCATGGTTGGGGAGTGGATATGAAACTAGGATACTGTGCACAGGTGAGAAATATCCATTTTCTGGACACTTTTAGTGGTTGTAAATTTTTCCCTCTTCATTTCCTTTCTCATGATGGCACTTGTCTCTGTACAAGTTGCATTGCTTTGCAATTCTGTTTTTTTTGGTTATTGGCAGTGATAAATATAACCTTCTCATGCTCATCTAAAAACCTTTTGCTCTAGCTTCTAGCATCTACGTATATGATATTGGCCTATTACTATTTACTACTGCATTTGACAAGAGATAGAGTTATGGAATATAAGTTAACACATTCTCATGCCACACCATAAGCATGTCAATTTGGAATGCATCATGGTTTAATTCATTCAATTTATATTTAATGAATTGATGGTTTGTGTACTAGGCAATTTGCTTTTTTTGCCACCGGTTTCTCCATGACAAGTGTGGATAGTGAGATGAATGACATTTTTTCAGGGAGATCGAACTAAGAATGTGGGAGTTGTTGATAGTGAATATGTTTTTCACAAGGGAATACAAACTCTGGGTGGGAGTGGTCACAGAATGACAAAGGTATTTGCCTCCTCCTTCCCTAATCTTGTAATTCAGTTTGTTTCCTTCAGTTTCCTTCATTTGCACTGTTCTTGCAGACCAAATATCTTGTAAATGCTCCAACCTGATATTATTCCTTATCCAATAATGTAAATACTTTACAGAATCAAACTTAAGACTTACTGTCTAGAACAAACATTGTTTGTTACTTGGTTTTTTATCATGCAGTTATTTACATAACAAATAATACAGTCTTTGAATCATGTGACAAGAATTTTTGTTTCCTTTTGTGCAGGTTTCAAACCTACATAGTAAGGTACAGTTTTAATGGCATTATGTGGTTCTTGTATGTAGGGGTGGTCATGGATTGGATTTTTCAAAATCCAATATAGATCCAAATAAATGGATTGGATTTAAAATCCATATCCATTTTAACTAGATCAAATTTAAATAGATTTTTTTAAAATCCATTTAAAGTGGATTAAATCTAGATTCAATCCATTTTGTTAATTAGATTTAAATCCACTTTGTCAATTACATTAAATCCATTTTGATATGGACACAGACTAACTTGTCTCGAACCGGGCCTAAGCCGACTCAACCTGAATGCGGACCAACTCGACATCAGCCTGAGCCCGGACGACTCAACATCGGCCTGGGCCCACTCAACTTGACATCAGGCCCGGGCACGCTCAGCTTGACATTAGCCAAGGCCCAATTGACTCGACATCGATCTGGGCCCGCTCCACTCGACATCGGCTCAAGCCCGAGCGACTCAACATCGGCCCGAGCCTGGGAGACTCGACATCGGTTCGGGCCCGTTCGGCTCAACATCGGCCAGGGCCCAATCGACTTGAAATCGACTCGGGGTCGCTCCACTCGACATCAACATGGGCCTATTTGGCTTGACATCAGCCAGAGCCCGAGAGACTCGACATTGGCTCAGGCCCGGTCGGCTCAACATCGGCCCGGGCTCGGAAGACTCGACATTGATCCAGGCCCGTGAGACTCGACATTGGTCCGGGCCCGGACGACTCGACATCGGTCTGGGCCCAGACAACTCAACAATGGTCTGGGCTCGGACGACTCAACATCGACTTAAGACTGCTCGACTTGATATCGGCCCGGGCCCGCTTGGCTCGACATAGACCCAGGACCGCTCCACTCAACATCGGCCCGGGCCTGGGAGACTCGACATTGGCTCGGGTCGGCTCGACTCGACATCAGCCTGGGCCAGGACGATTCAACATGGGCCCGAGCCTAGACGACTAAACATCGGCCCTGGCCCAGAAGACTTGACATTGACCCTGACGACTCGACAATGGCCCGGGCTTGGATGATTCGACATCGGGCCGAGCCCATTCGACTCGACATTGACCTGGGCCCGCTCGGCTTGATATTGACTGAGGCCCTCTCGGCTCTACATTGGCTAGGGCCTAATCGACTCGACATAGACCCAGGCCCGCTCCACTCAACATCGGCTCGGGCCCATTCGGCTCGACATTGGCCCGAGTCCGGGAGACTTGACATTGGCCCGGGCTTGGGAGACTCGACATCGGTTCAGGCCCGTTCGGCTCGACATTGTCCAAGGCCCAATCAACTTGACATCGACTCGGGCCCGCTCCACTCGACATCGACATGGGCCCGTTTGGCTTGACATTGGCCCGAGCCCGAGAGACTCGACATTGTCTCAGGCCCGGTCGGCTCAAGATCGGCCCGGGCCCGGGAGACTCGACCTTGATCCAGGCCCGTTTGACTCAACATCAGCTCGACTTGCTCAGGTCGACATTGGCCTGGGCCTGTTTGGCTCAACATCAGCCCGGGCTTGGGAGACTCGACATTGGCTCCGGCCCGCTCGACTCAACATTTGTTTGAGCCCAATCGACTCGACATTGACCCAGGCCCAGGAGACTCAACATTGGCCTGGGCCCGTTCGGCTTGACATCGACCCGGGCTTGCTCAGCTCAACATTGGCCTGGCCCGTTTGGCCGACATCAGCGCGGGCCCGACGACTCGACATCAGCCCGGGCTTGCTTAACTCGATAACAGCCTAGGCCAGCTCGGCTCGACATTGACTCGGGAATGCTTGGCTTGACAATGGGCTCGGGCACGCTCGGCTCGAAATCGGCTCGTGCCCGCTCGACTCGATATGGGTCCAAAACTGCTCTGTTAGACATCGGCCGCCCGCTCGGCTCGACATCGGCTGGATTGTCTTGGCTTAACTTGGATCGGGCCAAGTCAAAATCCATCTCAAAATGCAATTTGGATAATCCAAAAATGTATCCAATTTATATCTAATCCATATCCAATTAAATGGATTGAATTTAAAATCCAAAAATATGGTTTTGGATTTGAAATAAATCGATTTAAATGGATTAAAACTAATATGGATATGAATAATTATGGATTGGATTTTGTAATTTGGATTTTTTTTCCCCACCCTTACTTGTATGTATGATTTCCCAACTTGTATGAATGATTTCCCAATATTCACAATGGTTGTTGATTTTGTATAATTTCGTAATAAGCAGAGGCAAAGTGGAACAGGAATTGATGTGCGAACAGAGGTGAGTCTTTTAAGTTACTAATTTTTTTTTATAAAAGCACTTATCTTAGACATTATTATGAATTTTGTTTCAAACAACAATCATCAAATGTTTGTGGTATTATATTAGTATTAAGAATGTTTATATTTGGTAACATGGATTGAGCAGATACGAAGGCAATCGACATGGGAATTTGAAATGTTCAAAGAACGGTGGAATGAGGCTATTTCGCAAGACAAAAATTGGGTTGACCCTTTTAAGAGTGACCAAAGACGAATAAGAAAACGGCGTGACACTAAACATGTTACTATCTAGCTAACTCTCTTGGATTTTCAATCACAGGCCATAATTATAGGCATAATTAGTTTGTGTAGATGCGTAAATTCATTCAATTTTGAAAAGAAAAAAAAGGGGATAATTTTGTTTACATTCTCTTATGCTTTCACTTTCTTTTCAATATTCCTTTCTCATCTCTCAATGTTGAGACTGAATCTGTCTTCTCTTCAATTCTGTTTTTTTTTCCTTGGATGTTCGAGAAGAGGGTACTTGTGTTCCGACATTCAAGTCAGAAGAAGTCAATTTCAGGAATATATCTGAGTGTAAAGCAACATTATCTTTTACTATAAGGGTTTTTTCTTATTTATTTATATAGTTCCAGAGGTCTTATCTTGTCAGAATGACTAAGTCAAGCCTAATAGATATTTAATCCTACTTTATAATTCTTAATTGGGATTAATGTTCTTAATATGTGATGTGACGCGGACATTGGTTTTTATTGGTGACCGGCCGTTCAGACTTCTGATTTCAGGTATAACACTCTCCTTGCTAATTGCAACCCCCTACTTACCCTTCTATTTGTTTAAATGATATATCTGCACACTTAGTATTATAATTATTAAAGGATCAAAATGAAAAAGTTGGTCATCATCATATATAATGCTTTTGGTTTGTTAATTGGAGTTGGTGGCTCTACCAATATGGATTAGGTTTTCATTAGTTGTTGCCTCTTGTAAACACTTGTTTGTTACTTCCCTTTGCTTTTATGTGTTGCTTTGATGCTATTTATCTTAAACCAAGATTATTGACTTTTTTTAACAAAATAGGATGATTATCGAAATGGATAAACATGACTCATCACTAATTGCATTTTAACTGAAATAGTGTTTTTATTATTACTTGAAATCTGATTTCACTATTTTGGTAATTTTTTAAAATTTTATTTATTTTGAAAATTAACCTATAAAATTACTCAAAAAAAACCAAGCTAATTAATCCTTTGTGGAAAAATTAATGGAACTAAGCTTGAAGCTTCTAGAAGGTCATTTTAGGAGCGTAAAAGTCACGTCTATGTGGTCGCGTGTCCAATGTTGGTCATTCATCTGTCATTTATCAATTGTAATGATTTTAAAGCTTGAACTAAAACACTTGACAACTTCAGCTTGCAAAATACGTTTCAACCGTTCAAAATTATACCATTTAAATTTTCTGTAAACTTAATAAATTACAATGAACCACTTCAAATAGTTATTAAATGTTTTATTTAACATGAAAAACATTAATTGGTGTCACGTAATATTAAAAATTAAAAGTGA
>Ga0123341_1005818_pt1 | contig 11064 bp, 11 predicted proteins | sample Turbeapinknodule_FD_89959 | JGI IMG/M metagenome (GOLD analysis project Ga0123341, IMG submission 89959) | Root nodule microbial communities of legume samples collected from Mexico - Turtle bean Mexico pink nodule | ecosystem: Host-associated > Plants > Roots > Nodule | place: Mexico: Nepantla...
CTACAGCAGCAGGTATAGTCAAAAAAATAATACGAAAAGAAAAAGGGGGGTACGAAATCACTATAGTAGATACATTGGATGAGCATGAAGTGATTGATATTATACCTCCAGGACCAGAACTTCACTTTGGCTAAATTGCTAGATGCCAATTCTATCCAAACTCCTATGGAATTGAATTTGAAGTGCTTCTTCATGTCGACTTTAAGAAAGTGGACTTTAAACTCAATTCAATTTTAGAAAATCGACTTGTAAAATAAAGTTTGCATTCACTTATATACTATATAATTTAGTTATATTTCTAGTTGATGTGAGACCTCTAATACACCTCCTCGTGCCAAAGACTAGACATCTCGAGCATAGGAGTAGATATTTGTGGATAGTCTAATGGTAGTCTGATAGCGGATGACACAATAGGCCTACCAAACCTTGCTAGAATGAGGTTTGATACTATCTTAAAAGATGGACTTTGTTAACACTAGCAATGCTAGTGCTATTCAGCTTGTTGCCAATCCCATGTTTCATGAATGTAGCTAGGACATTAAGGTTGATTGTCACTATATCTGTTATGCCTACCTCATTTGTCTTCGTCATGTATCCCCATATTGTTTATTTCTTTACTAAGACCATGTCTCAATCTCACTATTAATTTCTGGCTGGCAAATTTATGCTTGAAAAGATCCACCAACATCAATTTGAGGGGGATTTCAACACGATTAGCTAAATCCTCGATTTACTTCTTCCTTATTGTTCCCCTGTGCAGTATTTCTATGCAGTATTATTTGCTGATTTACTTGCTGTTTTATCTCAATAATTGACAACTTTGAATAGCTGTAAATTAGTCATGAATTAAACGAAGTTTCCTTGCATAGCTATTGGCTAAGTTTCCTTGTGTAACGCTAAAAATTCTTATTAAATGGGATTTTCTCGATGATATGAGGCATTCAGTCCAATTTCATATTCATGAGTGTTTTTTTTTGTGACTAAATATTGTGTGAGACATTTCATAGACTAATTATTGAGACCTGAGTGATCTTGTATTTGTTTGCTTTTCAGTTCACTATCGGTCTTTGCATTGCATCCATTGTACCTGAGAGTACAGGCTCTTTCCAAGAACATACCAGAGGAGATCAAGGTTATGTTTAGGAATTTTATTATCTATTAAGTAGCAACAGTAACAGTTTCAAAATGCTGATATTTGAAATGCTTTGCGGCTCCTTTAAACAGAAAGACATTGACAAGGCAAAACAGCAATTAGATGGGAAGGTAATGCTATCAAGTCTCTATAAAAGAGTATTCTCTAATTTGTGAAATGCATTGTTGAAAGGCTGATACAAAGTCTAAATAATTTGTCTTTTTAGTCACTCCTTATGTTTTAAATAAATATCAGTTCTGAGCAAACACCACTATATCCTGATTATTTGTATAATAAAAAGGATGTTCGTTTCTAAGGGTTTAATGATGCGTGGTATAATAATTTCAGTCTTCAATGTCACCTCACTCTTGTTTTTTTTAAGTGCAATGACACTACAAAACCTTTAGATGTAATTAATATTATAATTTGGTGTTTAAAAGCAACAGTTTTTTTCTTTGAAAATTCAATTCCTGCCGTTAGTTGAATAGAGTACCTCTTAGATTCAATTCAAGGGTTGAAATAAGAGAAACTAAAAACACATCCTTTTACAAACAATTATGAGAGCAATCTTTACTTTTACCTGTGTAAATAAACTTAGTAGTTGTAGTACTCCCGGAATTGAGATAAGTTTTGCAACCAAAAGTGCTTCAGTGAATGTGGCATTTTGTTAAGTCAATATTCAAGTGAGAATTTTTTGAAGTTGGGGACAAAAGTGACTGACACTTGGATTTTTAGGGAGTAAATTGGAGCTGTACTTCTGGTTTATTTACTGCAAATATGTTGTTAATTTTGTCATTTTTTTTATACCAAAAGCATATTGGTAAATGACAACTTCCTTATGGTTAATATTGTGTCCCTACAGGATGTTGATTATGAAGCTACAATGGCCACTAAACTCTCAATTGCTAAGAAAGTTTTCGCTGAAGAGAAAGATTTGATACTCAATTCAAGTTCCTTCCAGGAGTTCTTTTTGGAGAATGAGGTCTTACTACTGCATTGGGTTCCTGTTTAATATGGTGGCAAAAGATGCTTTATATGTCTTATCTTTTTGTTTTTTGTACATTTTTTTTTCTCTCCTCTGTAATAAAATTTCCATGATCAACTATTTCTTGAGAAACTACAAAAAAATAGCCCTTTTATCTTTTCCTCACAAGGCAGGGTTAATTTCTTGAATTAAACAACATCATAATATTATGAATCATATCAGATCTATAGAAAAACCATTAATCTCTGAATCTTTAGTGAGTAGTTTTTTTGGATCTGCCTCTGCTTCTAGTGATGGAGGCCAACCTTCCATCTGACTCAGCTTTAATCTTGATGTTATTAGGGTTGGTTGAAACCCTATGCTGCTTTCTCTTTCCTGCGGGACTTCTTTGAAACATCAGATCGTAGTCAATGGGGTCGTTTTGCTCATTATTCAGATGATAAGGTATATGCCTTGGTGTAATTTTTATTCTCTTTTCTTTTTACACGGTTATATTTGAGGTTTTATATTTCCTTTTGTTTACAGCTAGAGAAGCTTGTTTCCAAGGACAGCCTGCACTATGAGATAATTTGCTTCCACTACTATGTTCAATATCATTTACATTTACAAGTAAATTAAATTAAATCCTATCCCCTGTAAGTTCTTCATGACTATCAAATCACTAAAACAAATAAAATCTTACCATTTACTTCTTATTCTGACTACAGTTATCAGAAGCTGCAGAGTATGCAAGAAAGAAGGGAGTGATATTAAAGGGAGACCTTCCTATTGGAGTTGACAGAAACAGTGTGGACACCTGGGTTTATCCAAATTTGTTCCGAATGAACACTTCTACTGGGGCACCTCCAGATTATTTTGACAAAAATGGCCAGAATTGGGGTTTCCCTACTTATAACTGGGAAGAAATGTCAAAAGACAACTATGGTTGGTGGCGAGCTCGATTGACACAGGTTTTGGTTTTGAGTTCCTGATCTTATTCTTATCCTTAAGAAGATAATATCTATCCAAACTTAAATATATAAGCTGAAGATATTCTTTTTCTCTTAAATCAATGCCAGATGGCAAAATATTTTACGGCTTACAGGATTGATCACATATTGGGATTCTTCCGTATATGGGAACTTCCAGATCATGCTGCAACAGGTCTAGTTGGAAAATTCCGACCATCTATACCTCTAAGTCAGGTATCCTCTTGTTCTCTTAAATTTAAAGGGCATTTGATGCCGTGAATGTGTGCTGAACTGCTCTAACTTGCATAAGAAACTTCTTTTTCTTGCTCTGCTTTTAGTAAATTTATAGTTCATGCCTTATGTGTTGTAGGAAGAACTTGAAAGAGAAGGGATATGGGACTTTAATCGCCTGAGTCGCCCATATATTAAGCGGGAATTGTTAGAGGTTAGTAGTCTACCTATTTAGGCTATTACAGTTGCATTTTCATTGTATGTAATAAATTTACCTCCAGGCTGAATTTCTGTAATGTTTTGTAGAATTGTAAATGTTTTTCTCAAGATAAGCTATACTATTTCATATTCATTGTTGTTCAGGAAAAATTTGGAGCAGCTTGGACATTTGTTGCAACAACTTTTCTAAATGAACTTGACAAGAACTTCTATGAGGTGATAATCCTTTTTTGTATAGTTTATGTATATTATTTATTAATTTCTGTTTGATTATATACTTCCACATAGCACATGCCTTTAGATTTCATCATAAATTTTACATGAATGGACTTTGCTTGGTTCAGTCTAAATTAAGGTGGAACCTAATTCCAACCAAAAAGCATGAGTTACACATGATTGATTTTTCTACTCCCAGATTTGTATGAAGTTGAGTAATCTGCTTTTTTTTTAATACTGTTGTTATTATGTTCCTCTGCCTTTTTTGCTGTTCTTTCAATTATACAAGTGTGTTATTGATGCTTAGCTGCTTGAGGTAGAAAGAAGTGAGAGTGGAAGTTTTTTTTTTTTAAATAAATCATGTTAGACATATTAAGCTTTAGCATCACAACTAGGTTGGCATTCTAAAACTTCAACAATCATTTGCCATCAAATGAACATCCATAAAAGAAAAGAAATGAAAAAAATACAAACCAGCATATGGGAGCCAAACCAAACCTATGCCAAGAAAAGGAAAACCATCCCAGGAAGCTAACAAAACCTAAATTTTGGAAGGTTACGATTCCTAAAAAATTGGTGTTTACATAATAGATAAAGAATCAAATTAAAAGAAGTCCAATTTATTATCAACTCCTATGTTAGCCTTAAGATCAGCACATTTATTACCTTCGTGGAAGATGTGAGTGCTATTATCTATCCTTATTGCATTGGAGTTTAAATAGTTTTGAAATGAAATCCACGATTTGCTTAAAATTTTTGTTTTCAGAAATCCAGTAGATAGTATCTCTTCTTCACAAAACACAGACATGTTTGATATTCTTTATTGAAGTATTCGTAAATGGAAACCTTTTTTCATGATAAAACAATATAGGTTGCATGGTTGCTTATTTGTTAGGCAAAAGTGTGTTGACCATTCAAGATTGAAGTTATTTCTGTACCTATAGGTAAACCTCTTGCTATATGTTGGTAAAGAAGTGTAGTCAACTAACATTTAGGATTCAGTGGCACCAATCTGAGGGGTTTATAGATTTTGTCATGTATGATGTGATAACATAAAATGTCCAGATTTGTTGGTTAAATCTAGATATGCCATTCAATGGTTAAATTTGCTGTCCACTATCTTTTAATCAACATATATTCTATCCGAGTGTTAATTTATTTTATTTTCAATAAATGGTTTTAGTTCAAGGAGGATAGCAACACAGAGAAAAAAATTGCTTCGAAACTGAAAACTTGTGCAGGAAGTTCTCTATTGTTGGAGAGTGAAGACAAACTCCGGCGCAATCTTTTCGATCTTTCACAGGTAGCTTTATCAAATTTGCTTCCTTGTTCATATTCCACTTCTGTCCCTGTTTATATTTACTCGGAAAGTTAAATCTAATTAAGTTTTATTTTGATTTTGATTTACAGACTTGTTAAGAGTTTTAATCTATTCAGTAAACAATATGGTTCTGTTGGTTTAATCTACTATTGCACTGAACTGAAAGCCAAAACCTTAGTTACTGCAATGATGTGCCACTTTCTTATTAATTAATTAGTAGCATGAAATATTTTACATTGATGGTAACTAAATTTTTACATACTTCAATCTTAAATTTGGATTCTCTTTTAATATATTTTGAATTTTATTCTGTCTTGTTATCTGTGTTATTTTGGTATTGGAAGTCCTACATTATGTTCTATGCTATTGGCTTGCAGAATATAGTCTTAATCCGAGATCCAGAGTATCCAAGAAAATTTTATCCTCGTTTCAATCTTGAAGATACCTCAAGTTTCCAGGATTTGGATGATCATAGGTACCTTGATAATCCGCGACTTGTGCGTGCTGTCTACTGAGGATGGTTCCTACAATCATGCCACTTTTAAGCAAAGTTCTATGCAGAAAACTGTTCTTCATCTAGTACAATTTATTTTTTCCACATTCTTCTTGGAAATATCTACTCACTAGATCTCTTATTGCTTGTCATGTTATACAGCAAGAATGTTCTCAAGAGATTATACAATGACTACTACTTCTGTCGTCAAGAGAATCTTTGGAGTCAAAATGCATTGAAAACCCTGCCTGTACTTCTAAATTCATCAGACATGCTGGCCTGTGGGGAAGATTTGGGCCTCATTCCATCTTGTGTCCACCCTGTATGCCCATTATGTTTTCCTCAAGCTCTCTTAATCAAGAAAATCAATCTTTATTTCACTTTCAGACCACACATTATGACTTGTCCCAAAGATCTTGAAAAATTTAGATTTTTATTTTAGGTACATTAAAAGGATTTTACTATAAATTTGAAATGCAGGTTATGCAAGAACTGGGACTAGTTGGGTTGCGCATTCAGCGTATGCCCAATGAACCTGATCTGGAATTTGGTATTCCTTCTCAGTACAGCTACATGACGGTAAGGCTTCTATGTGCTATTGCTTGTCTTTGTCCTTATTTCATTTCTGCTCTCTTGATTGAACTAATGGAAACATATTTACTTTCTATTTTTATTGAGATTTCACGGTTGCACTTTGAGAAAATAATAATACAAAACCATCCTTAGGTTGGCAGGATGATGAATCCTCTATAAACAAATCTTACTTTGTCCAAAGTGTTTAGAAAATTATCAGAATATATATGAAGAATATCTAATATCCGGATTGTATCTTACAATAAATAATAATATCTTTTGATTATCTTTTAGGATTAGTTTCTATAAATAGGGCTAGTTCTTTATGTTTTGCATCATATTGTATCACGATTAACTCATCATCAGAATATTCATTCTATTCTATCATATTTTTCTCTCCCTAAATACCTAAAACAGTAACTCAAAATGTCTTATGGTTTATGCTGAAATGAAGTGAAAGTTTATGTTGTTCAGAAGGCATGTGATTAGATAAGCAACACAAAGTGGTTAATTTGGTCTCAAAAAGTGTATAGCGGTGTGAAGTTAATCCCTGAATTCAAAATAAATAAAGAAAAGGTCCTACCACTAGCTTTGATTGGGTGACTTGCGGCAATGTGCAGGTATGCGCCCCATCATGTCATGATTGTTCTACCTTGCGTGCTTGGTGGGAAGAAGATGAAGATAGAAGACTCCGGTTTTTCAAAAATGTTGTGGAGTCAGATGAGTTGCCTCCGGATCAATGTGTTCCAGAAGTTGCACATTTTGTTCTAAGGCAACATTTTGAAGCTCCATCAATGTGGGCAATCTTCCCTCTTCAGGTATTCTCAGTAGTCATGTTGATATAAAAGGGTGAAAGAAAACTTTGATTTATGGCTATCTGGACCATTTTCATTTTTGTTGTTTATCTGCACATGAAATTCATGCCCTTAATCTGGTGGAGCATGTGAACAGGACTTGTTAGCATTAAAAGAAGAATATACAACACGCCCTGCAACAGAGGAGACAATCAATGACCCTACAAATCCAAAGCACTATTGGAGATACCGTAAGTCCTAAGCTTTGTCATCACAGTTAACTCTGCTAGATAATCTGTGATTATTGTGATCTAAGTGTGTGCTTTGGATTGTTCAGGTGTGCATGTGAGTTTGGAATCATTGATTAAGGATATTGAGCTCCAAACCACCATCAAAGATCTTGTACGTTGGAGTGGAAGATCAGTCCCTAAGGAAGATTCAGGAGTAGATGCCAGCCTAGTGGCAGCATTGTCAGTAGCAGAAGCTGTTTCAGTGTTGTCAGTAGCGGAAGCTGTTTCTGGGAAACAGAAGTTTTCCAGTACCACGGAAAAGCCTGTTCTTGTCAAATAAAAGTTGTGGATGATGTTAACCATGCTAGCCCTTCAAATCATATCCCATAATTTGCTACGATGAAGATAGTAATAAGGATAATATGTGTTATGTTTTCATCTGTGCCCGTTATGTTTCTTAATAAATAATGCAAATAAATCTCGAAGCATGTATTGTTATGTCTAAGGTTTAGCTATTACGGGAAATGTTAGAAATACATTCTCTTATAAAGCTTAGAAATACACTCGATAGATTTGACACAAGTATACTACTTTTAATTTTTTTTTATAGAAAGCTTTATATAGATGCTAGATATCTCTATACTTTGTTTTATAATTATAATAATGATAATAATTTAGATGATATTTGTGACCATACCAAAAGAAAATACGTTATTTGCTAATTTCATGGTCAGTTTTTTGCAGACTCTAAATGAGAAAGGGAAAAATTACAGAAGATCAAAGTTCATGGCAGAAAAGACTAAGAAAAATGAAAAACATATAAACCATATTATCTTTAGAAAAATCATAACCTATAAAATTAAGAATATAAAATTAAGAATATATGACCATCATGCAAAAGTTTGGTCTTTATAAAAAGTATAATTAGTTAAATATATAAACACATCTATTGAGCAAAATTCGTGCACTTTCTCTGTTTAACAAGAAATCATCACAAAATAATACTATCTATCGTTACTAACAATTTATAGAGTCAACTTCGAATGACATTCAATGAAGATTTTTTTTTCTAAGGAATTCTTTCCACATGTTTAAGAGCGAAGATAATAGCTAAAATTTTCATAGCAAGAGAAGATTCCTCTCCAACGATAGTCGATAAATTACCATAATTATTCCAAAAGATATCTTGTGTTCCTTTGAAAGTCTTTCTAGTAACTTTCAATTTAATATTTGATAAAGCATTGCTCACTGATAGTAACTCTTTGAAATCATAATACATTACGCATATGCCACTATATCTGCCCAACATGCATATTACCTAAACTATTACCTAGATCACGATTTTAAAGACATTGGATATATCATAGACTTTCTTCTGTATGAATAATACACTTTGAATTTTATGTTACATGCTTCTTCTCTTTCTATCTTTTTTTCCTCCCTCTTTCTTTAATCATGACTCTCCATCTTTTTATGCTCTAAACATAGAAGGTTTTTTTATAAATTTTTTCTTTGCTTCTCATACTTTCAACACTTTTATCACCTTGAACTTCATGATGATAACTATCTCAAATGACAATAGTCAATGTTGACTATCATACATGACTTCAATTCACATGTTCTTTTTGGATGACTCTGACATATTTTTGAAATTGAAAATCATTGATGACGCATTCAATAACAATATAAACATTTGATTTTCTCAACCATGAAAAACTTTGAAATTGAAAATCATGGATGATGCATTCAATAACAACATAAACATTTGATTTTCTCAACCATGAAAAACAAGACCAACTTATTAGAGTGTAACTTATTGCTTCTATGATAACACCTATCACATGGTGGGTCTTAAGTCTTTGGGGAAAAATATTGTACATACTACGCTTCTCGTACATCAGCCAAAGTCGAGAAATTAAATATATAAACAGATCTATTGAGCAAAATTCGTGCACTTCGTCTGTCTAACACGAAATCATCACAAAATAATACTATCGTTACTAACAATTTATAGAGTCAACTTCGAATGACATTCAATGAAGATTTTTTTTTCTAAAGAATTCTTTCCACATGTTTAAGAGCGAAGATAATAGCTAAAATTTCCATAGAAAGAGAAGATTCCTCTCCAACGATAGTCGATAAATTACCATGATTATCCCAAAAGATATCTTGTGTTCCTTTGAAAGCCTTTCTAATAACTTTCAATTTAATATTTGATAAAGCATTGCTCACTGATAGTAACTCTTTGAAATCATAATACATTACGCATGTGCCATTATATATGCCCAACATGCATATTACCTAAACTATTACCTAGATCACGATTTTAAAGACATTGGATATATCATAGACTTTCTTCTGTATGAGTAATACACTTTGAATTTTATGTTACATGCTTCTTCTCTTTCTATCTTTTTTTCCCCCCTCCTTCTTTAATCACGACTCTCCATCTTTTTGTGCTCTAAACATAGAAGGTTTTTTTATAAATTTTTTCTTTGTTTCTCATACTTTCAACACTTTTATCACCCTTGAACTTCATGATGATAACTATCTCAAATGACAATAGTCAATTTTGACTATCATACTTGACTTCAATTCACATGTTTTTTTTGGATGACTCTGACATATTTTTGAAATTGAAAATCATTGATGACGCATTCAATAACAATATAAACATTTGATTTTCTCAACCATGAAAAACTTTGAAACTGAAAATCGTGGATGATGCATTCAATAACAACATAAACATTTGATTTTCTCAACCATGAAAAACAAGACCAACTTATTAGAGTGTGACTTATTGCTTCTATGATAACACCTATCACACGGTGGGTCTTAAGTTTTTGGGGAAAAATATTGTACATACTACGCTTCTCGTACATCAGCCAAAGTCGAGAAATTAAAGGTTTAATTTCGTTCGTCAAAAAAAGATTCTCCATTTCTTCTTATCTTTTGGATATCAAGAAAATTATTAATACTTTTAATATTAGTGGCTCACTGGTAAGTGTCATATTTAAGTAATATTTTATATTCAAATACAGATACTTACGAATATTTATTGATAAAATAATTATAATTTAATTTTTAATTAATACTTTTTTTTTTACATATTTTGAAATTATAACATGAGTAAAAATAATTTATTCTAAAATTTGTGGTAATTTTTCAGGATTGTAGGGGAAGGGTTAAAGGAGAATAGACAAAATGAAAAGGAAAGGTTGGAATGTTAAAAACTTGCCCAAAAACTAGTTTAAGCTAGAAGCACTTCAGAGGTACTCACCCAAGCGAGTCCAATTTCGCCCAGGCGAGATCACTCCAGAGAGGTTGGAATTTTTCTCGTCCAACTCGCCCAAGCGAGTCCAATCACACCCATGCGAGCTCACTCCAGAGAGGTCTGACTTTTTCTCGTCCAACTCGTCCAGGTGAGTCCAATCACACTTAGGCGAGAAGTCACTTAGTCAAAGTCCAGTTAGGTTAAATAGGAGACATTAGACACAATTATATTCATCATTAGGAGAATAAAATGAGATAAAAAATTCTAGAGGAGGAAGTCATCAATGAGAAATATCATGGATCATCTTTTCTTGCTTTCCATGTTTGTAGTGGCCAACATGAGTGGCTAATTCCACCATTTGGGATTGAGAGTAATTTGTTCAATCTCTCTTGTATTAAGGTGATATTTAAACATAATATTTTTTTGTTCTTAATTGATTATTGGTATTGTTATTTTATTTGTAAAGCTAGTTTATCATGATTTTGATAATTATATTTGCCTGAAAAGTATTTCTAAGTTTCTGACCTAAATGATAATGCTTAACATATTTGAATGCTAGAAATAAATTTGAAATGTTAATTTTTATCAACTTATAATTGTAAGGATAAAAAGTTTTTATAAATATGCGAGGAATCGATATTTAGGA
>Ga0123341_1005819_pt1 | contig 11063 bp, 6 predicted proteins | sample Turbeapinknodule_FD_89959 | JGI IMG/M metagenome (GOLD analysis project Ga0123341, IMG submission 89959) | Root nodule microbial communities of legume samples collected from Mexico - Turtle bean Mexico pink nodule | ecosystem: Host-associated > Plants > Roots > Nodule | place: Mexico: Nepantla...
GTTTTATGCTTGGAGGGTTGTTAAGGGGTTGTTTAAGAGTATGTTTTTTTAAGTAATAGGTTAAATATTTATAAGGAGAATCAATTTTATAAATTAAAAAATATTTTTGATTTTGATATACTTAAATACTTTAGTGAGAGATCCATAAAAACATTTCAGTGAAGTATTTTGAAGTTCATAGTTCCTCAAGAAGTGAGTCTCGCACCACACCTTTTCTTGATGACATTATCTCAATTATTGTCACCATAGATCGAATCACTTTGACATCATCACTAATTCATATTTTTGAGAATTATCATATTTAATAAATTTTTCTTTTTTTTATTTTAAAAATTTAAAATTTACAATGGTCTTAATTTGCACAGTTGGACCATAAGAAAATAACGTTAGATCTACAATGGTTTCATTTGGAACAATTGATGAGGAAGCAATGTTAAAGCTACAACGATCTTAGTTAGCACAACTAGTCAATGAGAAAATAATGTTTAAGCTAGAATGATTTTAATTTTGAAAACTAACTCATGAGAAAATAATGTTAAAACTACAACATTCTTAGTTAGCACAACTGGTCAACGGGAGATAATGTTAAAGTTACAATGGTCTTAATTTACGTAACTAGTCAACAATCAAATAATGTTAAAGTTATAACGGTCTTAGTAAATACAATTGGTTGATAAAGAAATGATGTTAAAGTTAGAATAATCTTAATTTGCTCATATGATCGAAAAGGAAATTATGTTAAAACTACAACAGTCTCAATTAGCAAAACTAACTAACGAGAAAATATTGTTAAAGTTATAACAATTTTAGTTGTTAAAGTTGTAACACTCTTGGCCTGAGTAGTTGGTTCATAAAGGTAAATGTGAAATCTAGTCATAATAATTAAAGATCGAACGTTAAGTGTGAAATTCAATCATAAATTTATTATATAGAACACTAAACATTTGATAAAACGATTATAGGATTTGAACCTATGGACGAGATGTCTTGACATTTGAGCAACCTTTATTCTTTGGAGTTGGTAGAAACAATTTTTTCTTCAAACTCATAAATTGTCCTTTTTATTCTACTTTTAATTTTCAATGTTTGTTAGGAGATTATTTTAAAGACTATTTAGAAATTTGTTTTCTAATAATTGATTAAGCATCTTCGAGGAGAGTCAATTCTATAAATTAAAGAATTGTCCTTAATCTTGATATACTCAAATACTTTGGTGAGGAATCTCAGAATACTTCTCACCATAACAAGAATCAATATACTTCCATATTTATAATTATTTCAAAAACATAAGAATGAATGTTAAGTGGTACATCCACTTTATATATGATGTACCAAAAATGGGTTAGGATAATTATATTCATAATAGATAATTATAAATATAGGATTTTTATATATGATGTACCAAAAATGGGTTAGGATAATTATATTCATAATAGATAATTATAAATATAGGATTTTAACCAACTTTATCTTAATGATGTTATTCTTTTAATCATTACCTATAATACCTATTTTTTATGACGAGATTAATTCTTCTTGTTAGTTTCATGATGTTCTTGTCTTATCTAGGATTAAATAGTTTTTTATAAAGGTCTTTAGCGTGGTATTTGCTAGTTATGACAATTGAGATTTATATCTAGTTAATAGTTTTCATTTCAATTGAGGTTTATGTCTCTTAAGTGATAAATAATAGAAAAAGAATGTTAGTGAAATACAAGAAACTAACTTAAATTAACCATATTTTAGGTATATCAATAGTCAACCACTCTTCTATACTGAACTCTTGTTGAAGAACATTATAAAAAAATAAAGACTACTCATTATTTTATTTTTTTACATTCTCAGATATTATTGAACAAAATTTTAAAAAATTAAAGAATACTCGTTATTTTGTTTTTTTTTTACTTTCTCGGAGATTGAAGGTCTTACTAGTAGTGATGATAAATATTATGATTATTAAAAAATCTACTTTCTAACTTACTAGTTTATAAGAAGCGAAATTAGGTATCATGTATTTTTTTTTATAAAAGCTTCCAGGTTAAATATCACTGTACAATTTGACATCTCAGCTACACTGACATATAAGTAATAACAATAATCTGTTATCACATAAAAAAATATTATTAAAAAAGAAAGAAAATACAAAAATAGGGAGGATTACACCAAAACTCATATGTTGACAAAAACAATACATAATTAGACTATATCAATTCATGAAGAATTCTAAGAACATACTAGATGAAAGCCTATTATACCAATGAAATTATTCTCTATAAATAAATCATAAATTAACCAACTTATTAGTACGCTCATTCCCTTCACGAAAAAGATGAGTAATACTAAACCTGATTTTCTCACAGTAATTAAGACAAGTATTTCCTCGATTACGAAACATCCACGAAACATTAGTCATAGCAGTAAACACGGCACAAACCAATATATAATCATATTCAAGTCAGACATTAGTAAGTCTCATATTTTGAATTTTCTCAATAACATGTATAACTTCACAAAACTCACCAACCATAACAGCTAAATTGTTTATTTTGTACTTTTTAAATACTTGCAATGTTTATACAATGTAAGGACACTTAATTTAGAATGTAAACATAACAAAATCACAAGGAATTTGAAAATTCAGTGTACATTCAAATATTAAAGATATAAGAAATAAAAAACGATAAAACCCAACTAAATACAAATACAAATTAAGATTTCTTACCAGAATTCTAGACACACAGGAACAACCAAAGTAGTGGGACTGGGAAAAATAACCTCAAGAAATAAGTTTCACGATGATGCTCACACCAATTGAAAAGACAGCAAAATTTTCATACCAAACAGAAATAAAACAACACTGATAAACTCATAATAAATGGTAAAAAAACAGGCTTAAATATTTTTTTCCTAGAATATGGGATAAGTCTATTTATTGTGAGTTTCTATTTTTATTGAACTGTATATATATTTTTGAAATATTGTAATCATTCGATTTTAGCATCTGACATTATAGTCGTGCCAATTATTAAACTACTAAAACTATAAATGTATGATTTTAGCCTTCTAAAGTGTAATTATGTAAATTAAGTCTTTCAAGTAATTAAATTTATCCAATTGATATTATCTGTTTGCATAATTGAGATTGTACTACTATAGCATCTTGGATTAGGTGATTGGAGATGTGGTTCAATTGGAATAACTATAAAATGATGTGATAAATCCCATGAAGAAGTGTTAATTAAGGAAACGCAGTAAAAAAAGAGAAAAAAATGGTGGTGATTGAAGGAGAATTATGCGAGTGAAGTTGACCAGTAGGATTAATTAGCGATGACATACCGTTTACTTTGCGGTCGTTGCTGCTTTCCCCGCAACTCACCTTTCCTCGATACTGAATCTGGACGTTACTAAACCAGCCCAGCCACGCACCACACCACACCGCGCACCAATTTTCCATTTTAAAACTCAACACGGAAAGGAAAGAACCAAGCACAACCACCACGTACCACGTTCTCGCCTTCATCTCAACGGTGCGTCGTTTAACACCTTCAACCAATATATATATCACCAAGCTTTTTTCTTTTCTTATTTTCTTTCTTTCGTTCTTTTAAGATTCCTAACTCTAGGGTATTCTTCTGTTCCTTAGTTCTTACTGCCGCAGTCTCTAATTAGGGATCGCGGATCCGCGTTCGGGATTCTGTTTGAGGTTGCTTTTTGCTTCTGTTGTTTCTTCTGCTTTGAGACTTTTGGAATTTCGTGATATTTGTTTTCTTGGAGCTCCAATCTGCTTTGAATTCCTGTATATTGTTGAAAATAGTAATGGATCTGATGAGATTGTGCTGTTCTGGTTTGATTTAGCATGGTATTGTTTTCTATAGGCTGAATCGTGTCTTTGAGGATTTAGGATTACGGTTGTAGTTAATTGTAGGTCACTGTGTAATTGTGCATTTCGTCAACTTCAATATTCATTGTCCCTGTTCGCATGTTTCTTTGAATTTTTTGTTTGACCATTTTTTGCGATGTCTTGACCAATAAAACAAGAGCTTCTCATAAGAATATCAGAATTAGTTGTTTTTAACTTTATATATAACCGTATCTATGTCTATATTGCTGCAGATGTCATGTCAACTCTCTGGACGTAGATATCAATGAAGGGTGAAATAAGATTTTTATATTTCTTGTTGATTTCCCTTGTTTTAAGTCTCCTTGTATACTATTATAAACTTCTACTGTTTACTTGGTTATGGTAGATTGCATTTTGTTTCGTTTTCCTCGCTGTGAAATGTAGAGCAGAATGAGAATTTTACTCTATTTATTGGAAATTAGGAATGCGCTTCTTCTCATGATTTATTTTTCTGTGCAGATAAAGCTGTGCGATTCTGAAACTAGTGATTCATCTTATTGCATGAAGGCAGAGCTGTAAGAAATTCAGTTTGTGTATTGGAAGCTCTAGTTCAACATGTCTTCTGTAAGCAAGGGTGATAGGAAGGCTTCTCTTGATGCAGCATCATGGTTGTTCAATGTGGTCACGTCTGTGGGAATAATCCTCGTGAATAAGGCCCTGATGGCTACATATGGTTTCAGTTTTGGTATGACCTTGCATTTACTTTTCCCATTCCCTCTCCTGAATCTCTGTTTTGCATGCCTTTGATTTAAAAGATGCCACACTTCTTTTTCTATCCGTTGTATCTATAAACTAACTATCTTGTGCATTCTGTTTTGGTGTCACACATGTATGTATTTGAAGGTGTAAAGAAGGAGTAAGCTTTTTGATATTATCTGTTGCATCATTCAGATTGCACTACAATAGCATCTTGAATTAGGTCATTGAGTATGTGGTTCAATTGTAATAACTACAAAATGACCTAATAGACTGGAAATTTGATGTAGCGTGGAAGTGAACTAGAAAAGATCCTATAGGATGGGCATTTACTTTGTGGTTTGTGAAAAGCTATAATGTAGGGACTTTGTCTTGTTTACTCCTGACTTTAATTTCATTCTCTTAATGCTAATACTTTAAGTTAATATGTTTTTATTGTGTCTACCTTTTTATTGATGACGTTCGATATAAAATTTCCTATGATTTGAAGAGGCATCCGTTATGTCGAGGTGGTAGTTGAATAGGGAATAAATTAGCATCACAGATACTGTAACCAATGCTATGTTGTTCGGTAAAACTGATAGAAAGGAAATCTGAGCTAAAGGTATGCATTCAGATAACAAGCTGAGGTGGTACAGATTGCAAACATTTTTTCAGTGATGTGAAATCCAAAAATATGAGCAAAATCTGCACACAAAAAAACTTCTCGTAAAAAACTTAATTGTGATGTTCAAGATAGGCATTCAAAGTTTCCACTATGAAAGTATTTTTAGAACAACCTTTCAATTTGCATGGGTTTAGATCAATAACAACAGTATTACTATTTGTATATCTCAACTAAAATAACATAAACGTACTGAGAAAAGCATTGGATGATAGATTTAAAATCTCTTCTATTACTGGTCAACCAAAGAATAATTTGGTTTATGGTTTCTTTTTATGTAACTTGTAAGGCTACAAAATGATCGTTTCTGAACTTCTAGACCACTCCTGAATCCTGACCTTCTGTATTATATAATGCTACTATGCAGCTACTACTTTAACTGGTCTGCATTTTGCCACGACAACTTTGTTGACGCTGATTCTTAAATCGCTGGGATATATTCAGACCTCTCATCTTCCATTATCTGATATAATCAAATTTGTATTATTTGCAAATTTCTCCATCGTTGGGATGAATGTGAGTTTAATGTGGAATTCAGTTGGTTTCTATCAGGTAACATTTACACTTAGAGCAAAGATAACATTTTGAACTCTCTTTAAAATAAAGCTATATTTATAATAATTCTTCCTTGAAATAAAATTGTCAGATTGCTAAGCTAAGCATGATTCCAGTATCCTGTTTTCTGGAGGTTGTCTTGGACAATGTACGATATTCAAGGGACACAAAGCTTAGTATTGTTTTGGTTTTGCTTGGTGTTGCTGTCTGTACAGTCACCGATGTCAGCGTCAATGCAAAGGGTTTTATTGCTGCTTTGATAGCAGTTTGGAGCACAGCCCTGCAACAGTATGTAAGTAACATACACTAACATAGAATCCTGAATCTTTAGTTGGGAGATACAAACCAATCAAATTGAATTCCATGTCATAAAGGCTGTTTTGCATTGGTAAATGTTCACTTTCTGGTACATGATACTTGTTGGCAACATTCAGTTATTTAACAATCAATATCTTTGTTATAGAACTTAAAATTAAAAAATTGGGAAGCCTGCTATTATTTTTCTGTGTTTTTTCTGCAATTTTATCACAAGCAGTATTCTCAGGTGCATCTAGAGCAGACTTCAATAACTAGCTTTAGTTTACAACACTTCTAAGTATTCTTGCTTTTGTTGGTTTCATGACTCAGTCTTCTTGGGATTATATTTAACAATAATTTTTTCTACAGTATGTGCATTATCTTCAGAGGAAGTATTCTATTGGGTCATTTAACTTGTTGGGCCACACAGCACCAGCACAGGCAGGAAGTTTACTGCTAGTAGGCCCCTTTCTGGACTATTGGTTGACAGGCAAACGAGTTGATGCCTATGGATATGGGTTGACATCCACTGTAAGTTTTCTCTATTTCTTTTCTAGTTTTTTTCTCTCTTTTAAATCTCTTGCTGTGATTAGGGAGAGAAGTAGATACTTGTGAAATTTATTTCTGTATCAGGTTTAGGCTGCCTTATTTTTTCTGGTGAGAAGTTTAAAATTACTCTTAACTGTAAGGACCGTTCCTGATTGCTGTGTATTTCTTCTAGATGGATTTCCTATTTGTTATATAAGTTAATATACTACTTATTGCTTATCATAGAACTGAGTGCCAAATTCTGCTGCCCAAATTCAGTGTCAGGTTGCATAGTGACATTGAGAAAGCATCCTTAGGTTGACTGAGAGTAAGCCTAGTCTTAATCTTAACTAATTCATCCTTATTTTAAACTGTCCCATATTCAATTTATAAGTCCTTTAAGTGTTGCTTGCAGCTAGAAGTTCTGGATGGCTCCTTAAAGAATTTTTCAAAATTCCAGATTTGCTGTTTAGAGTCAATAAATAGCTTTTGAAGTTCAAAGTGTCATAACAATCAAGATAACTTCCCCAAATGCACGTTATTTTTTTAGAGGGAAATGACCTTCTTAGTCTCTTTTGAAGAGCTGGAGTTTCTTTTTTAACAAATGTGTTCATTGTGCCCTTTTTATTACTCCCTGTAGCTGATATTTAGTTAACTTTATAACCTTACAACAAATAGCGTCTTTTAAAATCAAAAGCATGTTCATATCTAATTTTCTCTTTCAAAATGTTTAGACTAGAAAAGAAATAATATTCCTGAAAAGTGGCACTTGATTGTTTCTGTATTTGGTGCGATTGTTTCTGTATTTGGTGCAAACTAGTACTGCTTGCTTGGGTTAACTGATCCTTTAAATTCATTTAGAAATTGAATGTTTGGTTCTTTGTGTTCATAATGCGACCAATCTAGTTTAAAATATTAACATGTTACGAGGAATTTTCATTTAGAAAGATCCATCATATTTGTTTATCATGTACGTCTGAAGGAAAAACTATCTTTCTGAATCATTACTTTTTCTGAGGTTTTGTTGAATGTTGAAGATTTTTATTAGATTTATACAATCGTGTTTCAGTTGACCAGTTCCCTAATTTTGTATTGGAGATTTTTATTTCGTCCATCCTGGTTTGCCAGTAATACTTCTACAATAATTTCCTTGATCTATGTTGTTGCTTGAGACTAATGCTAAATATAGTTGGTAGCGTGTCTATTCATACAGTACATGTAAAAGGCATGAACAACTTTCTAACGTCCATGTAAATTTTGCTTTTATCTCTATACTACTGGTGGCATATATGCATGAAAAACTCACTACATCCATGTAAATTTGCATCTCTCACTATACTGGTTAGCAGCAGCATGCATATAGCTCTTTTTATTCATAAATAAAAGCGGTGTATTCTTGACCATTGGTCGGTATGCACAGAATGTGGGAGGGTGCCCATCCTTGGTCTCCCTTAGAACCAAATGTTGTAGCTGTCATTTTCTTTTCTAAAGGATTTGGATCTTACCCCTTTACCTTAGGAAAATACTGTCATTTTTTTAAGAAACATTTATTCTGTGGAGGGACCAACTGTTTCCTGTGTATGGACTGTGCACGTTTTGTTTGTCTTTCTCTGGAAAATGACATGGGCATTTTCGTAAGCAAAGGGGAGAATCCAAATATGTATACACTTTATGTCAACTTTATAAATACTGTGCAGTGTAGTACCTTTACTCAAGAAAATAATGAATACTGTGACTCCTGGAACTCTATTATTAAACTGAGCTGCTCGTGATGTCTGCAGTTGTTCATCATTCTGTCTTGCACCATTGCAGTAGGGACAAACCTCAGTCAGTTCATCTGCATTGGTAGGTTCACGGCTGTAACATTCCAAGTCCTTGGTCACATGAAGACTATTCTGGTCCTAATCCTGGGATTCATTTTGTTTGGAAAAGAGGGTCTCAATCTACATGTTGTTCTGGGTATGATCGTTGCAATAGCAGGAATGGTCTGGTATGGCAATGCTTCTTCTAAGCCAGGGGGGAAAGAGCGTCGTAGTTTTTCCCTTCCCAAAACACAAGATTATAGTTCACTACCTGTGTCCTCTGAACCAGATCCGAAGGTATAGAAATTCACTAGAGAGAAAGTGTTGCAACTTTTGGTTAACTGTATGGAAAATCAGGTGTCTATTAGGCGAGCTGGATTAATTTTCTTTATACCTGGAGTGAATTCCCAATTATTTATAGATCATAGTCATATCCTTGCTTGTGTTAATGAATTGTTTGGGAGGGAAATGGGAGGAAACAGCGTTGTTAAAAGAGGGGAAATCTACGGTATGTTCCATTTTTTAATTACAGATAATGTTACTGTTACTTTTATAGTAAAGTTTAATTCCATTTTTGCCATTTGGAACGGTTCCGTTGTTAACCTTCTGCTCATGACAACTACTAGCGTGTTTGGATTGCATTCCTTATATGTCGAACATACTTTTGAAGAATGATGTTCTCTGTACCTAATACTCTACAATAGTACTTTTGGCTGTTTTACCATGGTAACACAAACATGTTATACGTTATAGGGGTTCAAAGGAATGTGTCGGGTTCAAATATAGGAATGTGTGTTGGTAGATGATCTATAATCCTTGTGTGATTTACTTCGGCTCCACCTTAGAATCAATAGAACCTTTCGTAAATAAACAAGTATCAATTTCCTTTTGAAATGGATTGTTGTGCTAAAACAAGCAACAAGGAAGCAAACACTCAACAAAGAAACCGACATATAAGGAATAAACAGGAAATAAAAAGTATATATTGCCTTGACCACTCGGGCAATGTGCATGCATAATAAATGGAGGGTCAATCAGTGGATTATTAGTGAGAGTTATTTACCTTGTAAGGCCAATAATACCTTGGTATCCAATTAGGTTTAAGTAGGAGGAATTTGGTTCAGAAAATATGAATAAGGCCTGCTATTGTTATGTTTAGTATTCTCTACAGTTGAAGTAAAATTTATATCTGTTATAGGTGGAACTGTATTAGGCCCTCATTTGTCTGTAGGGAAAAAACAAGAAAGGTTGAAGTAAGTTGTACCAGGGATTGGCAGAGCTAAATAAAAGAGCATAGTAAATGCCTAACGTTATGTTAGGTGGGCTTCCCAGTAACCTAATCCTGAATAATTGAAGTTGCTTTCTGGAAGGTTTTTGTAGGATTCACTTGCCATGGTCCCAACAACAGCTAGATCTGCATATTTTACACAGCACTTTTGAGACAATGGGAAAGCAGGACCTGTAATAAAAGCCTGATTTTCTGAGACATGGGGAATGATGCATTCATGCAAAACAGTAAAAATTAGGTTAAAACTTGACATTTATGGCGTCACGTACCAGCACTTCTGTAGTAGCAGGTCAGCACCTGGCTCTGTCCAACGCTAAAATATTTGGGTTTTTCCCCTTCTCTACTATTCATTTCCACGTAAATTTTCAATGTAAATTGCTCGGCGTGCTACTTGCTTGCTAGTTTCTGATAACTCCACTGTGCATTCTTTTTATTTTGGAGAATAAATTTTAGACCGTTAAATGCTTCTTTGCTTCATAATAACTTTTACAGGATAAATTTGAGGTTTGGCTAATTTTAAGATACATTTTCGGTGATTTTTCTTTTTCTACTTCCTAATACAGTACTTCAATGTTTTCCCTTGCAATCATGATTTTTTCTTGATCAAAATGTATTTTCGAAAGACTTCACTTTTTTATTGGTAACCTTTATTTTAATAAACTAATTTTAATTCAGGAGATGCTTTTGAGTAAGAATAATTTGTACTAATATAATAGTTAAAAAAGACTTAATTTTTAGGAAATATTTAAAATAAAAACTTGATTTTTAAAAAATGTTTTACACGATCTTTTAACATATTTTTTTCTGAAGAGTTTTGAACCAGTTTACTCATGCACATTTTTCAGAAACAAAAGAAAACAATACCAGTTCTCGGAATATGGGTATATTGACTTTTGTAGAGTATTCTTTATTATCAAAGATGTTAAACTAAACGATGGAGAGATTTGTTGGGTGCTGAGGACAATATGGAGGAATCAAATGGGTGAATTCGTTATAGTTGCAGAATGAGATCACCAATGAGAAAGCCTATGCTTTCTGATCTTATTATGTTTGTTGTTGAGATACTGCCGACTGAATGAGAATTCCCACTATCACTATCTTCTTCCTACGATGTCAATATCCAAAGAGAAGCGTCTTTTTTCCGATGTACCATGTTCCTAACTGTTTTGATTATTTATATATATATAATAAAGTAGAACAAACTTATATTCCTTGGAATCATAGTCTAAAATTTTTTATGGTTCTATAAGATATTTAATAATTTGTATCAATTTTCTTTTGTCTTTATTAAATATTAACGAAAACACAGACCTGACAGCGATTGTGTCTGTA
>Ga0123341_1005820_pt1 | contig 11063 bp, 13 predicted proteins | sample Turbeapinknodule_FD_89959 | JGI IMG/M metagenome (GOLD analysis project Ga0123341, IMG submission 89959) | Root nodule microbial communities of legume samples collected from Mexico - Turtle bean Mexico pink nodule | ecosystem: Host-associated > Plants > Roots > Nodule | place: Mexico: Nepantla...
AAGGTGTGATTGCTTAGTGGATTTCCTCAGGGTTTCTGAGAAGACTGGATGTAGCTCTGAATTTGGAGTGAACCAGTATAAACATCTGTGTGCAATCTCTCTATCCCTAACTCTTTAAATTCAGTTTTGTTTGTTGTTTGCTGGTATAAACAACCGATTGTTTCTATGAAACAACCGATTGTTTTTCTGGTACTGCTGTTTTTTATTGCTGTTTTGGCAAACTGAATTTTTTATCAATTGTTTCTTGAGATAATTTCATTCTTGTTTTAAAAGTTTGCGAAAAACCTCTTCAAACAATTCACCCCCCCTCTAGTTTAAAGCCATCCATCCTAACATTTTTCCCTTGTTCTGATTGAGAACTAATTGTCCAATCATTTCTCTCATCTCAACCATTTTTTTATCTGTATTTTCTCTATGTTTTTCTAATTTTGTTCTCAATAACCTAGCCTCTTTTTTCCACCCATGGTGATCTTTAGTGTTTTTATTACTACCTTAAACACTAGATACATGACTATGATCACACATTTTGAAATTGAGTGATAGAAGTATTTTCACAAATAGGTTTTAGGTTTGGTGAAGTTCCAATCTAGGTCAAAAAGTCTAACTTTCTCCGAGTTCACTCCCAGGTAAGGGTGGCAAGAAGAAGAAGAAGAAGCTAAGGGTTGGGTCCAAGATAGCATGGGTCCTTATGCTATGCCTGTGATTCTTGTCCCTAAAAAGGATGAGAGTTGGAGGATGTGTAGGGATTGTCGAGCCATATCAATATCACCATTAAGTATAAGCATCCCATCCCTAGGTTAGATGACATGTTGAATGAGTTACATGGTCTCAAATATTTACCAAAATTGATTTTAATAGTGGTTATAACCAAATCCGGATTAAACTGGGAGATGAATGGAAAACCTCCTTTAAGACCAAACTTAGTTTATTTGAGTGGTTAGTCATGCCCTTTGGCTTAACCAGTGCTTCAAGCACCTTCATGCGACTTATGCACCATGTCTTAAGACCTTTCATTGGCAAGTTTGTAGTGGTCTATTTTGATGATATCCTTATCTATAACTTGTCTTTAAAAGACCATAAGGAGCATGTTAGGCAAGTGTTAGCAACCCTTAGGAAAGAAAAATTGTATGCTACTCCGGAAAAATGTGTGTTTGCTATAGACCAGATAGACTTCCTAGGGTTTGTTGTGAGTTCTAAAGGGGTGCATGTGGATGAAGAAAAGGTTGCAACAATTCGACATTAGCCTACACCCACCAGTGTTAATGAGGTACAAAGTTTTCATGGCCTTGCTAGTTTCTATAGGAGGTTTGTGAAAAACTTTAGTACCATTGGCGTACCTCTCAATGCCATAGTAAAGAAGGATGTGGTGTTTAAATGGGACCAAAAACAAGAAAAGGCTTTTGAAACTTTGAAAGATAAATTGACAAAGGCACCCATTTTAGCACTTCCTAACTTTACTAAGACATTTGAAATTGAATGTGATGCCTCTAACATAGGCATTAGGGTTATCCTCCTTCAAGAGGGTCACCCTATAGCTTATTTTAGTGAGAAACTAAAGGGGAGTCATCTCAATTACTCAACCTATGATAAGGAACTTTATGCTCTTGTTAGGGCCTTGCAAAATTGGCAACTTTATCTTTTTCCATAAATGTGTGATACATAGTGATCATGAATTCCTTAAATATTTGAAGGGCCAGAGCAAGCTTAACAAGAGACATGCCAAATGGGTAGAGTTCATTGAGCAATTTCCTTATCTGATCAAACATAAGCAAGGAAAAGCTAATGTGGTTGCGGATGCTCTTTCAAGAAGGCACACCTTGCTAAATGTTTTGGATACTAAATACTTGGGCTTTGATCACATAAAGGAAATCTATAAAGATGACCTTGATTTTTCTCACATCTATCAAGAGTGCTCAAAGGGAGGACACAAAGGCTTTTTCATACATGATGGTTTTCTCTTTAAAGGGAAAAGACTTTGTGTCCCTCAAGGGTCTTTGAGGCAATCTCTTGTTAGAGAGGCACATGTGGGTGGTCTTATGGGACATTTTGGGGTAGCTAAGACCTTAGAAACATTCGATGAGCATTTCGTTTGGCCCTACATGCACAAATCCGTACATAGCTTTTGTGATAAATGCATAGCATGTAGAAAGGCTAAGTCTAAGGTGCAACCCCATGGCTTATATACCCCTCTTCCCATCCGGAGATGCCTTGGGTAGACATCTCTACGGATTTCATTTTAGGCCTTTCCAAGATATCTAAAGGTATGGACTCTATCTTTGTGGTGGTGGATCACTTTTCAAAAATGGCTCATTTTATACCATGCCACAAAGTAGATGATGTTTGTTATATTGCAAATCTCTTCTTCAAGGAAGTTGTTAGATTGCATGGGCTTCCTAAAAGTATAGTATCTGACAGAGACTCTCAGTTCTAGAGTCACTTCTTGAGGACATTATGGGGAAAACTTGGCACTAAACTCTTGTTTTCTACTACTTGACACCCCCAAACTGATGGTCAGACAGAAGTGGTTAATAGGACTTTAGCTCAAATGTGGAGATGCCTTATTTCCGGGGACCCAAGGGTGTGGGAAAACTTGATTCCTCACATTGAGTTTGCTTATAATAGGGTAGTTAATTCTACTACTTCTCACACCCCTTTTGAGATTGTGTATGGTTTTAATCCCCTCACACCCCTTGACCTCCTTCCTCTTCCTATCCTTGATGAGGTGTTGTGCAAAGATGGGTTTGAAAAAGCTTCCTTTATTAAAGACTTGCACCATCACTTAAAGCTTCAAATTGAAAGGAAGGTAGGCAAGTATGCTCAACATGCCAATAAGGGGTGCAAGGCATTGATCTTTGAACCCGGGGATTAGGTTTGGCTTCACTTGAGGAAGGATTGCTTCCCTACTCAAAGGAATTCCAAACTTCTACCACGTGGTGATGGCCATTTTCAGGTCATTAAAAGGATCAATGACAATGCTTATGAGTTATATTTGCCTGATACTTATCTCGGAAGTAATTCTTTCAATGTCAGTGATCTAACTCTTTTCTCTACAGGTCTTCCAAATTCGTAGACGAATTCCCTCCCACCCGGAAAGCATGATGAGAACCTAAGAGAGAGTATGCCCACTGACCAAGCTCAACCTTCCAGGTGGATGACTAGAAGCATGACTCAAGACGTAAGGCTAGGTCAGGATCCACTAGGCAATGCCTCAGCACCTGGCCTTCCACAGAGGATCACAAGGAGCAGAGCACAGGCCTTGGGAGCTGAGCATCAACTAGTGTCTTTATTTTTAATTTCAGTATAATAGGGTGTCTTTAGCATAATAGGGGGAGTGTTCTTATCACCGTAGCTTGTTTTGACCTAGTTTCTAGAAGATTAGGCATACAGGGGGTGACATTGACTTGTTCAATACCCTAGTCGCACCTTACTTGGTATTCCTCATCCTATCCTTGCTTCTTGTTTTCCAAGGCACCCTTTCCTATAAATAGGGTGTCACACTCCTTGTATTTCTCATGTTGAATTTGAATAGAAAAGTTACTCTGCACAAATTGTGTGAGGTGTTTGTGAGGCTTGTGTCCTCTTAGCATTAGGTCTCATCTTGAGTGTTTTGAGAGCTCTCAAGTGGCGGCCCTCTACACTTATCTTGGAGGAAACCACACTCCAAGTGGCTTGTCCAACTCCCTTCCATCACCATAAGCATTCTTACCTTCATCTTTTTCTTTCATTTTCCATTATTCCATTTCGCTTTGTGTTCTTATGTTCTTATTTTCCTCCATTATCAATTCGGTTTTCATCATGTTTTTATGTTTCCTTCCATATTCATTTTAATTTCCGCCCTTCATCATCAATCACCATATACTTGTGTTTTTCCTTTGCCCTCTAGAAGTGATCTTCACACTTACTTAACCACTTGGTTAAGTTCGTGTCCAATGGGGATCTTCTTTGGGTTCTCACCATGTAATTGCTAAAAATATCAATCATAAGTAAAGTGTCACCTCTAAAATGGAACAATCTAAAATCAACTCACATCAAATTTTTAGAAGAAAAACATGTGTTCCCCTTGCTTCTATGAGAAGAAACACGTGATTCGCCATTCCAATCCTTCAGCACTTCATAAATCTTTTCTCGCCACTTTTCATCCATCCCATTCAGTCCAAGCACCCAATTCAAAGCACGAAATTCATCCATCAAGTGGTATCAAGAGTTATGTCTCGGTTCAGCTCGTCATCCAGCTAAGTCTATTCCATTTCATTCATTTTTCATTGATTGTTCTTCTTCAATTGTGTTATTCTTTCATGTATTTCATCTTTTAAGTCTTTTCCACCAATTCAAATTGAGATTAAAGCAAATTAAATAGTTCATTTTCATTCAAATTTATTGAACCTCCAAAAATCGTGAAGTTTAGGCTTGTTCATGCATGCGTTGTTGTTGTCCAAATTTTTTTTAATATTTTCTTGCAATTTAATTGGTTCATTCATCTTAGATTTGCTTAATTTTCAGTTTATAATCCTTTCAAGCCGTGATCAATGTCAAGAAATCCAAAATTGTCAAAGAATTCATGTAACTTTGTATGTTCTCCATGTGTTTGCTAAAATGCCGCAAAGAAATCTTTTAAATGTTTGATGAATTGTTTGTGTTTTGCATCTTGTATAAGCTTTTCTGCATTTTGTGTTTTGTGTGATTTAAGTTTTTACTTGTTTTGGATCATAACAAGTCCTCTAATTCCATAAATTCACTTTGTCTTGCAAGTCTAGTTCTATATTTTCTTGGATTCCTTAAGCTTCTTTTCCTGAAACCTTGAGTGACAAGTACACTAGTTTGATAATTTTGGCTAGGTCAAGTTACATTGATTTTGTTGTGAAATTTTAAACATGTACCCTTCATGATGTTAAGAACACTGTGTTAAAAAGACGCATCAAAATTTCTCCTACAACAAAAGTTATAATTTGTAAAAGTCGGATGCTCAGTGTGATTATTTTCAGTGCACTTTGAGTTCATTTCTCTCAAGTTGCCAATTTTTGTAATTTTTTCAGTGAACATCTTAACCTTAAATTTGGACCAGATGTCTTGCTCATTAGTGATAAAAATTTAAGACTCAAATTCATTCAACACAAAATATTTAGAAAATTTTACAAGTTCACATCCTCTAGTTGAGTGCTTGGTGACCGATGTGGACAATTTATTCTCTGTATTGCAATTGTTATAATTCGCTTCGTGCATTATTGGACCTGAAATTTGGCACATTCATTCTTGGTGTCTTGGCTACTTGTGGTTAAAATTTGAGATGCAAAAGTGTACTCGAAAAAAATGATACAATTCTTACAAACTAGTCGACTAGTGTTGAAAATTATCCTAGAAACTTGAACTCTTGGTTGTGTCTTGCATTGTGGTCTAAGAATTGTTTCCTTCGCCGTTTTTCTTCAAAAAAATTATTTTATCATACATCACATATTATGTTGGCTAGTGCTCATAGAAATTTGGCTTCAAAACTTCGGGTTACAAAAATGGCTACAAATCTTTTGTTAGCCATTATCCATTCATTCTACAATTTTTTTTTATTACTTCATCTACTCTAGAATTTGTGGTAGGTTCATTTTGTGTGATTGCCTTAATTTTTCTGACCTTTTGATTTTTGTTTGTCTACTTTTTGGCACTCTTTCTGTATTGTGAATATTATATCCAACTTTCAAGTTAGTTTTCCAATTTTTTTTTCTTCATTTAGTTTCTTTAACCTCTTTGGAATGGTATTCATGGACAAATAAGCTTGAAGCAAGTTGCCTTCTACTTCTAGGAGCCGACAAGCTTCCAGTTTCTTGGCCTCCTATCAAGGATCAAGAGGAGTTCAAGAGAAGTAATTTCAGCTAATTCAAGTGGATTATTAAAGCTTACAACTACCCACATTCTCGGAAAATACATAGAAGTGTCTATCAACATATTTTTTTTCCTTAACTTCTTAATTTCATGAAATTTTGCTCACATTTAATTGTCTTACATTGTTTACTTTTGTGCAACATTTGGGAAAATCCTCCAAAGGAAAAGTAACTGAAAAACACTGTAATAGTAATCTCGGTTTCTTAGTGTGAAAGTGTGTCAATTGGCCCAAAGTGTCACTTTCACTTTAACTTAGGGTTCTTCTAACATTTTTTTCTTCACTCTATTACCGTTCTTTTATTTATTTGTCTTCATTGATATTTTGTTGATTTCTTTTAAGTATCTATGTCACATAGGGAAAATTCTCTTTCTTCAAATTTTTAGTAGACCTTATTTTGGTCTTTAGGTTTCACTTTTGCATTTCACACACACACACACAACTGTGTCAAACTTGTTTTGAAGGCTCTTTGAGATTACTCTAGTGAGCACTATCTGAGGTAAGCTATGGTTAGCAAAGCCTTGATACTTAAACAATCATAGTGACTCACCTCACTTTCTTAGAAGTGAACTTGGAGAACTCTCCTTTGTAGTTTTGAAGGATTTCACCCAAAAACAAAACAAAAAAAATTATCACCTTGTTGATTTAAAAAATTTGTGAAAACACTTTCAATTTTTCAATAAACAATGAATGATCATTCCCACCATTCTATTGTGCATGGAAGTTATAGAAACAATCATGATGATGAATTAAGAGAATATTTAATACACACTAAAAAAGAAGTCTCTGAGTTAAAAGAAATGTTTTCCCAATTTTTAAAAACTCAGCAGAGTAAAAAGACTATGTTTAGGAGTAGACATGGGAAGGGTTCTAACTAAAGAAGAAGTCATCAATCTGACCACCTTTCCCATAGTGAGAGCTTGGTGGACAACCCTTATTAGAGACCTTAGACTTCACCATAACCCTCCAATTAGATATTGAAATTATTTGTGGTTTTCCCTTCGAAGGAGGTATGTTCCTTCAAATTATGATAGAGAGAGAGTTAATGCAAAAACTACAATGCCTCCAACAACAAGACATTAGTGTTGAGGAGTATAGACAAAAAATGGAATTACTCATGTTAAGGACCGGATTTGGAGAATAACCTAGATTAACCCTAGCTTAGTTCCAAAGTGGTCTCATTGTTGACATTAGGGATAGAGTTGGATTGTTAAACTATAATGATTTGAACGACCTTGTTCAACTTTGTGTTAGAGTACAAGAACAAATAAGACGCAAATCTTTCTATAAAAAAAATACTACTTTAAGTCCTTTTATGTCAAGAAAGAATATTCTAGGGAGGGTAATACCTCAAAGGAAAAGGGAAAGAGACCCGTGTGAGAGAGAGGGAAAGGGATAGACAAACAAAAAAGATAAACATAATTATAAATACTCTTCTAAATAGGTTAGAGTAAAAGTACTTAATGTTTTAAGTGCCTAGAGAAGAATTATTCTTTTGAATGTTCCTATCAAAGAAGAAACATGACTTTGAAGGAACAAGACACTAAAAATAATGAGACTTCTTCTTCACCCAATGAAGAAGACAATTTTACTTCTGAATAAGAGATTCAACCCTGCATTGGGGAGTTACTTGTGGTCAAGAGGTTATTACAAAGTAAACCTCTAGAGTTGGAAGAATCACAATGAGAAAACTTGTTCCACACACGTTGCATAGTTTTGAATCATATTTTCTCAGTCATAGTGGATAGTGGTTCTTGTTGTATTGGTTGTAACTTTAGGTTAATTGATAAGTTGTCCTTAATTCCCATTCCCCATCCTCACCCTTATAAATTGGATTGGATCAGCCAAGATGGGGAATAATAATGAAATCTCAAGTTAGTGTACCTATAACTATAAGTAAATACAAATAAAATGTTTTGTGTGATGTAGGCCCTTTGGAAATAGGCCACATTATCCTTAGTAGACCTTAGCAATTTGATCATCATACATTCCATGAAGGTCATACCAATAAGATCATTTTTCGTTTAAAGGGTCTAAGTTTATTTTGTGTCCTCTCACACCTCAATAGGTCAAAGAGGATAAATTCATTTTAAAACCAAAAATTGCAAACAAAAAAACTTTAGCTTCCCCTAGGGTAGATGAGACTAAGGATCCTTCTCCTAAATCTTTATTTCTACTCTTTCCATTTTCTATCCCAAGTATGCTTCTTAATTCTTCCACTAATGTGTTCTCTTCATCACCACTAGATACTCACACGCATTACACCTGATTTGATAAAAAACACAAAAAATTTCGACTCTATTCCACCCTTTCACACGCACATCAAAGTCATTTTCATCTACATGTTCTTTTTATTTACTGCATTTTTCAGGTGGATTCATGAGCTAGGAGGATACTAAAAATACATGTAACCACTAAATCGTCCAGTCAGACTGTCTACTCTGGCTAAAAATACAAAATTAGCAGAAATAATAGTCAAGGGAAAAATAAACCAGTTAGATGAATCTTACTTAAAATATTGTACATTATTTTAGTCCAAGACATTTATGATTAAAGTTATTCAATGTGAGTAAAATGATGCTTAACACTAACCGAATGAGTATTGTTTAACAAACAACCACTCTTGGCTAGGAGAAAGATTTTTCTAAGGTGTGATCTATAAAAGAGCACAAGTTTTGCTCACTAGAGAGGGGTAGCTTCTTTCAACTTTTACAAGGTTTAATCTTTTTCTTCTAGTTTGCTAATGAACACATCAATGTTCTTATAAGGCTTTAAGGGCATAGAAAATATTTTAACAACATTTTGGCACTTTGAAAATAACGGTTCAAGATATTTTCTCTTTAAAGGATAGTTTATATAGGAGTTGAAGGAAAAAGTCATCGCAAATCCTTTTCTAGTTGTTAAGTTGCTTCAAACTCACTTTAACATCTATGTTTCATCTAAGAAGCTTTGATGTAGAAGATGCATTAATTGTGTTTCACGCATGCATTAAGTGTCTTGCTCTTGTTTAAGCAACATCGTGATAACTGGAGGTACTTATCTCTCCTTGGTAAAAGTTTCTTTACTTGAAATTGTGTAAAACACACACTACAAGAAAATCATCAAATTGCAACTAATTTTAGAGAGCAAAATAATTAGTTACTATTGGATTAAATTAAAGACCATTTTAGAGGCTAAAAAAAGTATTGATATCTAAAGTAGTTTCTATTACTAATAAAAGTTTATGAAGTAGTTTTTAAATTGGTATCTGACCATTAGCTACCAAGGTTTTATCTACTAATATCTTAGATTCTAAATCAGTTTCTAAAAGACTAATTGAGACCAATTTAGAATCTAAAATATTAGTAGCTAAAACCTTGGTAGCTAATTTAGATACCAATTTAAAAACCATTTTATAATTTTTTTTATTAATAATAGAAACCACATTTGATACTAATAATTTTTTAGTCTCTAAAATAGTATCTAATTTAATTACTACAATGACTAATTATTTTTTGTCTATAAATTTAGTTGTTATTTAATAAATTTCTTGTAGTGACAGAGTTGTACAAAGTATATAGACTTTTCTGGGTTGACAAAGCATGTGTCAGGGAGTTGTAATCTTCGTGATAGATTCATGAAATGAAAATTCTCTACAATATAGAATGAGCGTAAAGATATTCATGAAGTATCATGTTATCTTAAGACTATGCATAGAATGAGCGTAAAGATATTCATGAAGTATCATGTTATCTTAAGACTATGCATTTATTGTCTGAGCAAACACTTTGCTTATCAAACATAAAAAAAGATTCCACAGTATTTTATCATTTGACAAACGAAACACTTGTGTCTTACATGATTTGTTGAACAAAAATTATTATCTTACAAACAAAGCATGACTATATTTTACACTTTATTGTTATCAACACTTGACCAAAATCATGGATTGTTGAAATTTTCTCTAACACGTCCACTTTTGGATGTTGACATGTGAAGAAAGTTACAACATGAACATTGTTAAAGCAAAATTTCAACAACCTCATAGTTTTAATTTAATGTTTATCACAACAAGATAAGAAACATGAATAATTGTTTGAAAGACCTAAGAATATGAAAATAAGCATATCATGTAAAATGCAAGTGCTTTGCCTAACAAACGATATAATGTTGGAATAGTTGGTTTTAGAAAGATGGTTGAATAGAGCCTAGAATCTTCTCATAAAGAAATATACTAGATCGTTGAACGAATAAGTAGAACAAATAACAACAAATTTTATACATGTTCTCTCAAAGCTACGTTCAATTCTGCTTTAAGCAAATTGCTTATGAGGTTCTACTAAAAATCAATTAATTACAATGAGTACACTAATCACTTCTAGTTACAACGACTAAACAATCAATCGATTACAATGAGTACACTAATTACTTTTAGTTACAACAAGTACATAAATCACTTTTGGTTATACTAAGTACACAAACTACTTCTGGTTAGACTATCTTAAGTTCCTCTTGAAATTAAGACCTCTCAAAAGTAAATAACTTTATACATAAAATTGTTGTATTTAAAAGTTGAAATTAATTTTATTTATATAAATTAAATTTAAAAACTACACTTTTCTTTAATTCAGTTTATAATTTTAAAATCAAATCCAAATTATTTATTAGTGAGTTAAGTGCTTATAAGACTAGAAGTAATCAAATTTGTTTAACCCATTTAGATTTTATTCATCACTTATCTTTTACATATTAATTCTTTGATTTATATTATTCCTAATATGAATAGTGATTCCAAATAGAGTGTTAAAACATTCCCATTGAACATTCAGGCAACAATTTAACTCATGATTTTTTTCAATATATGTTTAATCATCGTCCAAACTCTCAATTCATTCCGTCCAATGACATTTTAGTTCAAGTTTATAATTATCTTTTTAGATAATTTCTTCTTGCATTTCATAAATACCTATTCTCTTGTTTTTCGTTTATAAATTACTTTTTATACTTTAGAATATCAACTCTAACACATAAAACAAAACAAAAAATTGAGATAAATTTGTTAAAGATTTTAAGTTATTTAAATATATAATCAAATTATACAATATAGGTAAGTGCAACTTTCTTCTTATCATATTTGTTTTGTAGGATAAAATTAAATTTAAAGTTATTTTTTAATATGATTATACTTGAATTTATCAATAATTTATTATTAATT
>Ga0123341_1005823_pt1 | contig 11061 bp, 3 predicted proteins | sample Turbeapinknodule_FD_89959 | JGI IMG/M metagenome (GOLD analysis project Ga0123341, IMG submission 89959) | Root nodule microbial communities of legume samples collected from Mexico - Turtle bean Mexico pink nodule | ecosystem: Host-associated > Plants > Roots > Nodule | place: Mexico: Nepantla...
ATAAATATTTATCCTCTATGGTACATATGATATATACTATTTTTGTTGAGGTAAAAATTATATCAATAATTGAATCCCTATATACAGTTGAAAAAAAAACTCGCAGAAAATGTTGTTTCGTCTCTGTGCTTAAAATATAGTGAGAAAACAGGTTTCACATGGTGGTAGAAAAGTGAATATAAGAAATGAATGGATATGTGTTACAGAGTTAAAGTTTGTTTTTGACATAAGATAAACGTAAGAAGAAAAATGAGTTAGGTTTTGAATTTTACTTTTGTAAAAAATGAAGGGATCTCTCTGAATGGAATGTCTATTCAGTGCTTTGGTTATTGGTGCAGCAATGGAATCACAGTCCATTATTTTGTATTTGTTTCACTTTAATTATGACTAGTGAGATAGGTATTACATATCATGCACACTAGAAAGAAGGAAAATGGAGAATTAGAAATGAAAGTAGAGGAAGTATATATCTAGGCATGTGACTTTCACTCCCCTTTATGGGGCTTCCCTTGATTTGAAGGTATGGGTATCTTAAGAAGGGCACAAACCAAAAGATGACAGAAAGGGTGATGAGAAGAGACTGAGAGTTAGATAAGGTGCAGAAAATAAAGGCACACTTGTCTGGGACTTGCTGCAATTATTTTGTTGCCCTAATAATAACCTTTAAGCCTAAAAGAAAATGTCATTTTCTGTCACACAAGGACGCACTGCCTGTTACTATTTGAGCCCTTATTTGGTGTTTTCCTTGGGTAATCATTCCAAGCTACTCCATTATCTTCCATTTTCCATAGCCATTAGGGTTTCTCTCTCAGGCCTCAATGTCTTGCACTCACTCTTCAATTTCCCTACCTACCTAGGGCTTCTCATCACAATTCCTATCAGAACAACCATCACTCTCTTCTGCCTCACCATATCTGCAAATCTTAGGGATTTGCTGTTGCTTTGCTATTATACCTCATTTCTGGATCCGGGTATATTCCTCTTCCTTAATTTAGTTATGTTCTTTCTCTCCCTCTCTCAGTCCGATTTGTTCCTTGCAGATAAAATAACCCTTATTAAAGTGATCAAAAAATAAAACCCCAGAAAGGGTTTCAAGGATGCATATATATGGAGTTCAAAACCATACTTTTCTTGTAGAAAAGAAGACAACATTTTGAACATTTCAGTGATTTCTGTGAGATTTTTATACTATTTTTGCTGCTGAAAGAGAACTATTACTTCCACTGCTGTAGCTGAAACAAATGGGTGTATGGATCTGGCAAGAAAGTTGCTGACTTAGCATTTGGAAGAGCTGCAGTATGCTTATCTGTTCTCTAGTCTCTAGGGCTTCTCACAGCCTTCCTTTCTCTTTGCTCGCATGAATCTGTTCTTCTTTTTCTTCTTGATAAAAATAACACAAAACAAAGAAAATGCTCTCATGGGATTCATGATTCTTAACCTCTTATTGATTTTCTTGGGATTCATGACTGAAAGGAAGACATGAACAGAAAATTTTAAGAAGATTATCAGAGAAGACTGGGATTTCTGTCTTCTAATTACCACTCTCCATTGAAAGCTGATAACAGGGAAAATGAAAAAAAAAATTAAATTTGTAATAATATTTTTTGTTTTGCCTAGTTTATTATTTTCAATGGAAAATATTCAAGTTTTGAAACAAAATGTTATAAAAAAGCGTAGTGCATTAAAATTATTATTTTCTAGTTGTTTTTGTTAGAGATAATCTGTTATATATCCGTTTTATATGTTTTGAATTTGAGAGTTTTTCGAGGCAATAAAAACTCCAGTGAACTCTTAACATGATTTTTTTTTAATTTTTAATTAATATTGAGAAACAATACTTTTTTGTTTGTTTGTTTTAACACAATTTTGCGCGTGCGTAGATTCAATTTTATATGGAGAAGAAAAAACACAACTTATTTAAAAAGTGTATTTTCTTCTGTTTGTTTGGTCTGTTTGTTGTGATTGCTTTATGATGTTGGGTGGTTAGGGACAAGATTTAGTCAAAACTTTATACAATTTTATTTTTTTAATTTCTGATAAAAAAATACAATTTTATTTTTATGTTCAACCAAATGTGTTTTCAAACTGGTCAAAAAATTGAAACTCAAAATACTAGTATTACTATAACCTCAATTAATGGAATGATGGCTTTGAAATGAAATTTTAACGATACGAATTTGAAGAATTAATGGTAAATTTTCCACTCAATTAAAACAAAGCAGTTTATACATATTTTTGGGATTATTATAATTATTTAAACATTATTATATCGATCTCTAATTGTTTTTACATAAAAACTTATTGTCAGTTAAGAAATGCAAAATAGAAGTGAACAGGGATTAAATTCAGCAAATTAATTCGAGGACTATACAGCAAAATTTCCGTTAGCAACAGTACTAATAATTGAAACTTTTTAGATTCCTTTTCCATCTTTTAGAAGGAATCAAAGCTACAGAAAACAATAATATATTTTCTGACCTATATATGAGTTTAACTGTAATCACTATGTGCCAAAAAAAATCTATCTTTACTATGGATATTTTATTGATAAATAATCATAAAAATAGATTTTTTTATCGTAAAAAAAAAAAAAGCAATAGAGATATTTTATTCTTATAAAAAATGTGTAAACATGGTGTCTATACATAAATAAAACTACTATTCTTCGTCTCATCATAATCTTTTATATTTTTTAATAGACATCATATAAATCATTTGGTTTAAAACACAAATCAACGATTTAAGATATCAATAAGAATAAGAAAAACATGTTGAGTTTACTATGTCATCTAATATCAAGTATACAATTCTGTCATCAAATTTTTTTCCAAATAATCTATGTGCTTGTTTTTGAATATCTTTTTATTTCTATACTTGCACGCAAGTCTTATAAAACCGGATATTAAGAATTATTTCAAATTGAACTGAAACTTTTCTAAATAAATAAAATTAAGAAGCAACATATATAAATTGAAGTGACACTGTGCTGATATTCTGAGCCAAAAAAGAGTAATTGTTTGGCTTTTTTCTCTGTTCATAAGTATTTTATAAAGAAAACCAACAAATCTGATACTTCTTTTCTTTTTCTCCCTTTGTTGACTGTTTACTTTTGACCATAAGAAATGGAATATTTACACCACTCACCCCATCAAATCTATATTTCTCATATAACACTCTGCACTTTCATCTTCAACCTAAATTTTTATATTATATAGAAAATTTTAAATTTTGAATTCAAGAACAATTCAAAGAAAAAATATACTTATTATTTTTTTTATTGACAAACACAAATAAATCAAATGGAATATTTATGGAATGTTTTTACTTTCTATGTAAAACACAACACTGAACACATGTGTCTCTCTTAAATAACAAAAACACATATCCAGCTAACAGATACTCTTATATTAGAAAATAAAAAAATGTAACATCTATATTGGATGAAAAAGAAAAAGCAACTGTGTAGAAGCATATTCTACATTTATTATTAAAATTCAACTTTTAAGACTTTTCATTCTTTCTGTTCAAGTACAACTCTAACAGTAGAATTTGTATACATTAAATAAGTGTGTTGTGTTCTAGATATATTTTGTATTTTTTCCTTTAAAAAGCTTTAGAATAAATTGTAAACATAGTCGTATTGTGAATAAATGATTCTCAATTATTTTATTTTTAAAACTCTAAATTAAACACTCTTACAAACATAAATATAATATGATATCTGGATCAACACATTCGCTTGCATATACACTGAGAATTTTGCAGTATTGGATATATTGTCATTTTTGGCGTAGTTTTTTTTTTTATTCATTTGGATTTGACCATTTCTTCATCCATAAAGGAAGCACGTATCTAAAAGCAAAACCATTCTGCAAATATTGTTATGTGCTGTAATTATGAAATTCATGAAAATGACTAAACATCGATATCTGCCTTCAAAGTTCCAAAAAGTTATATCATCTACTTTATATATAAATAAATTCTTTAACAATTTTGTCTTCTTTAAGTTTCTTTCTTTCTTTCTTTCGCTTTTAATTTTTAACTTCATATTTCTCTCCTTTTCTTGTCTATCTTTATCTTTGTATCACGAAATTTTACAAATAGAGTTTATCCATTCCAAATGCTTTTAAATTAAGTTAAAAGGGGTTTTAAGCTCAAAAGGGGAGAATAGTTAACGCGTCTCATAATTTAAATTTAATCATAGTTTATGTTTATTGTGTGATAATTTTTTCACTGCCTCTGTGAGAAATTGTGTTTCTTTTTTATTTTATATATTAAAGTTATACTTGAAAATTATTTTATAAACTATGTTTATCAACTTATTTTATATCATTTTAAATTATTCGTGTTATAAATTAGAAATAATAGATATTATAGTCATTCAAAACCATGATATGTCCAATATGGTATTTATATTTTCTCTTTCCTCGAAAATCAGTATAGAAAAATATGCAGTTAGGTTTATTCACCTTTTAAGTTAAAGAAAGTAAATTTCTCCATGAATTTGTTCATTTTGTCAACGTATTCAATTATATTTTTTTTATGGATAATAGTTTGTATATAACTTACGGCTACCAAATAGTTCACGCAATAAATATATATAATAGTCAACATTTGAATCCCTATGATTTTGGCTATTGAATGGCTAGTGCCATTAAAGTCAAGTAGTTGCTTTTTTTTGCATAATACGAGACATCTCACATTTTACTATTCAAAGACCAGTAAGGTGCATAAAAACTAAAATACTTTATGCACTTTAATACTTAAAGTAAACATTTTCTTTTATCTGTAAAAAACAAATAAATAAATAAATATTGAACAGTTGATGGATGCATCAATTCTATTTAAAAAGAAAATCAAACCAAAAACTTCCAACCTAATCTTCAAAATCAAAGACAACTAGATAATTTATGTCTCATGTAACATAACCAACAACGTCCTAAATAAACATATTACTAATTGTGTATGAAAAGACTCTACTCAGATAAGTAAAATATATTTTAATTATTTCTTTACAATTGCTTCATCATATTGCTATAAAAAAATATGAACCTATATACACAATCCAACTTTTGAATTTTCCTTATAAATTTCGTGTATTGTAATTTGTTTTCTTCTACCATCCATTGTAATCTTATCATCCATGTAAAATGTGAAAACTATCTTATCTTTTGGTTGAAATAAGATTATTTAAGACATGCTTGGTTTGGTCTTTGTTTGTGATCCTAAATTTATGTGTTATAATTAATGGATCTAAATAATTATATTGAAAATTAAAATGGATAAGTTAATGAAACTTGTCCTGAAAGTGGATATATAGTGGATCATCACCCAAGTGTCAATTCAGTCACGTCTATAAAGCTATAAGCTGAATTCACAAATTGGAATACACTTAGGAAGTTATCCACAGACAACTACAAACATACATACATCTGAGAACTAACCCTAACACTTTTCCGAGGGATGATTGGACTTTGAAAAAAAACCACCACACCAAATAATATGTCAAAGTAGCATCAACAACGCTATTATATGTAAAATGATATGACAGCAATAGCAGCATAAGTTCTTTTCTTAATGCATATCCAACCAGAGTTAGGAAAAGGATTCAATTAATGAAAACCCCACTGAGACAAATTATGAGATATTAACAAACAAAAACATGGAGTTGGGCACCAAAATGAAAGAAGTAAAATTTTATATATAGAGAAAACATACAAATTAGCATTCACGAAATATTGTTTCCCATATGCTAGTTGACGGAATATACCTTACCACATTACATGCCAAAAGGAAAGTAAAGAAATACACAGCATGATTGTATTTTATTCTGCTGACACAAAACACATGATGGGTGCAATCCAAGATGAACGCAAACACTAGATGTGATCGTTGTAGGCTTCCCAAGGTTTTCCGAAGGACTGAAATTCCGCAAACTGATGCTGCAAACAATTTCATGAATCAAACATCAGCAACATTACCGATACTCTTTGTATAAATAGAAAATGCATGCTTTCATTCAAACAGCAACGTGCTAATGGCTAAACCAAGCATGCATATATAAATTATATATTTGTAATCCAATGTTCTTGCCAACACACACTGATTAATATACAGAAAACTCTTGTTTGAAATCACGGTGGAATTGTTGTATCGGTAACACTCTTTTTCAATTCATTTAATTTCTTAACTGGTATTCTACAAATCATGGTAGTTTTTGTGTGGATGTGAGGTTAACAACTATGATCGATGAATTTTAAACTTACTTCGTGAAGGATTGCTGAGTTGTTGAGAGAATTGAATACCATGGTTGGGCTCCACTTGTTCATGATCACGAAAGAATTAACTTCATGCCCCGCTATGTCCTCCACGGTGCCCAAATGTTCCTTTGCGTGAGAAGTTGGTTCTTCAGGCTCAGGAAGGTGCACATCCAAGGAGGGGTGGTTCACGCTTTGGCTCTGAGTACCCGGAGAATCTTGAACCGTTTCAAAGGGGTTCCAAGAACTCAAAGGGTTAAGGTTTGAAGAATCTGCAGCAAGTAGTCTCCGACTCCTCATCTTCTCTCTTGTTCTTTCTCTCGCCCTTTCTCTTGCCCTTTCCCTCGATTCCTTATCCGTAGTATTGAATGCAGTCTTTCTACAAACCTTACTTGTTCTTCTCTTCATGTTGGGTGTCTCCCTTTCCTGCTCCTCGTTAACTCCACTCACTGCAACCTCGTCCAAGCTAGACACCCCTTCGCATTCAGAAGTTGATGATGCACCCTTGGCACCACCAGCACTGTTTTTTTCCCTTGCAAGTTGTTTGATTTCAACTTTTGCTTGGTCTAGTAGCCACTCGACGGTTTTGCTGGCCTTGTCAAAGCCTAGCATGTCTTGCAACCCGAAGAACCTCTTTGCAACTTCGAGGGACAACCTCATTCTTCGGTCTCTGAGGCCTCGTGCGGTGTTGATTTTGCTGTGACGATCTCTCTTGCTGGATCTCTTCCTGGCAGTGTGCTCCATAGGGACGTCGAGGAAGGAATTGCCACCTTGTCCAGAGCAAGGAATTGGCGCGATTTCGGCAGCAACGTCGAGGTTTCTGGAGATTCCGGGGTCAGCTAGAGACTGGTGAAGTAAAAGCAGGTCATGGTGGTGTTCGAGAAAGATATTTTCGTCAAAGGACTGGAGAAAGGAGAAAGGAGGAGGAAGAGGAGGAAGGGCGTAATTGGAATTGGATTGGTCTTTTGAGGAATTTGTTGGGTTGCTTTCAAAGGAAAAAGGCCTAAAGCAAAATGGTTGGTTAGGGTACGAGAGTAGGTCATTGCCGTTGAGGGAGGTATTTGAGGAATACATATCTGGAATTAATATTAAGCTATGGGACTGCACCAAAATAACCCTACCCTTCAAGATGGAACTGGTTATTGGTTGGGACTTTCAATGCCTGAGAACGACATCTTTGCTGCCTCTAACTCCCTATTGAAAAAGATAGAGCAGGTGTTAATTCTATCCTTTTCCAACCTCTCATTTTTTTGGTTTGGCTGTTTCCCTGCAAGTAAAGGAAGACATAACATAGTTTGAGAAAGACAACCATGTGAGTATTGCTAATTAATACTTACTACCAAGTACTACTGTTATTTATTTTCACCTAGGGGTGAGTCTGATGAGTGAGAGGGACAAGCCTACGGATTTGATGCACCAACGTATGTGTGTGTTTGTGTTCGTGTTCGTGTGTGTGTGTCTGTGTTAGTTTGTGTGAGAGTGGTAGCACAGTAGAATTGGCTTGATCAAGCAAAGAGTAGTACAGTGTGAGAATGACAGCACATAGAGGGTTGAATTATGAGAGAGGGTGAGGTTGGGAGAGGTAGAGTAGTGCGAGTACTAAAGAAAATGTGTGAGACAAAGGACCCAACAAGAGCAATTTATTGTAGACAAGGGGCATCCTTTTTCTTAATCGTTTCTTTTGAGCAAAAAGTTATGATCTCTTTAGAACGATAACATTGCAAGAACAAGTGAGTGGATAGGAAAAAAGTTATAGTTTGTGCCACTTCACGTGGTGCGCACAGCACACACGCGAGTTGACAGGAAACTAAAACCAACCTCCTCCCTTCCCCCACACCACACCTTTAATTTTTCTCCTCTACCAGCTTCACTTCTGACACTGTTTCTGCTACAATTTTCACTAAATTTATCTATAAAACTATCCACAAAAATAGTCCATATTATCATAGAAAACATTAACATGAAAGGGACATGTTTTGTTACGAAATTTATGAGTAAATGGCATATATCAGATAATTAAACTGGTATTGGATAAATGTTGAAGAAGTAATTTGATTGTTGAAATTAAGGGTACTATTTGCGTTGAACGTTGTCCCACAGAGCATGGTGCGTAGGAGTGGGATGTCACATGCCGTGACTTTTTATGGGAAGATTCACATAACTCAAATAATTTCATTTCTTCTTATTATTCCCTTTGTCTTTTTTAACTATAATTTTGATTCACTGTTGGAAACCTACACGTGTCCGTGTGTGTCTAACCCTAAAAGTAGATAATGGGGAAACAAAGTACAATTATTTCCATGGAATGGCTTGTAATGGTAGCCAATGCTCCCTTTGACTGGGGTTGCTCAGGAGGTCACTTTCTCCAAAAAGAGATGCGCTATCATTCTCACACTCACTCACTATCTAACACTATCATCACTCTCTCTCTTCTTGTGTTGTGTTTGTGGTGGATGTCAATGTATGTGTGAGTATCTATCCATCTAGCTATCGATATCAGAGTGTGTTAGGGAATGTTGTTGATGTTGGCTGGTTCTCTTCTCATGCGTGCTGCGTGCTTATCTATCTATCAGTTATGCTTACTTTGATATATATAGTGAAGTAGGTTCCTTCTCTCTCTCTATCTATGTCTGCCTGTGTGTGAAGAAAGAAAGGAAGCAAGATAGAATGGTAGCGCAGTTGTGGTCTTGTGCCTGTACTTGCCACTGGCATGTATGTGTAGAGTATGACACCCTCCAAGCCCTAATAACCAATTGCAACTTGCCATAGATCTAAAAACACCCCATGATCTCTCCCAACTTGGTGTCAAAATGGCAATAGTCCATCAACACTTGAAAGCACTCTATAGTACACCAAAATTTTCTGTTTTTTCTCCCTTTCTCTTTCTGTCTTTCCATTTATACATGCCGTTCTCCCCACCACTTATACGTCCAACCCTCTCACTATCTCTATCTATCTATCTATAGCTATAGCAGTCTCGATCAAGACCACTTTAGATGGCATAATTGCAAGGACCACATGATAGATATATGGCAAAGCAAAGGGTTGGTCTGGGGTTGTTTTCAAGCAGGAGATAACTATGACAACCAAGCACTGGTGAATTTGTGTACTAGTACAAACATGTAGGAGTGCTTGATTGCGAGACCACAATTATCCTCTATAAAGTCTTGCTTAAATTTTCTCATAATGCCATAATTTCATTTCTATGTGGATGGTTTTCCTTTTTTTCTGTCTGTACTATATAAGGAAAAAGGAACAAGATAACATTTGTGGTTGAAATTCTAACCTTTAATTTCAACTCATTTGTTTCAGAACTTTCCCTGTTTCTTTCCTCTCCTTTTTTTTCCTTATTATAGACGCATAAATTTGTGGGCTTTTGGTTGATCAACTGTTTATAAATAAAATGCCTACCCAACCCATTTGCTTTCTACTGTTAATTAAGTAGACAGATAGATAGTTTGCTATATTTATATATATGTACAGACTAAAACAAAACAACTTAAGATGTTGATAGTTAGGCTCAGCTTTCAGCTTTCAGCTTTCTTACCTAAATAAAATGTTTCCTTTGACGCAGAAATTAGTATTGTACAAAGTTTGCGCGAATTCATGTTAAATTCTACTGGATGATGTGCCTATAATTAATGCAATTCTCCTCATGTTGAAAATATCTGAAGTTCATGATTTCCAACCAGGCATGTGTGATAATTAATGTACATGTGGGGCAGAAGTAAAAGGACGGTTGCTAGTCATTAGGGCATTAAATCAAGTAACAAGCTATTCTGCAAACTTTACATGAATAGAGGGCACTATACAGATACTTTACTTTTCATGTTGGAGTATTCCATTGGCCCTTCTCCACAACATCAGAACTTGACTAGGTTGTTTGTGTTCTCTGAAGTTACTAGATACCAAGATAGAATTGTTTGGTTCTTCTTTTGGAGTTTTTTGGTTGAAGCTGTATTCATTATTGAAGTATAGCTTTTGACAGAAAGCAGAAAACATACCCATCTTCGTCCATTATGAGAGCAACTTGTCCTCTACCTAGAGTTTAACCGGAATAAAATCATTAATAACAGCAGCTTCTTCATTGTATTAATTGCATTATCTTTTTTCTGCGATCATTTGGTTAGATGGCCCTAAAGTTTCTTTCACACCATGACCAACTTTCCCAAATCAATGCTAATTTGTAGGACCCCTTGATTTGATGATTAAAATCTACACGCAGTCGTTAGGGTTACCTCCAATGGTAGAATTAAACGTAAGCGACAAAAAAAGGTTTTGATTTTGATTTCTACTGTCGTACTTTGTCGAACGCTTGTATTGATTGGATATCTCTAATTAATTACCAGTACGTAACGTGGTACATTTTATAAAAATCAATACCAAAAACTGTAAATGCATAAGAAATTTATGTTGTGATCACTTAGTTTCAAGATTTTATTTAAAAATCATTTTCGAAGATCAAATTTGGACTTAACATTTATGTCTGAGTGGTAATAATTGGGAAAGTCTTATCCGAAATAATGGATGAGACATTTTGAACCCTAACATAAGGGGTTTTCGGGTAGAATGTGGGTATTTAATTTGAAATAAAAAAGAGAAAGGTTAAAGGTTATTAAAATTAAAAATTTGTAGACTTATCGTAAGGAATTCAGAAAAAAAGATTGTGGAAAACGTTATTGAATGACTCATGTCTTTAAACTTTAGAGGTTTTGCAGTTGTCTATTTTCGTTAGTAAAGTCTTATTGGTAGCTTTTCATCAGCCAAAAAAGATATATATATATATATATATATATGTATATAT
>Ga0123341_1005824_pt1 | contig 11060 bp, 7 predicted proteins | sample Turbeapinknodule_FD_89959 | JGI IMG/M metagenome (GOLD analysis project Ga0123341, IMG submission 89959) | Root nodule microbial communities of legume samples collected from Mexico - Turtle bean Mexico pink nodule | ecosystem: Host-associated > Plants > Roots > Nodule | place: Mexico: Nepantla...
GTAGTGATCTATTATCTAATTAATCTCCAACAGTCAAATTAAAATATAAAAATTCATAATAAAATGGGAAAAAAAAAATTATCCACTTAGTCTTGCAATAAAAGGATCCCTACCTTGTCTCTATAAATAAACACTAATAATTCTATTAGCATAATAAACATTTTTTTTATAATATATATACTAGCAATTTGATTTGTTATACTATGTGAAATAGATGTATTTTTTATACTTGTGATGAACATTGAAACAAATTGTACATATAAAAAAAAAATCTATGTTAAATATGTAGTAGGTCATACATATGCAAGAACACAAATTACTTGCAAGTTTTTGGTTTTGTTTTGTACAAAATCACTAACAACTAATACTTAGGACAGTGCTGATGGCGTAAACTTAAAGTTCATTTCAACCTTTCAAAAAAAAGTTCCTCAAAATGTATGCATTGACTTCATTTGGATCAAACTCAACACGTTTTTAGATGAATATGATAAAGGCATAGCTCAAAGGTTAGTGTATTGAAATATAGTGATTGTACAACTATCCTTTTGGCATAATGTATATAAAATACACCAAAATTAATGTTATAACTAACAATTTATTAAATAGAAATTAATTTTAAAAATAAAAAATAATTATTTATTATATTAACTAAATTAAATATTATTTTAAATAGAAAAAAATTATTGATATTTATATAAATAATTTTTAAATTGATATGTAATTAGCTACTAATATTTTCGCTACCAACTTTACAATCTAAGTAATTGGTAACTAAAACCTTGATAGCTAATTAAATACCAATTTATAAACTATTTATTAATAATAGGAACTAATTTAGATAATCAATAAATTTTTTTGTCTCTAAAATAGTATTAATTTAGTTAATATAAAAACTAATTATTATTTTGTTTAAATTAATTTTTATTTAATTATTTTCTAATAATATATATAGGTTAATATATACATTGTATACTTACATTTTGAAACATACACTAGTGCAAAAAATGACAAAAACAACGGTTTTTTAACATTTAGACAGCGGTTTCGAAATTGGTGTCTATTAAAATGCAGTCCATTTTATTGACGTTGTCTATCTACCTATTTTAATTTAAAAAAATGTCACTGCATTGTGATAGACAACGTTTGACTGTGAATCATAAATATATGTTTTTGCACTAGTGATATCAATTTACAATTGTGACCTGACATAATACAATTTCAAAATTACTCAATTTCTTCATGTGAAATACACATTTGAGGAAAAAATTATTTCTCTTTTCGATTGTAATTTGGTACAGTTTATCAACCTATAAACACTCCTTACATTTTTTGCCAATGTTTTTTTGTGTGTCTCTCTTTGTATGGTGTTGAAGTTAAGGTAAAGTAAAGGTAATTGGTGGAAGTGTATGTAATTTAAAAGATTGTGCAATATTTGAAATTTGAAGAATGTTGAGAATGTTGAGAAGGTCACCACCTAGAAGAGACAATGTTGCCAATTTTAACCTGGCACTGTTAAGTTGATGCTCCCATTTTACCAAAAAGCAAAGCATCTTGAGCAGAGAAAATTATTACCCCCATTGACTAGAATGCCCCTTGAGGGTGACTTTACATCCTCATTATCACCTTTATAAAAGCTGCTTCCAGTGAAATTAATAACACCTTCTGCACACTTACCACTATGGGTACTCTCGTCTATAACCCCCTTCTCCCTCAATCTTCAACACATACTCACCATCAAAATATTAAATACTCATCATAATTTATATCTCAATAAACTATCCTAACTTTAATTCATACAACAACCTTCATTTATTCTACTATAATTAATCAATCAATGAACAAATTTAATACTCAAATTCTTCTCTCTATTCCACTACCCTCACTAAATTTTACTCATACTTCAAAATTTACAATTATTTTCATTTTTTACCATTATCTTATGAAAAAAAATTAAATGATTAGCATATTCTTAGAGAAAATAATATCTATTGACAATATAAAAGCTTTTATATCATTATTCAATGACGAATAATTATGTATTCCATAATTATTTTATCTTTCTTAACTTCTCTAATCTAATATATTAAACTAATTCTCTTTAATTCTCTTTATTATTAAGAAGTGAAATTTAAACTTAATTTTTTTTAAGAATAATATTAGCATCCACTGATTATGAAATGTGTTTAAATTTTCAAGTATTGTTGTTTGAGTGACTTTTTGAGCAGAAAAGTTTCTACTAAACAAGTAGTTTTTCACAGTAGTGGAAGGTGTATCAATCCTTATTAAACTCACACCAGATTTTGTATTATGGATTAAAAATTATATTTAGAAATTGATAAGTTGCATGATGAGGAAGTAATTGATTTTCACTTTTATACACATAAATATATCAGTGAGGTTCTGTTCTTGAAGAAAGTATATATATAACAGAAACTCCATTATTAAGTTAGTGTAATAATTAGAGAGCAGGGATTAGAATGTGTGTGTGTGTGTGTGTGATGTTGGAGAGAGAGGAAGAGTGAGAGAATAGGAAGCTTACGTGTGTATTGGGGGGCTTGGCCTGTATTTATGCATGCAAAGCAAAAAAATTTACTGTGTGAGGAAATTATGAGGGTTTTGTTTCCTTGTGGGGATATTTCTTTTTCTGTAATGGAGCCCATTGAGCTGCTTGTGGGATCAAGTTTCGAGCATTGTGATTGGGTCTCACACACACTCTCTTTTTGAAAGTTTATTAAGGAGGGCTATTACAGACAATCCCTGCTGAAGATGAGGGTTGGAAGCAAAGAGAGGAACCCAGAGAGAGAGAGAAAGAGAGAAAATAAATAAAGCATTCTCATAGAAAGAAAGAAAGAAAGAAAGAAAGAAAGCTGATGCAAAAGCTGAAAGTTTAAAAGCAAGTTAAAAGAAAGCTGAGGAAACCGAAAGGAAGAAGGAAAAAAAGAAAAAGACCCTTTTATTTTCCCTTCTCTCTTCCTCTATCTATCTATGTCCTCCTCCTAGGCCTTGTGTACCTCTTTCTCTTTCTCTCTCTCTTCTCTCTTCTCTCTTCTCTCTTCTCACTTCTCTCTTCTCTTCTCTTCAATGAAATGATCTCTTCTTTCTCTTCTTCCACCTTACTTAATTCTATCACCAACATAGCCTCAGACACAAGCATAGCCACTCCTTGCTTCTCTTCTTAGGCCTTATTATCACATATTATAACCACATCATCAAACCACTTCTCATAGAGTGTACCATGTTAGCGAATAACTTATCTCCATCGTCAGTTCCCACTTCTGAGCCTTTTCCCTGCACTGAAAATGCCACTGCCACCAATAAAAGGAAGAGAAGGCCCGCAGGAACACCAGGTGCACAATTATCATCCATTTTCGCTACCAAATCTGCTCCCTCACTCTTCACTTTATTCACTTTTATCAATTCCATCAAAACCATTCAGAACCTATATTATATATATAATCCAAACCACGTTCGTGTTTTTCAATAATATACTTGTAATACTTATACCTTATCTGTGTGGCTCTCAAAGAAGATATATATATATCTGATAATGGTAATTGATTATGGTTTGTTGCATATATGCAGATCCAGATGCAGAGGTGGTGTCCCTGTCGCCAAAGACTTTGTTGGAATCGGATCGTTATGTGTGTGAGATCTGCAACCAGGGGTTCCAGAGGGACCAGAACCTTCAGATGCATAGGAGAAGGCACAAGGTGCCATGGAAGCTATTGAAGAGGGAGACACCAGTGGTGAGGAAGAGAGTGTTTGTGTGTCCTGAACCAACCTGCTTGCACCATGATCCTTGTCATGCTTTGGGTGATCTTGTTGGGATAAAGAAGCATTTCAGGAGGAAGCACAGCAATCACAAGCAATGGGTCTGTGAAAGATGCTCCAAAGGCTATGCAGTGCAGTCTGATTACAAAGCACATCTCAAAACCTGTGGTACCCGGGGCCACTCCTGTGATTGTGGCCGCGTTTTCTCAAGGTTCGTTTTCTTTATTGTATTCATTCATTATCACATATCAAACACTTCTTTGATTTCACACAAGATTACAAGAGATTGATCTATCTAAGAGTAGCTATTTCATGTGTTATACAAGGTTTCTTTTTGTTTTCTACTTTCACCATTTTTGAATCTCGTGACTGTGTATCGATTGAGCAGATAGAACTTGCGAGGGTTCTTGTTTTACTTGGGATTTGACTTGAAAGAAGGGAAATATATTTTTTGGAATGGAATGTAAAGTGAACAATGGAAGTAGAAAAACTAAAGGCATTTAATTAAAATAAAAAGAAAATAAAATATTTGACTGATGGAACCTCAATCCATTTTTTTTTTCACGAGCTAGTACTGTTCATTGACAGTTGGGGTAACACGGTTTCCAATGCTCCGTTTTCCGTTGGTCGCATACATAATAACTGTTGTGTGTTTCTACAATTGCATTCCAACACCTTTAAGCATCTCTGTGTTTTGTGTGATCATTCGTTCATACGATTAACATGGTTGCATTTTCTTCAATCACCACACTGCATCACAACAAATCCAAGAAATGCCATGAATTCTTGACTTTCTTTTGTCCTTTATTTAGTGGAAACTGGAACCTCTTTCCCCACCATTTTTTAAAGACCTTTTTCAACCACCTTTTATCTCCACTTTTTCCCTTCTCTCCTTTTCTTTCTTCCTTTACATGTTTTTCCTATATAATGCTCATCTTAGCACCCACAAGCAAGAATCATTATGAAAAACTCTTTTGAGTGGTTCAATGCAAATAGTATAACGCTAACAACTGTTTGTTTGTATGTCTATATTCTTTCTCATCTCATAGGGTGGAGAGTTTCATTGAGCACCAAGATGCTTGCAACATGGGGAGGCTCAGGCCAGAATCTCAGCCACTTCAACCCTCCGCGTGCCTCTCTAGAACAGCCTCAAGCCCAAGTCCTTCGAGTGAAACCAATTTCAGCACAGCTCCTTGGCCAACAAGAATCATAATACCAAAGCCAACAGAAGCACCCACAATTTTCATGAATAACCCTACTGCTGCTATCACCACTGCTGAAACCTCATCCAAGAACAAGAACAAACTCCACCCCAACTTGGATCTCCAACTCTCAACTCCAACCACCACCACCAACAACAACAACAACAGTTCAAATGTTGCAAACCCCATTGATGCTCTAATATCAACATCGTTATCACCTAAGAGGGATCACCGTGAGAACCATTCAACCCATCTGCAACTCTCAATTGGGTCATCAGATGTGAGTGAGAAAAACGAATCAAACAGGAACTCATCAGAGAAGAGCAGCAACAGCAACAATGCGAAGCAGCCAAACATGGCCTTATTGAGGGTTCAAGAGCAAGCAAGGGAACACTTGAGGATAGCCATGGCTGAGAAAGCATATGCTGAGGAAGCAAGGAAACAAGCCAAGAGGCAGATTGAAGTTGCGGAACAAGAGTTCACAAACGCCAAGAGGATAAGACAACAAGCACAAGCCGAACTCGACAAGGCCTACGCCTTGAAAGAACATGCAATGAAGCAAATCAACTCCACCATGCTCCAAATCACATGCCACGCTTGCAAACAACAATTCCAAGCTCGAAATGCAACCCCCGACGAGAATTCCTTGGTGTTGAGCTACGTGTCTTCTGCTATAACCACAGAAGGAGGAGAAGTTGAAAACGATAATGCAAAAGATCACGCCAAAGACAACAACTAAATCTACTTAGAGAGAGATATAATCTTCTTCATCAACGCCATCTTTCTCTCTAAACTTTATTCTGTATTTTATTTTTCTATGTCCTCCTTTATGGGTTAATACTTAATACCCTTTTTTTCAAATGCAACGCTAATATCTTTGTGAATTGGTATACCAAGTCAAGTGAAGGTGAGTGATGTTGATTATGTAAGTGGGAGTATAATAGCGCACGTGATGGAGAAATTAAAGAGTGTAATTCTTCTTCGTGAAACTTGCAGTTTATTGTGCCATGTTATTTGTTAATTAAATTTGGTATAAAAGAACACTATCATACAAGGTTTAATTACATAACTAAGTTTTTATTCTTTGTTTTCCTTTTCTAGCTATTAATTACTATTTAATATCGTCCGTGGCGTAATGATTATGGCCTGAGCGTGCGTATGTATAGCATTGTACATATGATGTACAATATGTAATGGTATATATATACACACATTGTACTTACAAACTAATATATATATATATAGGTTGTTTGAGTTTAAATATACATATGTAGTGAGTATTATAAGTGTAGGTTTTCTTGGTTTGCTTATAGCATTGCAATGAATAAGGGGTCAGGGAGAAGACTGAAAATTTGCTACCCTAAAGTTTTGGTTGTTTTGGATTTTGTGTTTGGACTATGTGTAGATCTTTGTTGGGTAGGGCAGAAAACGGAGAACACTGTTTGATGAGCATTAAAGAAGTGTACTGACAAAAATAAAAAGGGAGACCAAATGCTTCAGAAAGAAAATGAATACAAGGGCAGTGTCATAGTCATTCACTCTCACTCATACATTACATGCATACACATATATATCCATAGAGAGAGAGAGAGAGAGTGTGTGTCCTTCCTTTTGGGCTGTGCAACTATTCTGGCGACTTATAAATGTGAATGAAAAGCAGCTTGCATGTTTTTCAGTGCCACTCTTGTAAGGGGTTAATGACAGTGCAGGGACTCAGTCGTCCCTCTCAAAGGCACACAGACACAAACAAACGCTATTCATGATGATCACCTTCACGTCTCTTGCATAAGAATCAGAGCCAAGTGGGCGCAGCACAGCAGAATTAAGGCAGAACCAGAACCACCAGCATCTTTCCATATATGCAGAGACCATTCAAACCCTCCCACTTTCAAAGCAATTGCCTCTACTGTCAAAATATAACAAACCCAAAAAAATTCCAAAACCAAAAAATATTAAAACGACAACACATTGTCACATTCATATACACTCCAGTTCTTTCTAACCCAGCATATCCCCACAACTGTCATCGACATTTTCAAACTACTCACATTCATTCATTTTTTTTAACACCATCATAACTTCTCTTTATATATATTTTACACAAACATAGATACATTTTTTCTTATCACCAACATAAGAATCACTTCAACAATGATTCAACTTATATACACAACATTCGAGACGTCCTTACAACACAACACCTTCCAATCAACTATTCAAAATTAATTCTATTAAAATTACATTCGCACTGAAACGAAACCAGACAAATCAGAGGAATAAGACACCAATCAAAAAGATAGATACATATATGTTAACTATATCACATTATAAGGGAGTGATTCCTCAGCAAGTTGACTTTTCTTGGAAGGAAATTATTTAATAAGTATGGTTATCTGTGAACAATATATAAGCTGGGTTAATATGTTGGGGCTTTGTGTATATTTTATTACTAGAATCGGTACAAAAAGATGTTGAAAAGGCAAAGTGATGAGAAGCTAGCTTAAAGGGTGGTGTATTAATTTGTTTATTTTGTTGTGGTAATGTAGCTTTTTCCTTTTCCCATTGGACCACGTGCTTCTTCTTCTCCTGCGATTATGTAATTGCTTGCTAGCCTCAGCATACATATCAGTCTCCACTATTACCTGCTGGTGCACAAAATTGCTGTACAATTATTATGAAAGTGGAAGGTTGCAGTGTCTCACTGGCTGAGGGGACCTAGTGTAAGTTGCCTGGCTCACTTCACATTAAGTCTCCTATAGTGGGTGGGTTGAGTTCGATTTTCAAACCCTTTTTGTTATCTCAGCCCACTCATTCTCTCCATTCTTGTACGGATAAATTAGGAAATAAAACAAAACTAGGGTAAATTACCATCTTATTTCAGTTCTATAACTCACCGAATCTTTTTCTTTTTCAAAATCCATTCTAACAGTAGCTTTAAAACTCTTCCAAACATGTACTTAGTTCAGGAGTTTCTCTTCATACTGTGATCTTACCAAGGATTGTGCTGTCATAAGTGTGTATGATTTAACTGCAGGTTTAATTCTGTTGTAATTAACAGAAGTTAAATGTTAAAAGTTTCATTTTAATTTAAAAAAAATAGAGATTAATTACCTAAATCTTTACATAACTATATACACATTTTAAACTATATGATTGGTTAACCATATGTAGGTAATAGTAATATATATTTAACTTGTTAAACTTTCTGTGTTATGTTTTCAAAATTACTTTTTAAGATTTTGGAATTCCTTATTTCATCTTTTCCAAGCACTGTTCATGTAGTTAATTAGTACTTTTTTTTTCTAAAAGAGAAATAAATAATAAATTTACCTTACTATTTTATAGTTTACAGTATCATTTTATATTTTGATGAAAAATAATTATTAAAATAGACAATTTGAATAACTTGTAACTAAAAAGTGACAAGCAATTTTTTATGTTTTGAAAAGGCTCTTTTATGAAGGGAGAGAAGTAGTACTTTTTTATCAAAAGGAAAAAGGATTGATGCTTCATTAAAAGATTAAACACACACACAAAATATAATATACCTTGTTTTTCTTTAGGTTAAGTACTTAGAAATTTGGCTTTTGTATTTTTTATCATCAATAAAAAAAACTCTCTTCCTTAAAACAAAATCTGGATCACAGCAAAAAGTCTAAATTGTACACCATCACAGATATTACAAAAACATCTGAAGTTTTATATATTGAAAAAAAAAACTAGTTCTTACTTATAAATGGCCATAGTAGTAGCACATCTAACATTTTGAACATGTAATAGACATGTTTAAGAAGCAAAGAAACAAAAGTAGAGTCTAGGGTTTTTGGTATTGGAAGCAATCAATCATTCGTATGGCATAGCCAAAATAACAAAACATACAAGGTATGCCATGGAGCTCCTTACTGAATATACAATAGAAATCATAAAGGAGGAAGAAAAAGTGTTGAAGCAAGGTTAATTGAGTGCTACACATAAACAAAAACCTATTTTCATTTTCCATTTTGCTATTTTCCAGCTTATCAATGATTGCTTGGTTTGGTAGTCACAATGAACTATTCTTCTATTCTAAACAACAAGCTTCTTGACAAATTTGGGAAATTGATTTTATATGTGAAAGTGGCATGTTTTGAGAATTTTGATATTTTAGTTTTGACAAGTCTTGATATGATTGATGTTAGAGGATAAAGATGTAGTGAAGAAGAAGAACAATGAGCATTTTAGAAGGAGGTGAGGAAAGGGGAAAAGAGGGTAAAAATAAGAAAAAGAAGGAAAAAGACCCCTCCATAGATACAGCTTTGGTGCACCAAAATTGTCCTGGCTTCACATTGACATAACCCCGTAAAACAAGGCTATCCTATTACATTTCCTGCTAAACCCCTTCACACACTCCTAATGCAAAAAAAAACATACTATTTTTCTTTTATATTCTTACTGTTATAAGTTAAAAAAATTGTCAAAATAAAATACACTATTACAAGAAAATCATCAAATAAAAATCAATTTACAGACAAAAAATAGTTAGTTACTATATTGACTAAATTAAATGTTATTTTAGAAATTAAAAAAATATTGGTGTTTAAATTAATTTTTATAGTTGATAAATAGTTTTTAAATTATATCTTATTATCAAGATTTTAGCTGTCAAATTTATAATTTAAATAATTGATAGTTAAAATTTTGGTAATTAATTAGATACTGATTTAGAAACTATTTATCAATAATAGAAATTAATTTTGATATCAATCATTTTTGTAATATCTAATATAGTATCTAATTTAGTTAATATAACAACTAATTTTTATTTTTATCTAAATTTAGTTTTTATTTAATAATTTTTTAATAGTGATATTATGATATGAAACTTAAGAGACTACTTAAGTACAATATTATTATTGTTTAAATATGTTTTTATCTCTAAAATGTAATCATATTTTATTTTAAGTTCCTAAAAAACATATTTGAATTTAGGTTTTTTTTTCAGTCTTTGTTGTTTTATCTTAAACCTATAATATTATTTTCATTTTGAATTATTCCTTTGAAAAATATGATAAAGACTAAAAGCAAATAATCTACATATTATATGAGGAAAAAAAAACTTCAGTGAAAAACTAACAAGGACCAAAGTGGAAAAAAATAGGTATAAAAAATCAAACAATAAAAAATAACTAATTAGATACCAATTTAGAAACTATTTAACGGAAGCTAATCTAGAGACCAAATTTTTGTTTAGTCTCTGAAATGGTATCTAATTTAGCCAATATAGTAACTAATTATTTTTGCTCTCTAAAATTGGTTTCTGTTTTATGTTTTTCTTGTAGTGTAAGTTGGAAATAAATATGTGCATTGATTTTTTTACAAATGTTTTTAACTGCTGAATATAACAAAAATTATACACTCTCAAAACATGTAAGAAAGATTTTGTTTATTGTTTTTAATAAATTAATATGCAACATTACACTAGTTCAGAAGTAACATAATTTCAAATCAAATATGGATATTCATTTATTTGAATTTTCAATAAATATATATGATGCAAGTAAAAGATTTTTAGTGTGTGAAAAATGAAAGTTTTTCAGAAAAAAACAGAAGCAGACATATTGGAGATACACTTGAACACTAAATATGAGAATATTTGATAGAAATTCCAACCTTATAGTTCATTGTATTATAAAAAAATTACTATATTAATTTCCGTTTGGTCCCTATAACAAATTTAATCCATAAATTAACTTGTCTCATTAGTATCTATCACAAATTATCAGGCAAGTTATAGAGTTATTGTTAAATCATTTTAATGTTTTCACCTATGTATATATAAATTAATAGAAAATAATTTCTTACCTATTGTTGTATACAAAATATTAAAGTTTCTCTATTAAATTAAATATTTTCATATGTAAGAAACAAAATAAAGATCACTCTCATCAATCCAACTTCCCATCAATAATTGAACCTGTGCTTTAAAAAGTAATGCTACTTACTGTATGTTTTAGAAAGTGGCAACTATTAAATATATAAAGTTCTACTAACTTTAAAAAATTATCTAATTCATGATTTGAAATAATTTTAAAATAATAAAAAATAGAA
>Ga0123341_1005825_pt1 | contig 11060 bp, 10 predicted proteins | sample Turbeapinknodule_FD_89959 | JGI IMG/M metagenome (GOLD analysis project Ga0123341, IMG submission 89959) | Root nodule microbial communities of legume samples collected from Mexico - Turtle bean Mexico pink nodule | ecosystem: Host-associated > Plants > Roots > Nodule | place: Mexico: Nepantla...
CATATTTCTTTTCTTGTAAAAGTGTGATTGTAAACTCTTCTTGATAGGGTTTCTTGAAGAGTGTGTGTGCTGAAATAGGGTTTTTCAGCAAGTGTGCCAAGTTTCTTGTAGGGTTCAAGAACAATGGCTGTGTAAGTATGTTTGGTACATTTTGTTTAGTGGATTTCACCTTGGATTAAGTGACTCTGGATGTAGCTCAAATGAGTGAACCAGTATAACTGTTGTGTGTTCATCTCTCTTCATCCCTGCACTCAAATCCTTGCTTATCTGTTAATCTGCCAGAAATTGAATCTGTTCAATTAAAAATAAATTTGTTCTTTCTGGGCTTGTTCATACTTTTCTTATTTTCTGGAAAATTAGTTTGGTTCTGTTAAGAAGTTATATGAACTGTTAATTACAACTGGAACAACTTGTTTGGATAGGTTACCTAATTAATTGATAAGCTAATAATTGAACCTTTATCACTTGCTTAAAAATTGAAGGTTACTGTTTTTGTTGTTCATTGTTTTCTCTTTAATATCAGTGTGTGTGTGGCTTGCAAATTAATCGTTATAATCTCAAGAATAACTTGGCTGATATAAACGTTTTCAAACATAAAGAGTGTCAAAATAAATCTGTTCATTTCCAAATAAATCGATTTATTTTCTGTGTACTGTGATAAAATCTGATTCTGCACGAAACTTTTAAAAGGTCAATTCACCCCCTCTTGAACTTTGACACTATTGAACCCAACATAATCCCCCACATATTGCAAAAGATTAAACATAGAGACAAAGAAAGGCTCCCCGCCAGTCTCTTACGATCTTTTCGATGTAAGACAGTACCAGGGAGAATCCTTGAAGGACTTCCTCAATCGATTTGGGACACAGGTGGTGAGGCTGCACACCAAGGACGAGGATATGATGGTGCACACTTTCGGGAAAGGAATCATGTCGGAACCCTTCAGTGAATCACTCATCAGGAGTTGCCCCAAAGCCTTTTGCAAGATTAGGCGACGATCAATAGCCTATATAGTCGTAGAAGGGGAAGTCACGGAGAAGCGCGGAAGCGTCGTCCCCGTTCGCCCGTGAGGGCCAAGTCGACTTCCGCCCGGGAGGGTACATGAGGTGACAACAAAAAAGAAGGCCCGAGGGAAGCAGCACCCCTACGAGCCCAGGAAGCCCCAAACCAGGGCGCGCACGAGGGAAGATGCGCCACCCAGGCACACCTTCCTGATAGAATTGAAGGAGCTGATCGTTACCAACATAGCGGAGAGACTGAAGATGCCTGCGAAAACTGACAAGAGGTTGAGGCCTAGCAAGAACGCTTGGTGTGAGTTCCACCAAGCGTATGGTCACCCCATACATAACTGCTTGTCACTCGGACACCAGTTAGACAAAGTAGTGAAGAATGGCTTCCTAAAGGACTACTTGTAGAAACCGCAGGGAGTCCAGACGTTGGCAGCACCAGGGGGTGATCAGGGGCACGAGATGCCTGTTCATGGTGAAATTCACACTATTTTAAGAGGTTTCTCAGACGTATGCATGAGCGGTGATGACGGTAGAGGTGCAAGAGGCAGACCAGACACTTGACATCGACCTCGTCTTCACCAAGGCCGACTTCCGAGATGTCGTCCCCCACGACAATGACCCAGTGGTGATCTCGGTAGTGACCATAGGGAGGAAGGTGCACCGTGTTTAGGTGGACCAGGGAAGCTTGGCAGACGTGATGTTCTGGTCGACCTTCAACAAATTACAGTTGTCTCCTGACCAGTTGAGGCCTTACATCGGTTGCATGTATGAGTTTTTTGGAGACCAGGTAGAAGTGCGTGGGTACATAGAGTTGAGGACCACCTTCACGGATGGTGTTGCTTCCCGCACAGAGAACATCAGATACCTTGTTGTTAACGCTCCCTCAGCTTACAACATACTGTTGAGCAAACCTGCCCTGAACAGGCTGAGAGTGGTAGCATCGACAAGGCACATGGAGATAAAACTACCATCCTTGAGGGGAATAGTGATTACCATCAAATCAGACCAGAAGGAGGCTAAGAAGTGTTACAAGAATAGCCTCAAAACAAAGAGAGGAGTGTTCACTGTCACCACCCGGGCCCCAGGTGAAGAAGGGGTTGCCTGTGCAGAGATCGCTCGGGAAAGGCGACCCGAACTAGCTAGAGACATCCTGGAGAAGGAGATCGGTGGCAGAATATTTAAACTTGGCAAGTCTCTAGGCCAAGGAACACAGAACCAGATTGCCAAAGTCATAGCACGACATTTGGATGCCTTCGCGTGGTCCGCCTCGGACATGCCTGACATAGACCTCGACTTCCTATGCCATCGCCTTACAATGGATCCCCAGGTCAGACTTGTTCCACAGAGGAGGAGAAAGTTCAACGAGAAAAGGCGGCAGGTCATTAAAGAAGAAACGCGGAAGTTGCTGAGCGTCGGCCATATCAAGGAGATTCAGTACCCAGATTGGCTGGCAAACGTGGTGCTGGTGAAGATGGCCAACGGGAAGTGGAGGATGTGCGTAGACTTTACAGACCTCAATAAGGCTTGCTCAAAGGACTCCTACCCCCTGCCAAGCATTGATGCTTTGGTAGACAGCGCCTCGGGTTGCAGGTTGCTCAGCTTCCTGGATGCCTTTTCTAGGTACAACCAGATCAAGATGCATCCCAGGGACGAGTGCAAGACGGCGTTCATGACAGAGCTGTCTTGCTATTGTTACACAGTGATACCCTTTGGGTTGAAAAACGCAAGTGCCACCTACCACAGATTAATGGATAGGGTACTCGCGCCCATGATAGGGCGCAAAATGTATAGGCCTACGTGGATGACATGGTGGTAACCTCATAGGTGAAGGATCAGCACGTCGCTGATTTATAAGAGCTATTTACCATGATAGCCAAGTATAAATTGAAGCTGAATCCTGAGAAGTGTGTGTTCGGGGTGGAAGCGGGCAAGTTCTTAGGCTTCCTACTCATCGAGCGTGGGAAAAAAGTGAACCTTGAGAAGTCCGTTGCAATCCTCGTAATGAGGAGCCCGATCTCAGTCAAGGAGGTGCAACAGTTGACAGGGTGGATGACCACCCTGTCCAGATTTGTATCAGCTGAGGGGATAAAGGCCACCCCTATTTCCAATGCCTGAGGAGGAACAGTAGGTTCATATGGACCAGAGAATGTGATGAGGCATTCCTCTAGCTGAAGGAGTACCTGGCCAGTCCCCAAGTGTTATGCAAACCGCAGCTGGGTTCGCTGCTTCCCCTATACTTTGCGATCATTGATCAGGCGATCAGTTCGGTCCTTGTCCAGGAACATGACCAAGTACAAAAGCCAATATACTTTGTGAGTAAAGTATTGCAGGGGCCTGAGGTGAGGTACCAGGCCCTAGAGAAGGCAGCCCTAGCAGTGGTGTTCTCAGCGAGGAGACTCCGCCACTACTTTCAGAGCTTCATTGTAGTGGTGATGACAGACCTTCTTATCCGTAAGGTCTTACAGAAGTCGGACGTTGTGGGAAGAATGGTACGTTGGGCAGTAGAGCTATCAGAGTTCGACGTACAGTACAAGCCCAGAGGCCCTATCAAAGGCCAAGTTTATGCTGACTTTGTAGTAGAGCTCTCATCGACAAACGCGCACTATGAAGAATCTGACTTCCAATGGGTGCTCTCTGTAGATGGATCCTCTAACCAACAAGGCAGCGGAGCTGACATCATCCTGGAAGGACCGAATGAGCTATTGATCGAGCAGGCCCTACGGTTCGCTTTCAAGGCCAGCAACAACAAGGTAGAGTATGAAGCTCTGATCGATGGAATATTGTTAGCCAAGGAGATGGGTGCGCAGAGTTTGCTGGCGAAGAGTGACTCCCTACTCGTTACAGGCCAAGTAACAGAAGAATACTAGGCCAAAGACCCTCAGATGGTTGCCTATCTAGAATATGTCCAAGTTTTGAAGAAGTCGTTTGCGGTGTTCGAGTTGGTACATGTCCCTAGAGAGAAAAATGCCCAAGTTGACGTGCTAGCAAAGCTCGCCAATTCGGGCAAGGGGGCAGACAGAGGACAATAATCCAAGAAACCCTGAAGATACCTCGAACCTTCACTACAGACAATATGATAGGGGGTCCATCAAGTTAGCACGTCGGAAGGGAGGAAGAGGAGTCATCGGTCATTGACTTAGGAGACATTAAAAACGCCAAGGATAAACACATACCCAGTTCTTGGGGAAGAGTCATTGCAGGTCTGCCTGGTTGAAGGAGGAGAAACCTGGATAACACCTTACAAGCGTTACCTGGCTGATGGGATACTCCCGCTGAAACCCACAGAGGCTAGGAAAATAAAGAAAAATTCGACCAAGTACACCCTCATTAACGGAGAGTTGTTCAGACACGGGTTCATCCACCCTATTTTAGTATGTGTAAGTGGCGAGCAGTGCGCACGAATAATGGCAGAACTCCATGAAGGGATATGCGGAAGTCATATCGGTGGTCGATCTCTAGCATCGAAGGCCATTCGTGCGGGATACTATTGGCCAACCATAAGGAAAGACTGCACGAAGTACGTACAGCAGTGCAAGAAATGGAGGTTAATGGAGGTTCACAATCAAGGCTCTCCTAGGAGATGAGGATGCCTTGGAGGTGCAGGTTAGGTATGAAATGAGAGTGGTGAGGCCATCTCTCTTTGGTAGAATGGAAATTGAAGATCAATAGTCTACCCTTGAGAGGTTTTTGACAAGTAGTGATATTGGCTCAAATTTGGCAGCAATTCACTATTATATTAATCTTGCAAAATGAGAGCTATGCACCTCAATTTATAGGAGGGTTGAACATTTTGGAGCCAAAAGTTTAAAATTCAAAATAAAACCCTCCAATGAGAAGGTGCCATGTGGAGTCATGCTTTCCATGTTTAGCTCACACCTTTCATGCTGAATCCTCTCCACTCCTATGTTGCCATGTGGACGTCCATGTGCTCCATGCCAAGGTATTTTCGTTCTCCAATATACCCTAGATGTTTTAGGGTTACATTGAGCTCAAAGAAGCCCAATTGTTACCCTAATTAGTCACTTTTAACCCTAACTAGTCATATTTTACAATTGGCCCAAATACATGCCTAAAAACCTATGCTACTTGGCCCAAATATTTGGTCCAATTAATTTATGCTACTAGGCCCAATACATGGCCCATGAAATGCTAAAAAACTTTATACAATTTATTTAAGCTAAAGCTTGGCCCACAAATAATGTTGACTAGTCAGCAGAAACTCAGTCTTCTTGTGTTCTTCTGACCAAAGCTCTAGTTTATGTTTTGATGAGTTGGAGGTCTTCTTGGATATGTTTGTACATTCCTTCACCCTAGAGTTGTCCTCTTGATTGGGCCTACAAAAGTAAACAAAAGCCCAATTAGACCCATATTTGCAATTAAGTCAATAAACAACCTCTAGGTCTTCATCCTCCTTATTATGGGATTGTGTGTGGCTGGACGGTTTCCATCACCAACAGCTGGGAAAGTTGTGTATAGAAATTGAGACAAAGCACATGTTCGCATCAGTCGAGCACCCCCAAACGAATGGACAGGTTGAGTCTACCAACTGAGTTCTGTTGAGGGGTCTGAAGAGAAGGCTGGAGAAGGCCAAAGGGACCTGGGCAGAAGAAGTCCCTAGAATTATGTGAGCTTACCACACCACTCCTCAGTCCACCACCAGGGAAACACCCTTCAGCTTAGTGTATGGTTCGGACGCGATGATTCCCGTAGAGATCCAAGAGAACTTGCCATGCTTCGAGAAGTTCGTGGTTGAAGAGTCCAATGAAGAGAGAAAGGTGAACATGGACCTATTGGATGAAATAAGGGAGGAAGCAAGAATCAAAGCTGAAGCCTTGAAGAGAAGGGTGGAGTACAAGTACAGCTCCAAGCTGAGACCTCGATAGTTCTAGGTCGCCGATCTGGTGATGCGAAAGGCCCACCCATACCAGCTAGAGAACAAGTTGTCCCCCAAGTGGACTGGTCCTTTCAGGGTGACAGAGGCCCTTAGGAACGAGGCATACAGGCTTGAGACATTAAAGGGCGGCGCGATTCCTCGTACATGGAATGCGACCAACCTCAAATTGTACTTCTGTTGAACTATTGCATTGTACGCAGTTTTTAGGGGACACTCTTTTACCCTTCCAAGGGTTTTTTAACGAGGTCACCTAATAAAGTTTTGTTTGAAGTATATTATTGAATATTTTGTACAATGCAGTTACAAACCATTCACCTGGGTTAGAGGTCTCAAGATCGGTAAAGGTAGGTTCGCAAAGAACATTTCCCCCTCGAGTGAAAACACCAAGTTTTAACAATATGGTTCACCAGTAAAATCCTCTCTCGCCCTTGAGCGAGGATGAGGTCAGCTACGAACCGTTCGCTTGAGTTAGAAGTCTCAGGACCGGGGAAGGTAGGTTCGCAGAGAACACCTCCCCCCATCTTCGAGTGAAAACACCAAGGTTGAACAGTACGGTTCACCAGTAAAACCCTCCCTTGACTTTATACAGCAAGGGCGAGGTCAGTTATGACCTTCCCCATGGGTTAGAAGTCTCAAGAGTGGGCAGGACAATTCGTAGAGAACGCCTCCCTTTTGAGTGAGAACGCCAGGGTTGAACAGTATGGTTCGCCAGTTAAAATCCTCGTCTGCCCCTATGGGGTAAGTAAGAGGTCAGTTACGAGCTTCTCCTTGGGCTAGAAGTCTTGAGACTGGGTAGGGTGGTTCACAGAGAACGCCTCCCTCTTGAGTGAGAGCGTCGAGGTGGACAGTGTGGTCCAACGGTTGAACCCTCCTCTACCCCAGTGTGGTTAGATCGAGGTCAAGTACGAACTTCTCCTTGGGTTAGAAGACTCAAAGTTGGGATAGGATGATGCACAGAAAACGCCTCCCTCTTGAGTGAGAACGCCAAGGCGAAGACAACATGGTTCATCAGCGGCATCAGGAAGACATCTCCTTACTCAATAAAGTAAGAGCGAAGTAAGAATTTTAAGGAAGATAGATTTATAAATAAGATGAAGTATATATACAAATAATAAATTGTTCATCAAAAGGCCAAGTTCCTACAAATTGAGCGAGCTAGATTCTGGGCGCGAGCTGCCCATCAACAACCCGCTTCGATGCTACGAAGGGGTTGATGTCCATCTCAGGGTGCACGCAGGCAACTTGAGCAAAGGCATCCTCGAACCCTGCTCCATATACGTCAGCGACATCCTCGATGAGCTTCGCCTCAGTCTTTTTGAAGAGCTCGGTCTGTTGGGCAAGCTCACCCTCCACACGGCCAAGCTGAACCTCTTGCTGGGTGGCTCTTTCCTCCAATTTGGGCATCTTGGCCTTTGCCCCCTCAGCTTGCTCCTCCAGGTCGATCACCCTATTGCGCAGAGGTAGGATCTTCGCATCCAGCTGAAGGGTCTCCTGACCCTTGTCGAAGAGCAGCTTTTTGGTCTCCTTCTCCGATTGACGGAGACTGCTCAGCTCTTGGTTCAGGGACGTTTCACGGTTGGCGAAGATATGATCTTGGTGAGCAATTTCCTCCTTCATCCTTGCCTCCGCCTGGCTCAAGAAGGCAAGGGAATTGTCGAGGAATTCCCCAAGGCTCTGGCCCATGCGATCCCTCAGTAGATCTCCACCCAAAGCCTCCGCCGCCTCCTTCTCTTGGAAGCATTTGAGGGCTTGCTGGAGTATGGCAGGGAGCTCAGGGGCATGAGGCACTTGGTCACCCCTAGGAGTGCTCTCCCCACCACCTTCAAGCGCGAGGAGTACGCAAGGAGAGGAGGTGCATGGGGGGTTGTCCATCAGTACCAGAGAGTGAGGTCACCGCGACGCCCACCCTTTGCCTCTTGAAGACAAGGCCCTCCTCGGTGTCCTCGTCCTCGGAGTCAATCGCCACCACCCCTTTATTATTATCAACGGGGCTGGAATGGGCGAATCCTAGGCAACAGCTAGAGGACCAGCGGGGGCTGAGCCACCTGCACCAGTAAGCGTCGCTTGATGACGAGCAATCAGCTCAGCCAGTCTGTTCCTCTTCTCCTCGTTGAGTACCATACTTGCACCAAGACAACGATACATGAGAAGATAATCACGGTATACACACAACAACAAGAAGTGTAAGTAAATTCAGGAAAAGGGGTAGGGATCAATACTGATATAGCCCTTAAGGTCTGAGATGTTATACTCATACTTAATCAGTTGAGCGGTGTTAAACACCGCTCCTAAGCTTGCAAGGACCTAGCATAGTTCGCGATCAGGGGGAGTCAGCTCCTCGAGACCCCTGTGCTTCATGAACTTCAGCTTCTCGACCCAGTAGTGTAGGAACCCAACTAGCAGGGTGGGTTCGTGGGTGCTGCAACACACCTTAAAGAACTTCCCTTTAAAGCCCTTATAAGATTGTCGGAAGAGGATTAAGAGGACTCTCCCCGCCACCCTGTTGAAGCTTACCCAAAGCTTTTTCCCTGGGCTCTTGGCCTCGAAGAAGTGGAGGAAGACGTCCACTGAAGGGGTGTGCCCTAGATGGTTATACAGAATGGCGAACGCTCTCACGAAGGCCCAGCTGTTGGGGTGCAGTTGGGTAGGGGCCACATTAATTTCGGTGAGGAGTGCCCTCTCGAAGCCCGTGAGTGGCAAGTGAAGTTTGATCCGCTTGAAGATGGTGGAGTGTAAGAAGAAAAAGGGTTCTCCAGTGTTGGTGCGATCATCAGCACATACCAGTTCGCCATTCGTGCAAGGTCAAACCGATACGTAAGCGTCGCTTTCCCTCCCAAATACGCGACCCTTGGGATTAGGCTCTTCATCTCGATGTTTCCACACGTCCTCGCTGAAGGTCTTGACGAGGAGGTCATCAGAAGCCCAAGGGTACAGGGCTTTGTAGTCAACGTTGGGAGGAGGGTTGTAAGTGGTTTTTGTTCTGGCTATCTTGAAGAAAGCTAAAATGGGAGAGGAGAAAGGAAGAAAGACGAGGGTTCAGAAGAAGCGAGTGTGGCTCAATGAACCAGAGAAATAGAAGCGAAGAACGCAACAATGTAAAATGCAGGAAAACCTAAAGCGCAGAAATCTTAAACAGACCCAAAGCAGTTATAACATGTTATGAGCAGCGGAATCATGAAACAAGAGCAGGGCATGAGATAAAAATCATACCTTTAAGCAGTTGAGGGATTGAAGGTCGTGATTGATGAAGAAAAAGAGAGAGCGCTCTAAAGAAAGAGAATGATCGAAGAGAGAGTTTTTAAGTGAAGTGATGGAACAGTGAAGAAGTGTGGGGTTTTGAAAGAGTTAACGTAAATAAGGGAGCGCAAGCGCTAGTAAGTCCTGGTCGTTGATCTAGCCACCTGTGCGCAGATTAAAACAAGTACGGAGAGACGTAATTTTGGTCCACTGTTCACGTCCTTTCACACGGTGCCACGTAGGTCGCCAAGGGCGATGACTTAATCTCTTCGCTGAACATGTTAACAACTCGAGACTGGGGGCTTGTGTACCGACCAGTCCTTAGACATCATTGATTGCTAGTAATGGTGGGCCATGTAAGCTGGGTCCCACAAGCGGCATGAGCCAGTGTCTCACAAGCGGCACGAGCCAGTGTGCCGATTAGTGGTCGGATGTCGATCACCAGGGTGTGCCGACATGTCCTCGGCAACAGAGTGAGGCCGATGTGACATCGGGCATCGGTGACTCAAACAGCTGAATTGGATCACGAATGGTGGGTCCTAGAAAGCACACCAGTTATCAGTAAAACGCCCAGAAATAGGGGGAAGCCTAGGTCACAAGGTGCCCATGCGTGTGGTGTGGATTGCGCAACTAAGCGCGACACGAGTAAAGAGTCTTGGAAGCCACGAATGCCCATGAGGGTTAGGGTTTCCAAGGGAAGCTCAATGCATGGCACGTGAACAGTTAGGGCACCCCAAGGATGAACGGCCTCAGAGATTAGGTGCACAAGTTGGTACCCAGGTGGCCATTCCGTTAGAGATTGCACTCCAGCAAGAGGAGCCTTACGTGCTAGATTACACTAAGATTAGGTAATAGTGACGCAAGGGCATTCCTCCAAAAACTCTAAATGCGGGTAACAAAAACAGAGGAAACCCTAGACTATATAAAAGGTAGTAAGAGAACCCACAAGGTACGCAGTTTCTGAGACTAGAACTATTACACACATTTTGTTTCTTTGCCCGAGTATTGACTTGACCGTCGAAGTGCAAACGGCCTCTAAGGCGCCCACTTTGTCTTTGCAGGTGCAGAGTGTTTCGATCTAAGGAAAGCACAAACCTAGATAGAGATAAGAGGGCGTGTGATCGTCGTTAGAGTCAAACGGCAAACGAGTCAACCGAAAAGAACAATTGTTACCAATTTTTAGAAGTCAACAAACTTTCAAAGGTATATTCAGAGAATGTAAAGCAATAAGGGAAGTATAGAGAAAAAGAAATGTGAGAGACTGAACCTGCAAAATGTAAAGTGAATTTTCTAACTACTCAACTACTATCTCCACTCTCATTTCTCTACAACTAAACCCTATTTATAAATTTCTAAATCACTGAAAATGGATGGGCCTTAGCTAAAACAAAAATTGGGACCATGGAAAATCTAATGCAACACTCTTATACTAGACTGTCTTTAACTTTTGAATTGTTGACCTTTTGACCATCTAATGCTTTCTGTCAGCAGAATTGATGGCTTTAATCCTTCCAACTTAGATCTTTCCAATCTCCACGATCCAAATATCTTCATCAAAATTCAATAAGTCAAAGATCGGTTTGAAAATATTCCTATAAAAATCATATGTAACTATTTGACGATTAATGAAAATTTGAAGTTGAAAAATACAATTTTTATTCAAGTTTTATTAAATTTATGATTTTCTTCAAAATATAAAAATTTATGTTAAAAATAGAAAATAACAAGAAAACTTTAGGAGGTACAATTACTCAAGAAAAACATGAAGAAAATAAGATTTATCACACATAGGGTAGTGATCCTGCCTGTTGACCGAAACGCTGGAGCCTTGCCTCGTCAAACCTGGATCGACTTCTGCGCCGTATTAGCCTCCGTCCTTCTCCGCGATCCACCTCAAGAACCTGCAAAAGACAGAACGG
>Ga0123341_1005827_pt1 | contig 11058 bp, 13 predicted proteins | sample Turbeapinknodule_FD_89959 | JGI IMG/M metagenome (GOLD analysis project Ga0123341, IMG submission 89959) | Root nodule microbial communities of legume samples collected from Mexico - Turtle bean Mexico pink nodule | ecosystem: Host-associated > Plants > Roots > Nodule | place: Mexico: Nepantla...
ATGGTATGCCCCACTTATTGAAAATCCTGCTTATAAGGGTATATGGAAGCCTAGGGATATTCCAAACCCTGCTTACTTTGAACTTAAAAAACCTGATTTTGAGCCAATCGCTGCTATTGGTATTGAGATTTGGACAATGCAAGATGGCATTTTGTTTGACAACATCTTGATAGCTAAAGATGATAAAATTGCTGAGTCTTATCGGGAGACTACATGGAAACCCAAGTTTTCAGTTGAAAAAGAAAAGCAGAAGGAAGAGGAAACTGAAGCTGGATCAAGTGGTATTGCAGGCTTCCAGGTAACGTCATTTTGAGTTTACTCTCGATTTCATCTTTTATTTAACTTGTTTTCCATCATTATGTCCTTATATGCAAAATATTTCGTATTGTCCTTTCAGAAGAAGGTATTTGACCTCTTATACAAGATCGCAGACATCCCCTTCCTGAGTGCCTATAAACCTAAAATCCATGTAAGTAGCATAGCGAATATTTTTCTTCTTTCTTAATAGTGTTTTTTTGGAAAATGACTTAAATTCTATCTATCCTTTTCTGCAGGATCTCATCGAGAAGGGTCAAGAGCAACCCAATCTCACAGTTGGAATTCTTGTAGCCATTTTGGTCGTCTTTGTGTCAGTTTTCTTCAAGATCATATTTGGTGGGAAAAAGAAGCCCGTAAGTTGTTAATGCTCACTTTTATCCCTTTATGTTCCTTTACCTAATTTGTTTGATATTGAGAGTATGTTGATCTCTGTACTGTGTTCTGTTTGGACCATGTGTTCTGCTGTGCAGACAAGGGTGGAGAAGACAAACTTAGAACCCTCCGAAAGTGCCTCTAACCAAACAAATGGTGAGAATGAAGAAAACAAAGAGAAGGAGGAATCATCTGCCCCTCCACGTCGGAGGTCAGCAAGGAGAGATAATTGAAATATGATTGAATCTCTTGACAGGGGCGGCCATTGAAGAACACTAACGCACTTAAATTTTGAGCTTAGTTGAGCGTTAGGCACGAACGAAGGGAGTGTAGATCATTTTTGTGTGTTGTGTCAGTCATTTTGGAGACTTAAAATAGTATCTTGTATGTTTTTGTTTTGTATCTTGGGTTGGTCACCTCTCAGACTTTTTTAGGTAATTGAGGATGCTAAACAATTATAATTATTTTCTATTTCGGTTTTTAAGTCAGAAGCTGTAGTGGATTTTTTAGAAAATATATAATTAAGATACGAACTTTTTTTTAAGTTTGTTTTTGGTAAAATGATAAAAAAAATTATTTCGACTGCACCAAGCTCTAAAAGTATTGATTATACAATCTCACCTGAAAAGTCTGTCTTTGAAACCTTGGTGTTGGTCATGTCGTTATAATATTTTTCAACATGTCCATCACAATAAACCTATTTAGGTTTAATTTAATCATTGTTCCACGAGATGCTTCCAATAACTTCATGAAAATTTATGATCATTTTCCAGGTTTTTCAATTTCTGAAGAAAGAAATGTCGAAATGTGTATAAAATAAAATTCATAACTTGAACGAAGAGCTGAGTTTAAGTACAATGAAGCTTAGGAACATAAAACTCAATAATACTTTGCAGTAATTTTTTTAAGTACATAATGTTAATTTTTGTTGGTTAATTCCTTTGCAAATTAACTTGTATCCTGATGCCGTATAGATTATTTGTGCACTACCGTCTAATTGCATTGATGAGTGTAATTTATGGAAAGTAGTTGTTCATTTAATTTAATAGTTATTATGGAAGGACACGAACTTAATCATGAGATGAGATGTAACAATTTAGGTTGTGGCAATATATCTTATAACCTCCACTCCAACCAGATATTTTATTTGAGGTACCTTGGCAATGAAGATGTGGGAGCATTAGGTGTAAAAGTGTATGTGTTGATGGTACCTTTGGCACACTAGGCAGAGGACTACTAATGATAAGTAAGTTGGTTCTTATGTGTTCACAAAACTAATTCAAAACCCAATTATATTCAAATTGATTATATTTATTATGCATTACATGTTGATGCATAAGAGAGAATTCATAAGTGATAGTCATGATTTTTGTTTAACTAGAACTGAAACCCACAGGTATTTTCAGAAGCGACATGCTCGATGGGTGATCTTTATATGCAAACTCCTCACCCTCTGTCATGCAGAAAGGAGAGGAATTGAAGAACACCAAACATGAATGGGATAAAAAAATGTACAGGCCTCAATTCGCTTCTATCTATTATGTTCATAATTTCCTCCTCCCACCCACCCTTCAAGTGTAACACATTACTTCTATTAGTTTCTTTCATGGTTCAGAAATCATCTTCTAGCATTCCCACAATCATCTTTATCGAATCAAATGCACCTGACCTTGTCTTCCACACAGAAACATTCACATTTGTATTCATTAAACATTACTGGTCTTGATAATGATATATATCAAGTTTAGAGATGTTGCTAACCTCAAGAAAGAGGAAATACATGAATTGGCATAAAGCCTCGCTCTTAGGCTCAACATCGTCCCAAACCCTGCATTTTAACTCCAAAGGATTACCATAATCAACATCCAAGAGTTATAATTTTGTCATTTACTCAGTTTATATTGTACTCTTTTTGAACACTTTATAGTTGTTATAATTTTTAATGTTATTGTAATTTATATCCTATCATATTTAACTTATTAGGAAAATTTTAATTGTCATCAATCAATATGACGCAAGACTATCTTATTAATTATGACCCTTTGAAAATTCCTAACCGGCATGGTTTGAAATCCTTTTAAGTGGATTCTTGTTCGAAAAATCATAACTAAATTCTCTTTATTATGTATATAGATACAAAATAAACACTTACTAAAAAATATAGTAAACAAACAACAGAAAATAAATTAAAATAGAATAATAACATTAGAGATTTTTAACATGGAAAACATCCTCAATTTGAGAAGTATAAATTTACTAAATCTAGTTCAAAAGATGTTTTCATTATAAAAATATTACAATACTTGTTTCTTTCACTCTATGAGAATAACATTTAATCTCACCCAACAATGATGAAATGCAATATCTTTGTAGCCTTCCGTTAGAATTTTTAATCTCATACTATGATGAATATTAATTTTCTTATTTATTTTTTATGTTGCTCTTCTTACTTCATTGCTCTTCTTTTTCTCACAAGTTTCTTTTATATAGAAAAAAAAACTTTAAAAATATTATTTTTATCCTTCTAGGTTTAACTTCATAAATTTCAAAAAGATATAATTTTAAAACTTTAAAATATCTATAATTAAACATATTTAATAAATCAATTATTAAAACTTATTACTCATTGCCTCCCATGTAATTCTCAACAATTTTCAAGTCAGAACTTATTATTGTTCGGAAGGTAGCTCCAAAAGCTGTTAAGCTGCTTAGAAGATTGAGCCTTCTGTGTAGACCAAGTAGACATCCACTTAAAGGATTTTTTCATGTAAAACAGTGGATTTTTTAGTAAATCAAACAACAAAAATAATTGCAACACAAGTCCATAGTTTGTGGAATGCGAAACAGATGATTTGTGGATGATTAGAAGCTCCTCAGAAATAGCTTAAATCTAGTTCACTTATTCCGCTCAAAAATTTAAAAATGTAGTGTGAAAAGTCAATTTCTAACAATCCCAATAATGAACTTAAATAGATAACTAAAACGGTATTAGGGTTTAAGGTGTAAAACAATCTCTTTTCAAATGTTTCAGTCTTTAATTATTTAAAAAACCGGTGCTTTGAATAAATTGAAAAAGGCTAGTTGTTGTGTAACAAGTATATAAAAAGCTAGAATCTTTTTACAGGCTCGAGATATAAGGTTTCTTTAATCAGCAGTAATACCGATTGCTAACTATATTGGGAGAGAGGAAACAAAACGGTATTATGAATCATAAGCATGACTACTCACAAACACTCACAATAGATAAGTTTTTGGTTTTCAAAAACACCACGTAGAAAATTTATACAAAACATGGCATAAGGTATTTTGGTGGTGTTGGATTTTAAATGATAGGAAACTTTATGAATAACATTAGAAGATCGCATGTTAACTAACGAAAATAAAAGATTTTATAAAAATTTGAATAAAAAATCGTAATATTTTAGGAAAACCAAAAAACATAGTTATATCCCTTTATACACTGTCATAAAAACATGATTCCTACATCAATGAAGTGTTTGGCTATAAAAACTGTTCCTGTCGAAACAAGACATGAAAATGATTATCTGATAAGAATTATTCCGACATTGAACTTAAGGTCTTGCTTGCGACAAAAGCCAACAAAATATCTGAACCGCGATTAACTATAAAACAGAACCTTTCTGCTGTCCCATCGGTATGAAACAACTGCCATATGCATCTTTTATTATAACATTTGTTTAAAAAATTGTCTTCTCAGCCTACCGACAAAATTTAAAACAAGAAAAACAAAACAAAACTTACTAACGATTACACATGGCATTCTTCTCCTCTAGCTTGAAATAAAATGTTCATGTCTATAACTTGCTCATTTTCTCTGAAGGTGTCTATAACTCTATAACTTACCTTCCCTCTTAAAAGTACACACTCACTTCCGGCCACCGGCCTTTCTAGCAGGAGGAGCAGTGTCCTCATCATCCGACTGGATATCTCCATACTGCCACATTCCACGCCGACTGGTCCGAGCTTCTCCCTGGAATGTCTCCAGAGTATCAAAGGCCTGCTGTTTTTCTTTTCTGTCCCACCTGTTTCTTTTTTCTAGCCTACCAAGTCCTTCCTGAAAATTTCCAGAGACGTTTGTTTATTAGGTATCATATCACTGAATGCACATATCTATCAAAGTATATGCATTTCAAAACAATTCAAGCAAAGAAGTAGTGAGCAGCAATTAAAACCTGTAGAATGGCAGCATTAACACTGATCTCAGAATCCACAGCAACTAGAGTTACGGCAAGCACGGTACCAGTACCCTGCCCTTTGGCTTTTCCGCCCGATGTATCTTTCTCCTCGACCTTAGCCCTGAACTCTTTGCCACTGTTTAAAGTGAGTTCACTCAAATATTCAGCTGCTTCTTGGCCAAAATCCTCTTCCAAGTTTGGAACCTTCACATATGCAAGGCTGCACAATTGTGCAAGGCCAGGGGCAGCAGACACGGATGAATCAAGAGGCCGTAGCTGAGAGTAAGGTACTTCTTCTTGATTTCCATAATCAATATAAAATACTTCAAACATGTCATTTGGAGATGCAACAGGTCCTCGAGGTCCATTGACTATCTACACAATTCCATAACATTTCACAGAGTAAGTGAGTGAACACACTACGTGATACAAGTAGTGCTCTAACTATTTTGCATCTCATCAACCCTATCCATAATACTGAAAATTGTAAACGTGATGACAAATAGCATGAGCACAAAGTGTGGACCATTCAGAAATATCTGACTAAATAAAGTCACCTCAGATCCGGCCATGAAAAGAATTTGTCCAAAGGATTGTTGTTTAAGATGAAATATTGCTTAATGTGATGAAACCACTCAACAGAAATACTATGGGCTTAAAATGAGATGAAATATTGATGAATGGAAGAAAGAGGTTTCCATGACTTAGAAAATGAGATATTTCTCATAAATTTGTTCATTATAGAATGACAATTTTCCTAGATAGTTAAGTACAGAACTAAAATTAAGAACTTACCATTGCCCGATACCAAGATTTATCAGCACCAAAAAGACAAAGGACTATGTCACCCTTCTTAGGATTGAAAGCTCCAATCAGAGGAGCTTCTTGAAGGTTCAGAAAAGAAAGTTGTTGCTGAATGGATGCTAACTTTTGATCCCCAACTGGATTGACATAGAATTTACCCCCACCCAAGACTTCTGTTACCGTCACCTAAGAGCAGATAAAATGGAGCAAATCATTCAGCATTTTTCAATAAAAAAAGAAAGGCCGTTTATTACACGAGTATACTACAAACCTTGAGCACTTCTTGCTGTTTGTTCTCAACAGGTGCACCATTAGATACTTCCTCCCCTTCAACATAATTCTCCCAAATCTGCATTACAAATCACTTTAGAACAGTAAAAAGGAAAATTACAGATAATGCCAACCATGGGACCTCCTTCTTACTTTCAGCTTTTGGCTCCTGGCAGATTGCTCAGCTCGCTCCAGAAGATGAAAATCAGGAATCCTGTCACTGCCAAAGGAAGTTTGAAGCTTTGCAAAACCAGTTTCAAGCAGTGTAATCGCCACATTGGTCTTTGACTCCCATAAGGAACCCAAGAAAGTGCCAGTTCTATCAACGGTCTCAACCTCAATCTGGAAATTATGACAAATACATTTAATTTAGAAAAATAAAAACTAAATGGAGAAATATTTTAAGTTTGTAAAAGAAGACCTAATTACCTCAACATCTCTCTGCATTATTTTCCGCCTCATGAAAGAGATGGCTTCATCAGAATAAGGCTCATTGCGACCAGGACATCTGACACCAGAAAATGCAAATGCAATACTGCAAGTTTCTTTTGGAATTAACAATTTAAAACGATGACCACTGAGGACATATTCCACAACAGCAGGAATTTTTCTACTGCGGTGAAGGAAAGGCAAGAAATCTTTGGCTTTCTTCGCTGATGCCTAAAATGAATCAAAGTGGGGGGAAAGTTTAAGAATATTTCAGATTAAAAGTTAAATTTAGTGCAATTATAATTTTTCTCACTATGGTCAAGTCAGTTATATGCATGGCTGGAGAATCCTTGGCAGAATGGACCCCTTTCCTTCCAGAAATAGCACGTGATTCAGCAGTAAGAAGAGCATCATAATAATTTGATCTCTCTTCAAAGTCACGATGTCTGATGACAGTTCCAAAACCACGGCCAACAACTAACTCAGCAATATTCACCCCATTCTGCTGACTACCAGCAGATGAAACAGATGAAGGGACATCATCACCATCGGCCTTAACAGGGTTGAGTAGGAATACCGATCCAAAATCCATTGCTCTGCCTTCAGGAGCTCCTGATGCAACAGAAGATCCATCAGCTGGACCAACCTTTCTAGAATACTCCATTTGAACATTTACCTGAAAATCAGGGAAATTGATTAATTATAAGAGTAGTCTCCAAAGATATAGACCATTACATATTATATTAAATTTTCGTACTTGACGACCAATGAGACGTGTTCTCAAGAACTCCTTTGCCTCACGAGCATACGGTGCAGGTTTTTCATCCCTACGAGGATTGCCCATTTTTGGGCACCTAATACTTGAAAGGTTGACTCGCCGCTCTGCTAGTGGACTGGCATACGGAATTGAATCATCAGCAACAATGACACAATCTCCACTAACAACCTCAACCACCTAGAAAAAAAATCAAATTTAAAGACTTAAATGAATGAAGATTGAATACTGAGATAAATTAATACAACAATGACAACAATAGTCTTGTCCTCAGTCAATTAATTATATGGATCACATATCATTGGGCTAGGATAAAACCAAATTCTAAGGGACACCATGAGATCCCTTTTAATTAATTTGGGTTAAACCAATGATTATAGAGATACTACCTTTCCTGTAAAATTCTGGTCATGTATCGCTTTTGAATTTGTTGCTGGTGGTACATAATTCGTCCACATTCTTAACCTGTTTTTCTTTGCCTGAAGCTCTGAAGTCTTCAGCTTCCTCTTTGCTTCTTCTTCCATCATATTTGCACTCCACTCAACATATTTGGCAAAACCCTGTATGGTTGAGAAATTGAAATGATAAGAGATTTTCAGAATACTGTTAAGTGATATCTAATCAGATGAAGAGACAAGGAGAATCATTCAAATCAAATCTCCATCCAAAAGGATATAATGCATATTACTTCAGCACCATTACCAAAGCTACTGGCCAGGAAACAATTCCAACTAAATTACCAGGAAATAGAGATTGTACAAGTGTTATTGACTTGTAGCTTTAAAACTATAATAAACAAGCATAAAATAGCTAAAATTGACAACTACTAAAAATCGTAGTCTCTTGTACAAGAACAAATTAGTCAATCTTTGGAGACAATATTCTACCCATAGAAATAGTCATGACATGATGCTTTCTTCCGATGGGTCACTCGCTAGTGTGAACCCAAAAATCTGCATGCATAGCAAACACAATGTTTCCATGTAAAATTCTTAGTTGTTGTCAATCACAGATAGATCCTTATAACGGACACCTCCACAAATTTAAGTATTCAAGCGGATACAAGTTTGTTGCTAACTCAAATAAACGAATGAAGTCATTCAGAAGTGGAAAAGTATGGCAGGAAATATAAGAAGTCCAACAATAAAATTAAACAAGCTAAACCACTGTAATATCATTGCACAGGTGAAGAACTTACATTTTCCACAAGCTCCAATGCCAAATCTTTTGCTGAGTCACCATCAGGATAATAGACTGATCCAATCAAATTGCTGAACTTATCAACACCTTCCAGAACAATTCGAACCTACATGCCCACTTGGAATTTACAAACATGCAAAAACGAAACAAGCAATATAAATTACAGAAGCAGATACCCACATCTCGATTCAATACTCTTGTCTCAGTGAAGAATTTAGCTTCAGGTGCAAAAGGATCAGCAGAAGTTTCAGCAGTTGCTGCTGAGGCTGCAAGTCTTTGGGCAGATGTGAGTGGGGCTCGAGGTTCCCCTGAAACGTCTCCATTAGTCTCATCAGCTGGCACCTCTGGTTCGACAACACTTTCAGAGACAGTTCTCCTTCCCATTTGTGGGGCCTAATTTAAAGGAAAACATATTATTTGTATGCTTAGAAAAGGGTAGGAGAAAAAAATTATGATATATATATACCTGAATTCCAGCAACAAAAACTTGGACAAACTGAAAATCTGGGAGCAAATAGACACGCAGGGTACTTCCATCGCGAACCTGCTCAACAAGTCCTTCCATGGGCCTGCCTTTGTTAGAAGCTAATAAACCCATAGCATCTAAATTGCCAGAGTCACCAAGTGCTGATGGTGGTAGATTTCTGATGGATGCCTCAGCAGCACCAGGAACCTGCAATCAGCCACAAAATCATAATGTTTCACTCAGGATAGATTTATGTAAGATGTCCACAATGTCAGAATGGGAAAGTAATTATACTTTTCCATTTTCGGTCACATTACAACTTCATCTTGTTTAATGATTTTGAATGAAACTATATGAAGTTATTTACATAAAATATTGGACGACACTGAGATAAACATAACCTCATTCTATAATTAAAACTTATTTCATAAGGTGACAAAAAAAATACTCATAACATCTGCAGGTAATGAAACACTTTACATCAGCAAAGATGCCAAACGGAATCCACACTGGTTTCAAGTTTGTGAAGATGCCAAAAACGCAACAGGTAATCTGTGCCTTGTTTATTACAAGTAAGGGCCACCTTGATTGCTAATGAGAGTGAGGAAAAAGGGTTTGCATATAATATTTGAGATTGCAACTCACGGGCACCGCAAATAGCAGATACCTTGTTTGCTAACGACAGAATTTTTTAACTTGAATGTTATACTATTTAACAGTCCACTAAAAACTCAACACAAACCTTACTCCAACGACCAAAGCCTTCTTGTTTAGCTTGTTCTTCCAATCGTAACAATTCAGCTAGGTAAGGACTTGCCTCTCCCTTCTGTTGCCCCTGCTCTCTTACCTGCGCGAACAAAACCCCAATAATACAATTCAGCAATGCAAAAATAATTAAAACATGGTACATCCGGACAAAAAAGCAGAAAGCGTTAGACCTTTGCCCATCCTGCAGAAACAACCAGCACAGCAACATTCTTATCCCCTATAAAAACTGTGCCAAAGTCACGGCTTATCGATGGCACAGTGTAATCAACTCTGAAGGCCACTTCCTGTTCCAATCATATAACAGGTCAGAGAGACTTAAAATGCTTTATCTGAAAAAAAATTTGGCAGACTATCGACCACAGTAACAAAAACGGAAAATTCATTTAACCTACCTTCCCTATGCAGAGCTTCCGTAGAAACTCTCTACTTTCCCAAGCAAACGGCTCATCCACACCACCTCTACGCGCCTAGCAATTTTAAAACAAATATATTTAATCAGTTGGCTGTAAACACCTCAGCAGCAGCACAGAAAAAAAAAACATTTTCAATTTCGAAATCAGAACACAAAAAAACATAATAACCTCAACATTGAAACAACAAAATTTAGAAAAAAAAATTTGCAATTCACAATCGGAACAAGATATCCATGAATCTAGTAAAATTACCAGTCTTGGAGCCATTAGAGATGACAACGTGATGGACTTTTCAGGCAAGGGACCAGGCTTGCCGGAGGGCATGGCCATGATGACCACGCAATCCCCAGACGGAACCGCCTTCACCTTTCCTCGGTACCATCCCGTGGCCGCAGTCGCTGTTGACGCCATTTATGATCTGCCATATCCACACACAAAGATTCAAATTCCTAGAGTGAAAGATTTCCTTTGTATCCATCACACATTCACAGATCCAGAAGTATAAAATGAGCATGCATTAACAGATAGATGAAAATCAGAACAGAGAAATGCAATTGAATTTGTAGGAATTGAAATTGAGATCCGAAAACACACAAGAAAAAATGCAATCCAGCACAGAGAGAAAATAATTGAATAGAGAAAATCGAGATCTAAGAGAAATGGCGATCGATGGAGAGATGAGAACCTGTTTGAGAAACGGAGGATTCGACGGCGGATCAGAAGACAGAGAAAAATGTAGAGAGAGATGGTTGTGTTGTGTTTATTATATAGAGATATAGATGGCATGTTAAGGACAACACTTCAATTCTACAATTCAGAGACAACTGAGTCATCACTGTGTGACCCCTTTTTTTGACAAAATTACACAAACTGCCACACTCAAATCCAAAACCAAATCCTCCAACCTCTCTCTCCTCCTTAATCACCTTCTTAATTTTCTCTTTTTTAAATTACTCTATTTCCATATTAAAAAACATATATATTACAAAAATTACTTAAATACACTCAAATTTATTTATCTTCTTTCTAAAATAATTTTATTATTAA
>Ga0123341_1005828_pt1 | contig 11058 bp, 7 predicted proteins | sample Turbeapinknodule_FD_89959 | JGI IMG/M metagenome (GOLD analysis project Ga0123341, IMG submission 89959) | Root nodule microbial communities of legume samples collected from Mexico - Turtle bean Mexico pink nodule | ecosystem: Host-associated > Plants > Roots > Nodule | place: Mexico: Nepantla...
CACAATTCAATATTCTATCATTTCATTGTTCATATCACGAGGTGTAACTTAACACATCCTTTTCTTTAATTGTGAAACAATCATCTCTTTAATTAATTAATATCTTAAAGTTAAGTGCTCTTATAACATATTAACATGTTTTTAATGTAAATAATTTTTCTAAATTTTAGGTCTTAATGAGCATGCTTTTATGTAAATTTTATTTTTATAAATTTAAATATTGATGAGACCCTGTGTTATTATTTTGTCTCCATTATTAGAAACATCATCTCCCGGTGCAGTTATTTCAATATCCCTACCACTTGTAACTTTGTGAACTCACAACAAAAAAAAAATTAAATAATAATTAAATTTAAAAATAAAAATAATTCATTATCATATTACTATTAGTATTTAAAGTAGTTTACATTTTTAATAAAATTATTTTTGAATTAAATGTTGCTCTCCCTCTATATAAATAGAGTGGTGTTTCTTTCTTCATTATTAAAGTTATTCCTGCACTCTATCAAACAGGTGAAATGATCAAATATCCCATTTAATTCATTTTTGTCAAATATATTCTATAAAATACATACCGCAACGTATTATATATGTTCTGGAAAATATTTTCCAGATACATTTTATGAATTCCAGAAAATAGGTTCGAGAAAAATATTTTAGAAAAGATAATCCAAAATCCATTAAAAAAAAGGATAAATCAGTCTTTTCAGAATAGATAGGGTGCATGAAGAATTTTTAGAGGATGCAGGACAAAACAACCTAAAAGAGGTGGTTTGTGTTTTCTTTTATTTAACTTCCACTACTAAAAAATTATTAAATAAAAAAATAATTATAAAAATAAAAAATAATTAGTTATTATGTTGAGTAAATTATATATTATATTAGAATTAAAAAAATTATTAATATCTAAATTAATTTCTAATATTATAAATAGTTTTTAAATTGATATTTAATTAGTTATAATGTTTTAGTTATTCATTATTTAGATTTTAAAATTGATAGTTAATTATATATCAATTTAGAAACTATTTATCAATAATAAAATCACTCTAAATCGGCAATGAGAGGAGGAAGCCGACAAGCCTACGAAGTTGTCATCCACAACTCCCATAACCCCAAAGATAAAAAATCAACTTCTTGACATTGCCTCTAGATAGTCTCGGAGCCTCTCACGAGAACTTCCATGAGGATTGTGTGTTTTCCTTGAATTTCAAAATGGAAAGTGTACATGTATGGATGTCAGGGGCTGAGCAATATTGATCCACGTCGATACACAATGGTTGTTGTGTTCTTAGTTGTCCTATTCTTCAAGTCTCTCTTCTCTTCGTGTGCTTCGGCCGGTCGGCGAGGGTACCTGCACTCCGACGCCCAAGTCAGCGATGGTGCTCAATGAGAATTCTCTAATATTATGAAAACGTACATTTTCCCCCTTTCAAAAGTTCCTTTAGTAGGTTGACTTGGGCCTTGGCCGTGTGGGCCAAACAACTGATTGCTAGAGACATGCTTAGTGGTTTCTGAGTCGTGCCTGGTGGCTTCCTAAAATCAAGGGAGTGCTCTAAAACGTGTTTGACTTATTCAACGAAAATTATAAGTGTTTGGTCCATGTGTAACCACATTTCTTATTTAATTAAGTTATTTAATGTGCACACTTCAGTCGTCCCGTACCGACCGGTATGGGAGAACTTCTACCGAGTTGAGATAGGACAACCTCCCTAGTCCATTGCAATTGTGCAAAACGATCTGCAAAAGAGAAGAGAAAGACGGTTTGGTTGTGGAGAGCATGAAAGAGGAAGGCGTGGTAGGGAGTGAGAGGCTTTATTATAGGGAGGCATTTGGGGGAGTATATGCATTTTCTGAGTATATAGTGGAGATTGAAGATTTGAATTTGTTAGAGGTATCAAGCCAGACACCAGATTTATTAACTAGATCATGAATCTCAACAATGTATTCTAGAAACACTTGCAAACGTTGTAATAGTGGATCTCGTCGACAACCAATATTTTTTGTCGAAATCGTGGATCTTTAAGGTAGTCAGAAGGACACAATGGTGAACAACAATATTGGTTAGCCTTTTATTTATTATGACAGTTTTAAAGAAAATGGCCTACAGAGGAATCACTTTATAAAATTTAAATTATTGAGAGGTTGTGTTCATTATTTTTGTCTCCATTGTTGGTAGCATCGAATCTTATACTAGATTCGTCATATATTTTTTTTGGTGTCTCCATAATGTACAATCTTGACACGTTTCGGTGTGCTAGCTACTAAGGACCACATATACTCGTATACGTACGTACTATTGTTGCTCCCAAGACACTAACACCTTGTTTCCGGTGAATGCCATGCACATTTCTTTTAGTTATAAAAGAATAAATTTATTAATTTATCCTTAATTTGGAAGAGGTAAGTTTGGTTTATTAGATTTGGATAATTTAAATTAAAAAATAACATTTTCGAATAATAGCAATAATTACATATTTTATCAATAATAATTTAAAACAATCACTAAAAAAATCATTAAATTGAATCTACATATAAAAATAAATAAAAAATAATTATTTGAGGTATTGTCCGCTTTAGAGCTCAGAGCTCCATCACGGTTTTGTCCTTAAAAAGCATCTCGGTGGGTTAAAGGAGGAAGATGTATATAACTGTCATTAACTTCGACACCTAAGCGATGCGAGACTATATTGAAAGTATCTGAACAAGCCTCTCAGTCCAGGTCTAAAGGAATAGATTCCCCCTAGTTAAGGGCTATGATAACCTTTTCATCTTCACAAACAATACCAATGTTCTGACCTCAATCTCGTTAAGATAACATCACTAGAGTCAATCACCGCATCTGAGGTATTGTCCACTTTGGAGCTAAGCTCCGTCACAGTTTTGTCCTAACCCAATTTCCAGAAAATAAAAATATTTAAAATCATAATTTAAATATGGAAAATACATACAACAAATTATAACATTCTACAAATTTTTTTTGCTAATATATGAAAAAGTTATATCTCATTCTAATAATTTATCTATCCTAAGGTGTTATACATGGTCACCAAATACTTTGACCATGTTGTCCTTACGTACTCCAATGCTTCCGAACCTAGCGGCCAGTGGTCATTGAAATACTGTGATATTTGATTTTTTTTTTGAATTAGTTCATGAATAATAAAATCGAATTTTAAATTTTTTTTGTATTGAGGTATTTTACCTCATCCCAACCTTTATCAATTATAGCTCGCACAATAGTCGACATTCACTACATAACATAATAATTGCACTCATAACTTCCAAATAAATTGTCTGTTGGACTGTATGTGAAAATAAATGTATTAAATGAATGAATGAGACATATTAAATTGAGTGAACATATATACTTTAAATACCTTAAGGTAAATCCAAGTGAGTCTGTGTGCATTTGCACTTCTTCTCCCACTCAACATGTTATATCCAGAGTAAGCACTGAAATAAGAAGATTTCATGTTAGAATACATAACATTATATAATGTATAAATAATAATAATTGTTAAATGAAATTGTCGGACCTACCTATAATGTGTTTAAAATAGGTAGGGGGTTTCTTATGCAAGGAGAAAAACCATGTAGTGATATGGTCTTGAATATATATGATAAATAGTTGTCAATGATGTCTATATAACAAATAAGTTAGTTTATCTTATTTCAATAATTTAGTATAATTTATTTAGTAAATATGGACTTACTCATGAGTGTATGGAGCAAAATAATTTCATTTTCCTCCATTCTTTAAGGCAGTAGTGATGTATGTTTGTGTTTCTGAATTCTTGTTTCCAAGTGATTGAATGAGCTGAGGGTCTAAAAATCGATATATTTTGTTTCCCCACATTGAAGCATAATCCAAAAATATACCTAAATTTCAATAAATTAGTACTAATATATTTAATAAATCAAAAGTATAAAGATTTTAATATTTGAACTTACATCATCCATAATTGCAGAACTATTATGTTAATATGTTGATTTGCAAATGCAAGATCCAACAAATCAGACATGTGAAAGTACGACGGTACATCACTATGCCTTCCAAAAACTTTGGCATCTCATGGAACCTCTACGACGGTTGTATCTAAAGCTGTAGCAACTTCCACCAATGCCGCCATAGGATCATCAGTGGAGAATTTCTTCTTCTTTCGTAGAGGTAGTTTTGTCTTAGGTTCCTGCTACTCATCAACAAACAAACAAATAATTAAATTAGTGCAAAGATATACCGTAGAGTCTATAGGTCTGACAAGATGTTTATGCCAAGCAACGGAAGTATGTAATGCCTTTGCTACAATTGTCACTTTTGATGTCAGCAAAGGAGCTGCAACATCACCATAATGTGGCCCCTTCATAACACTTACCCAGGGCAACATATTGGGTCAAAGAATTATACTCAACATATAACTCACATTTGCTAGTTGAGCCAAAGTCATCCCCCGATAGATCAACCGCCGAACAACTCCCCTTAGTGTTGTCTTTCTTAATAGGAGGTAGAGGTGGTTCATCTTGTGCCATAGTAGGTGGTTGCTACAAGAGTCTTAAACCCTCCCATCACTTTTCAAACTCCCTATCCATCCGCTTATTAAATTCCTCCATTAAGCTTTCTCTAATCTCTTGAGTTACCACAACCTTTACCTACACATGTAACTGTAGTAAATACTCTTGGTTAGGTTGACTAGACGATTGTTCCTTTGTATGTGATGAAGGTCCAAAGTATGATCAAATCTCAACCCCATATCAAGCTACACGAACACGTCCAGGGTGCTTAAGTCGTTCAATAGGAACATTAAGAATATCTTTGCGACCACATGGAATAAAAGTCCCCTGTGTTGATTACTCAGCAAGAGAATCCTAAAACAAATTAAAAGAAATTGTCAAACTTCAACACATTGAATTTAAAATAATACATTGATAACATATTTCTTACAATTCGTTAATGATTCCGTAGAACTCCATGTCCCTGATGGCTTTATACAAGCACCCTTCCACATCTCATGTCGGGCTGGTGGGGATGGAGGCCTCAAAGAATCTACATTATTCTCTTCCTTAATGGAAGTAGAATGTGCTTTAATCTTTTCTTCAAGAATATTTTTCTCTAACATCTTATAACCACCACGAGATAATAAGTGTGGGGTCTCATTATGTTCCTGATTGGATTTTGCTTTCTTCTGAACATCCTATCATCAACATTCAAAAGTTAATAATACGTTAATATAAACTACATCCAAATATAACAAGTGATATTCACCTGCCATTTCTCAGTTTCTCGAATCTTCACAAACTGCTGCCAAGTTTCTTCATCAATGGATGCATATAATGTATAAGGATTTTCTTCTTTCCTTCCACCATATATAAATTTTGTTGTTAATTTTGATTTAAACTGACAAAACTTGACACTCTCATTAGAAAGAACCTTCGCTCTCAAGGTTTCCAAATTTGGGATCTCGTAATGCGTCTACATTATGTGGGATAAGTAGTTCACAAATAAGCTTCAAATTGAACAAAGTAAAAACAATTACATACCAGGATATCTTGCCAAATCATGTTTCTCTCGTGCTTGGTCACGTAATCCTAAGACTCAGTTAAGATAAAGATCCTTTCACGAGCAACTACTCTGAGATAACTGCTAAACTCCTTTGCACTTGGCCTAGTGGCCACACCAGTGTTGACATCAATAGTTAATGGTTTTTTTACCATCATTTATCTTCTTACATATATTCTTTAATCTTGTAGGTCCTCTACCAGTTCTTTTACGAGGAACTTTATCATCTGCCATGTTCCTGTTATCAAACAAATATGATAAGCATAAAAAATATGAAATATAATAAAAATTATATATTGTAAAACTAAACGTGAAACGCATGTAAATACAAATATATATGTCTTCGTCATGATCATTTCAAGTTGCATGTACAACATCAGCAACATCCTCGTACTCTTTATTGATCATCGTTCTTGTAAGTGATTCAATCTCACAAATGTCATTGTTTGTATCTTCTGCGTCATTATGTTGCTTTTTTCCATGTAGCACAACAAACCAGTGTTCAGACGTAGGATCTTGGATATAATAAACTTAGGAAGCTTGATATGCCATAGTGAATGGTTCATCATGATAACCTATCTTTCGAAAGTCAACCAAAGTCATTTCTGATTCGTCAATTTTGACACCAGGTATAGTAAACATGTATAGTAAATTTGGTATAATTAACTTCCCAAATCTCTACTTATGACACCATAATAAGGCATTGATCCCACAACAGGATTTTGATCCTTTGAAGTTGAAAACTGCATAGACTCTGCCTCCAAGGTGACTCCGCTATTTTGCATTGTACTCCTATCATTTCGAGACTTTGTGTAAAACAAACAACCATTTACTTCATAGCCAGAACAACATAAATCATTAAACTTGATACCGTTTGCAAGCCATGTTAATGTTTCATATGCTGATGGATCATTCATGATTTGTTGCTTAAACCATGACATGAAAGTTTTGTTATGCTCAATTAACACCCATTTTTTTTATTGTCTTGGATTCTTATATTTGACAATGTCTTTGTGTGTATCTAAGTATTGTAACACCTCATCAGTGTTATTCAAAATATACAAGTGTGCTTGCAGAACCTCTTCTCTAGATTTGCTTATGACATGTACACCTTTTGAAGATTTACTTCTATATCTACGAGAGTGTCAACATTTTTCAGGAACTCTTATTGAAAAGTACTCGAAACAAAATCGATAGATTCTTCTGAAATATATCTTTCAATAATGGAAGCTTCCGGACGACATTGATGTTAGAATATATGGCTTTAAACTAGAGGGCGGGTGAATTGTTTAAAAAGGGTTTTCGAAAACTTTTAAGCCTTGAATGAGATTACTTCGAGAATATCTTGATTAAGGAATCAGTTTTTCAAAACACAACCAACCCTGAGGAATTCCACTAAGCAATGAACCCTAGATCACTTACAACACAACCAAGAAAGTGACCTTGATCCCCTCAAGAAACACACTTCTCTTGGCCAACACACCAACACTAAGAATGATGATCTTGATCCCCTCAAGAACACACAACACTTCTCAGCAAACACACAAAGATTCTTGTTCAACAGATACAAGGATTACACTTGTTACGGAAGCAAATCTGAAATCAATACAAGCAGAAATCCTATCTCACACACTTTGATCAATCTCAATCTCTAAGCAATCTCAACTTTTCAAAATCTCAAAAACTTGTGTTAATTGAAAAACTCAAATATGTTTTTCTAAATATATTCAAAGTTGTTGTTTGTTATCAAATCTTAACAAACTATTCATTGCATTTAAAGATTGGTCAAAACATTAAAAACTGAAGCATAATCAATTAGAAAATCATTTAAAGCTCAGTCAAAGCAAAAACCATATTTCTGTTATGGTACCAAAACAAACAATCGGTTGTTTCCTCGAATCAATCGGTTGTTTTGGTTTTAATAGCTCAACCATTTGAAAAACAGTTTTCAATCTTTTCTAAAACACTTAAGTATAAAACAATCGGTTGTTTCGACAAAACAACAGGTTGTTTTTCACTTAGCTTGAAAAACACTTTTTCTTTTAAAAAGATAGAGAATGTCTATGCTTTGGATTCAATCAAGAGTGGATTACAAAACTCAATCTACCCTAGATCCTATCTAAGAGAACTCAGCAACAACAAGCACAGCCTAGCCTTCAACATCCTTCAAAGGGTTTTGGATTCTTCAAAGCTTGAACACCACTTGGTTCAACAATCTCCCCCTATTTGATGAAAACAAATTCCTGGTGCTTGTGTTTGACTTGATTGAATCTGAAGCAGTACCTGCAAGAATAACATATCTACCATCCAATGCTTCTTACAACAGCATGTTAGTTTTTCACACATTTAAAATATAAAACTTGATAAACAATCGGTTGTTTACTCGAAACAATCGGTTGTTTCTATCAGCAGCAGCAGAAACCAGTTTTATATCAGAGATTAAACAGATTTAAAAAGATTCAGATAAGGATACACATGACCAAATAATTCCCCCCCTATTTATCTTCACAAATAAACTTTAACATGTAATTAAAATATATTTAAGAGAGATTATTAAGATCAAGGATACCTAACTTATTTCTTAGAAAGAAGAACCTTTCCTTTGGTAGTGGTTTAGTGAAGATGTCAGCTAACTGCAATTTGGTCTCCACAAACTTCACTTCATAGTTCCCATTGTTTACATGATCCCTGATGAAATGATGTCTTATCTCAATATGTTTGGTCCTTGATGGCTTAATTTGATTTTTGGTAAGATTGATGGCACTTGTGTTATCACACATCAAAGGGACTTTGCTGATCTTTAATCCAAAGTCTGCAAGTTGTTGATTGAGCCATAGAATCTATGCACAGCAGCTTCCAACAGCTATATACTCAGCCTCAGCAGTAGAGAGAGCAACACATGCTTGCTTTTTGCTATGCTATGAGATTAGGCTTGAGCCAAGAAGATGGCAAGTGCCACTTGTGCTCTTCCTATCTAGCTTGCAACCTGCAAAAGTCAGAATCTGAATAACCAATTAAATGAATTGGAGAGTGAGAAGGATACCATAACCCAACAGTTGATGTTCCTTTGAGATATTTCATAATTCTTTTTGTAGCTTTGAAGTGTGACTCTTTAGGATTTGCTTGATATCTTGCACAAAGACACACCGTGAACATGATGTCCGGCCTACTTGTTGTTAGATATAGCAAAGAGCCAATCAATCCTCTGTATTTGGTTTGATCTACACTCTTTCCAGCATAATCAGCATCCATATAGCAGCTTGATGGCATTGGAGTGCTTGCTTCTTTGCAGCTTTCCATTTCAAAATTCTTGAGAATCTCCTTGCAATACTTTGATTGACATAGAAAGATCCCATCCTTTGTTTGTTTAACCTGCAATGCAAGAAAGAAAGACAGTTCTCCCATCATAGACATTTCAAACTCACCTTTCATTGCAGTCACAAATTCTTCACACAAACTATCTTGTGTAGCACCAAAGATGATGTCATCAACATAGATTTGTACAAGAATTATTTCTGAATTTGATTTTTTGATGAAGAGAGTCTTGTCTACCATTCCCCTTTCATAACCATGTGATAGCAGATAGTTGATAAGCCTCTCATACCACTGCCTTGGAGCTTGCTTCAGTCCATACAAAGCCTTCTTCAACTTGAAGACATGGTTGGGATGTTGATGATCTTCAAAGCCCGGTGATTGATCCACATACACTTCCTCATTGATGTAACCATTCAAGAAGGCACTCTTGACATCCATTTGGAAGAGTTTGAAACCACTCATACAAGCAAAAGCCAGCAGCAGCCTCACAGCCTCCAACCTTGCAACAGAGGCAAAGGTTTCACCATAATCTATGCCCTCCTCTTGGTTGTATCCTTTGGCAACTAGCCTTGCTTTGTTTCTTGCGATCACACCATCTTCATCCAACTTGTTTCTGAATACCCACTTCGAACCTATAATGTTCATCTCATCTGTTCTAGGGACAAGAAACCATACCTCATTCCTTGCAAACTGATTCAACTCTTCATGCATAGTTTCAACGCACTTCTCATCCTTGAGAGCTTCATCAATTGACTTTGGTTCAATTTGTGAGACGAAAGCTGTGTGTCTGCAAAAGTTTGAGATGAAGCTATGTGTGGAGACACCTTCAAATTTGACATTATTTATTATATAATTTTCTTTTAAAATATATTTAAAATAAAATAAATTATTTAATTTTTTTAGTGTTTTTGTTAGAATAAAAGAAATATTTAGTATTACAAAAGATAATTTTTCTCTTTTTTCTATTTAATCTTTTAAATACATTTTAAATTCTGTTTCTGCTTGTGATCGTTGTCATTTTATGCAAGCGGCGGGGAACGTTCTTTCGCCTATAGTACCAATAGGTGGACCCACTTTTCTTCCATCAACATAAATAATATTTTCACACTCCTAAAAAATACTTCCACCTAACAATTAATTTTAATATAATAATATTTATTAAGATTTTAAATTTAAAAATATTTTTTTTTGTCTTGAATGCATTCTTAAATGGTAGAGTAGGGTCCACTCTTTAGTACACTATTTGGATGGGACGGTGATAAGATAACAATTTATTATATTTACATTATAATTGTATTGGACTAGAGTGTTAACTCATTTTTCGGTGGTTGGATCTCGATGCAAAGTGCAAGTAAGTTAGTTCGACTCATGGGTCATGTAATTGGGTTCGGTTCTGTAAGTAAGTGATTTTCTGTATAATTAAGATAATCTTTAGTACGTGAAGTTCATATGACTAATGGAGGGTAGTAATGGATCTAGGGGTTCACTTAGTGCGTATGGAGTCTAGGTCAAGTAAGTATTTTCTTTTAAACCTAAACCTATGTGTTTTACGGCACGTAAAGGTTAGGTTGCATGAACAATGAAAAGTAACGTAGCACCACAGAGAGGGTGTCTATGTAAACAGATTGGACCTTTGAAGTTGGTACCCTAATGGTAATTCTGTTATTATTTTATGCACTCCCTGGAAGAAAGATTTTGTTCTGTTGCAACACCGTGAGAGTGTGTCCTTGAACAAAATATTTTTCTGTTGAGTATGCTTTCATTTGAGATTAGATTCTCGTGATAGAAAATTGCTACAAGAAGTAAGCTATAAAAGGAGTTTGAGACCTTAGGTTAAGGCACACAGTTTCTAAGACCGAAACTTGTTATTTTTTAAATTCCTATAAGGTTTATACTGACTTATCGTCGGAGTGCAATTAACCGGTAAGATTTCCTTTGTTTCAGCGGATCGTCACCCGGCAAGAATAATAATTTTATTTATTATTATTTTATTATTATATAATATTTTATTAAAAAAATGAGTTGTTAGATAGATTGTATTTAATGAAAACTTTTGAGAAATCAGAAAACTTTTGAGAGTAGTTGATGCCGTGACTTGAAAATAATAAAGTTGATTTGATGTTAGAAATAATAATTTAGAATAAAATATTATATTGTAATAAAATAATAAATTATATAAATTTTAA
>Ga0123341_1005835_pt1 | contig 11055 bp, 9 predicted proteins | sample Turbeapinknodule_FD_89959 | JGI IMG/M metagenome (GOLD analysis project Ga0123341, IMG submission 89959) | Root nodule microbial communities of legume samples collected from Mexico - Turtle bean Mexico pink nodule | ecosystem: Host-associated > Plants > Roots > Nodule | place: Mexico: Nepantla...
ACATCATGGAGCGTAAGTTCTAGGCCTTTCCACACATGGAAGGATTCTAGAACCTACCTCCACATGTGTGCTCTCATTTAGGCGCCAACTTCATTTCATTTTGTGCACATTTGCCTTTCATTTCCAGCCTCCTAGTCCTATATAAGGAGAGCTTGGGTGCTGAAATTGTAAGATTAATTTGAGTAATGAAATGCTGCCAAAATGTGTCATTCTTACTCCCTTGCCTAAAATCTCTTAGGATTTAGGTCTTAATCTTCCAAAACTGCACCTCAAAGAGAGTTGGCCGAATCTCTCTCACTTTCACACTCTTCATGCACCTCTAAGGCTTACACAACTCCTAGGAGAGCCTTATTCCACCTCAATCCATGGATGCTTCCGCCAATGCCACCACAAAAACCGCAAGTTGAAGAGCTCAAGCTATCAAAACCCATAAAATTGGCTTCAATATTGACTAGCCAATTAAAACCACTATTATCGTATGCACCTTTGCTTAATTACAAACATTCTCTGCTCAATGATACCCCTAGTACAAATCTCTTTCCTGCATACTTGCAAATCTACTTTGTTTTAATGTTTTGCTGTGGAGGTATAGATTTCCAGCATCAGCAAGCCTTTTGGCACCATGAACCAACATTTATCAGCCTCCTTTGATATTTGCTTTCGCTTGTTTGTCTACTCCCTACATGTAATACCTCTATACCCCTATAACATAAAGACATTACCATCCTTCTAGCAAAGATCTGTGTTAAAATGTACCATTTCCAAGAAAAATATGCATGCACAAACTTGCACAAATTGCTAAAGATGGTTTTTAAAAGACAATTAAACCATGTTGTTTTGCTTAAGCTAGAATTCCAAAGGTCATCAAAACTATTCTAATAGATTTAAAGGGCCAAACAGTTTAGAGTCTTACCTACAATTCTACCACTTATTCGTTATCAAAATATTGTTTCTTATTTTGTAATTCCACATTCCATCATCCCCAAGATCTCTAGTAACAATCAAGTATAATTGTAAAAAGAACACTCTCAGTCTTCCACGCCTCTTCAGTTAGCACAAAAATCATAAACCATCAAAAAAGGCAAATATAAACTAGTATTTTTATCAACAATATTTTATACAACAAGGTTAAGTTGAAGGCTATCAACAACAAACAATGAGTAAACAATCAAATATAATGCAGGTTAAACTTGTATCCCTAACATGTTATGTTGTTGCCATTGATGTAGGTTATGGGAGATAAAATCCAGTTAGAGAAAGAGAACTTAACTCTACTTACTTTGTGTTTCATCCATGCCCATAATTGAATTTGTGCCATGGTAAGAATTTCCTCTGCATCTCTCTTTGCTTGATTAAAAATAGTTATGTTTCTATGTTTCCAGATACACCAAATCGCTAAGACCCAAAGACTTTTCCGTAATCTATTACCTTCTTTGTTAAAACAAATGCAAAAGAATTGCTCAAAATGATTAACTAACTCATTATGATACACCCAGCTAATTCCAAGCCACCTATTGCACATATTCCAAATGACAATAGATACCTTACATGAAATTAGAATGTGTGAAGTTGACTCCTCTTCCCTCCCGCATAGGGTACATAATGTATCCCTCAAAATAACACCTCTTTTGTACAGGTTCTACTTAGTTGCTATCCTATTCGAAAAATCCCTCCATACATAAAACTGAGCCGATGGCATAACCTTTAAATTCCAAAGATATGCAACAATGGTGATACACCCCAATTCCATGATTAGCTAACTTTTTGTAAGCGAATTTTATTGAAGATGTATATGATGGTGGATCATTCCATAGTCATAAATCCTCCTTATCTAGATGTAGGGAAACTTGTGAAATACTTGCCATAAACTCATCTACTAAAGGTTTTTCCCACTCAAACCACTCCCTTCTTCAGCGAAAAGCCTATTCCCACCCCTCCGTAGACCATCTTCCAAATCTAACAATAGGTTCATCTTTAATCAAGGAGTTATTGTAAATTATAGGGTATCTCTCTTTGATCTGACCATTGATTATCCAGTCGTCTTTCCAGAATTTAAACTTGGCTCCAGATCCTACTTGCCAAACACCATTTGAATTGAACCAATTACTACCATGATCTGAGAGGCTTACTTTGGATAAATCAGTCCACCATATAGATTTATACTTATTCCTAGCATGTGTAGCAAAATTTACCTCCCTCCACAATCCATACTTCGATTCTAAGACATCCTTCCAAAGGCCAGTCTCAGTGGATTCCATTCTCCATAACCATTTTGCCAAGAATGCCTTATTAAACAGTTCAATGCGCCTATTGCCAAGTTTGCCCTCCTCTTTTGGTTTATAGATGTTCTCCAGCTAGACCAAGCTATTTTCCTTCCCTCCGCATCCCATCCCATAAAAATTTTCTCTATAATTTTGAGATTTCCTTGCGCACTCCTATAGGGGCTTTGAAAAAAGATAAGAAGAACAAATGTATGACATCAATAACCGATTTTATAAGACAAACTCTTCTTGTGAATGATAGGTACCTCCCTTTCCACACTAAAAGTTTTTTTTTTCTGATCTTAGATAGCACAGGCTCCCAAAAGGAACACCTAGATGGATTACCTCCAACAGGTAGGCCTAAGTAGGAGAAAGGTAATTCCATTAGGCTACAATGGAGTATTTCAGAGTACATATTCACCAGGTTCCTATCTACTCCTATTACACCTATTTTACTCTTGTGGAAATTTACTCTAAGGCCAAAACTTAATTCGAAACATCTTAGCATAGCCTTAATAGTCATGATATTCCGTAAACTGGATTCACAGACGAAAAGAGTGTCAGTGGCAAACTGCAGTAAATTCACATCTACATTCTTATTTCTAACTTTTATTCCCGAAAACAATTTTTTTCCTTGTTGCTTGATTTACTAACCCGGATAAACCTTGCGCCCCAACCAGGAACAAAATCGGTGCCATTGGGTCCCCTTGTCGAAGGCCTCTAGAGGGTTGAATTCTTTTGTTGGCTACCATTTACCAGGACATAGATAGTAGCAGATTCACGACAAGCTCTGATCCACTATATCCATTTTCCACAAAACCCTAATTTTCCCAACATGTAGAATAAGAATTCCCAATTTACCGAGTCATATGCTTTTTCGAAGTCTAGCTTAACAATCACCCCACTTCCCTTTCTTCTTTTCAATTCATCCATGACCTCGTTCACAACAAGGACACTGTCAACTAACCCTCTATTAGAAAAAAAAAAAGTCGATTGCGATGATCTTCTCAATAACTATTTTAAAGCTATTAGACAATACTTTAGCTAAAGTCTTGTATAAGCATCCGAAAAGTGAGATGGGCCTATATTTTTCTAGAGATTGACGGTTCTTGGATTTTGGAATCAACGTTATGAATGAAGCATTACAACCCTTCAGTATCTTCTCTTCTCTGTGGAAGTAATTAATTGCTCCGAACACATCCTTTTCTAGTAGAACCCAATGCTTCTTAATAAAACTGAAAGAGATTCCGTCTGGCCTAGGGCTCTTACTAATTTCGCAATCCCAGATAGCTTCCTTGATTTTTTTTCTCCTTTAAAGGTTCAATCAGCAACTAGTTATCTGAATCCGATAGGGCTCTGAATTCCACGTTATCCAACCTAATGCCTATATCTTGATGTGAGTTGATTTTAGGATTGTTCATTTTTGGTGTCGCACTTTACTTAGATTGGGATTTCAAGCAATAAAAATGGTGAGAACTTTAAGAAGATCCCCATTGGACACGAACATAACCAAGTGGTTAAGTAAGTGTAAAGGTTCACTTCACAAGAGAAAAAGGAAAAGACAATTATAAGGTGAAAATGATGCTAGAATGTGCGGAATTAAAGAACAAGTAAAGGATACCAAATAGAATTGCCGAATGAAAACAAGAACATGATACAAAGAGTAAAAATGAAATGACAATGGAAGAGTAGATGAAGGAAGGAGAAAGCTTATGTGATGGATTTGAGAAGTGGAGCACGCCACTTGGAGTGTGATTGGCCTCCAAGATAAGTGATGATAGCCGCCACTTGAGAGCTCTCAATACTCACAATATAAGACCTAAATGCTAAGAGGAGTTCAAACCTCACTAACACCTCACAAAAATTGTGCAGAGTAACTCTTTTTCTATTAATTTCAACTTGAAAAATACACTAGATAGGTCTCCTATTTATAGGTGAAGGAACCTTGGAGAACAAGGTAAAGGGGTAGGATGAGAAAAGGGAAAAATGGGTAGCCTTAGGGTTTGACTAAGTCAAACCCGCATGCTAGGCTTGTCCTTCTAGAATCTAGGTCAAAATGCCTTCCAAAAGGGCTAGGAACAAGCTAAAATGCTACCCACACCCGCTATTATGCTAAAGGTACCTTATTCTAGCCTATATTTGCTATTTGGACCCCCAATATGCGCCCAAATTATTCACAACTTGTTTTATTCTTAAGAAGACCAGCAAAAAGAACTTGAGATGCTCTGGTCTTTGTCCATTTCTCCCTCTGCTGAGGTTTTCACTTGAATGTTGAGATGACCTTTCATAGTGTGCATCCTTGGTCATCTTCTTGTTGTCTTGGTTTGTATCATGCCCCTTAGGTTTGAGAGAATTTGACCTCGAATTTAGAACACCTACAGATAACATAGTTATTTTGTTCACATATAAGATAATGCAAGGATTTGGATGTGAACTCAACTAATGTTCTTTAAGTGTTGGGAGTGCATTAAACGGGGTTCTATTTACAGACCAAGTTTTAAGAGAATGTTTGGGAATGACAAATCTTTGTGATGAAAATCCTCTTAAAAGGTGGAAATCTTTAGGAGGTGTTTGAAAATCATCCCTAAAATTCTTTAAGAAAGATGGTAAGTGTCCCGACCAGTCCTCGGTCATCGACTCAAAAGCTGACCTCAAACATCGCGCATTAATGCTTGGTAATGGGAGAGGGCCACGTGAGGTGGGCCCAGACACACCTACCAGGGGTTTTGGTTAGTCTTTGAGATTGTTATCCTAGGCCCGATGTTGGAGATCGATATCAATCCTCACCAGTGGAAGGAGAAGATTGGACATCGATCGTCAGGACGTTGTAAAGGGCCACGAAAGGTGGGCCTTAGAGTTTTGTCAAGATAACAGTTAAAGACAAGAGATGTGTGGGAAGCCTAAGTCACGAGGGATCCATGCACGTGGTGTGTATAACGTATGAAGGCGCAACACGTGTGGATAATTCTAGGGGACGTTAAGGCCCATTAGAGTTAGGGTTTCCAAGGAAGCTGCATGCATGGCACGTGAATACTTAGGGCAACCACGAAACAGATGGCGCCAGAGAATAGGTGCACAAGTTGGTACCCAAGCGACCACTCTGTCATTCGTTGCACTCCAGTTAAGGGAAGTTCATGTGCCAGATGCACTAAGATTCTTTGAATAGCGGCGCAAGGACATTCTCCAAGGAACCCTAGTCAAGGGCAACGACGCAAAGGTAAACCCTAGTTTCAGCCTATATAAAGGGTGTCAAGAATCCTAGTAAGGTACGTAGTTTTTAAGAGTGAAGCTACTTTCAGCCTATATTAATTTTAGTCAAAGTTGTTACTAAATCAACAAAATATTCCTTTACCGTCCTAGGTCCTTGATGAAGTTGTTGGAGCTTCCACAAGTGTTCCTTTCTACGAGGAGGAACAAGTCGTACGCGCATGCATAACTTTAAATCACTCCAAGAGACCACAAATGGCCTCTTCTTTAGCTTAATATCCATTAGAGTTTGTTGCCCCCATTGGATGACATAGTCTAAAGAAACTAGGGAAGCTAACCTAACCTTTTGGTCCTCAGTGACCTTATACACATTAAATAGATGCTTAAATTCAGCTTCCCATTCTAAACACAAAGTAGGGTCATTGGACCCACTGAGAGTCCACTCAAGCCCAATCTAATGAGGTTAAATAACGGGTTGGAGGAACAACCCTAGTGTGCAAGATTGAGAGAAAAATACCATTGAGTGACTTGTAACCCAGTTGGGGGAATATGAGGTGTGAGAAACATTAGTCGTCAAGGAGAAACATCCTGAATCTTTTTTTCATGCAATCCTTGCGTGTAATAGTCATCATCAGTGGCTAATTCAACCCTTTGGGATTGAGAGTAATCTGTTCAAACTCTAATGTATTGAGGTGATATATGAATATAATATTTTGTTCTTGATTGATTATTGGTATTATTGTTTTGCTTCTAATTCTTGATCTAGAATCATAAATTTGGCTGGAAAGTATTTTTAGGGTTTTGACCTCATCAATAATACTTAACATATTTGAGTGTTAGGAATAAACTTGAAATGTTAATTGCTATCAACGTCTGATCTTAATAATAAGTTTTTTTTATAAATATGTGAAGAATCAATATTTAGGAACCATCTTAATAATTTTATATGCGAGGAATCGATATAAATAATTTTTATACGAGCATCAATATCAATAAAAGATCACAATATTACCATGCTAATAAAAATGCAAAAGAGTGAGAAAGATGAAACTCAATTCCTATTTTTCCAATTGAGGCAACAAATTATTTAACTTATTTTCTTATTAATTATTGTCATCACAACAACTTTCAACATACGTTTTTTACTCTCTTTTATATTTAGCGAATATTTTACTTGATTATTCAATTGTTTCTTGTGGGTTCAATATCCGTCTTTAGGGAAAAATTATTAATTTTGACAATGTGGTACACTTGTCGTAAAAAGTCATCAAGTTTACTAGGAGACAACCCAGTACAAATTTAAGTTTTATATTGATTTGTTATCTTTGTTTTGATTTTACCTTTCAAAAACCGTATTTTCTTGCAGGGATTCTCAATCTCGCCAGGGCGAGTTGGATGACAAAAAAGGGGTGTTCTTTGAAGTCATCTCCCTCAAGCGAGTTTGACGACACAAATTTTGAGTTTTCTGCAGGGAATCTCGCTCAAGCGAGCAATTTTCAAAAAATAAAATAAAAAATAAATTAAAAAATAACATAAAATTTTCAAAGGCAACCCAATCCCTATATGCCTCCCGATCAGCTTAACACTTATGTATTTTGGCATGGGAACAAGTTGTATTATTTAGGGTGGCAAAACTAGCAAATGAAGTAAGACCATGTACAGTTGTAAAGGATGATTTTAACAAAGAGTTGGATTGAGCAAAAATATGGTTTTATCTTTTTAATTTTCTTTTCTTTTCATTTATTTGAATTTTGTTTTATTTTCTATCTATTCTTTTATTTTTATTTTTCAGTTGTTTTGTTTTCGGTTTATTTGCTTTACTTAGTTTGTTTTATTTAATTTTTGTTTTAATTTTCTGTTATCTGCTTATTCAATTATTTTTATGTTTTAAATTATTTTTCTTGAATAAATTTTCATTTTTAATTTAATTGGTTTTCAAGTTTTATTTTTCTTAAATAAAAAATAAATTCGGAATACTAATTTTGAATTGTGGAAAAAAGGAATTTCTGTTTAAATATTAAACAGTGAGATGAATTCGATGGAGTTAAAAAGAAAAATATGATTGAATCCCTCTTCAAATGTTGTTGAAATTGTGATACATGAAAATTTAAGGATGATTGATTAGAATAGAGATTGATAAAATAAAAAGGAATGAGACCAATTAAACCAAGTTAGAGTGTGGTCCTTAAACAGTTTTGAGAGTTTCATTAATGAATTGATAGTTGTGGTGGCTTAATTTTTATTTTGTTGTTAGAAAAAAAGTTGAAAATATAAAGACTTTATTCCTATTGATGAGAAAAAGAAAAAATCATGTTGAAAATGATGAAAAGGTAGAAAGGAAAATGAGGAAAAATGTGAAGTCAAAAGAAAATGATGATTTGATATTACATATGTGATATAACTAGATTTTATGTATGTTCTTCTTTTTAAAGATGTGCATTTTGTTATCTGAAAAATCAATACTTTTTTGGAAGCCCAACCTCATTTGAAAAGACCTCAAGATAAATGTTTATGATATGAAGATAAAAAGAAAAGTAACTGTGTTTTGTTATGATTAGTGAATATAGAGAGAAACACTTACCTGTGAGCATATGAGCAAAAATTCCTTGAGGAGTTGTCATTTATTTGTTTTGATTTGATCCTGGAAGTTGATTTTATCTATATTTTTCTATATTTGAATTTGGAAGCATCATAAGTTTATAATTCGACCTATTGTTTAGTGAATTAAGTTGTTTTGATATTTAATTTCAAATATATTCATTTACATGAGGAAAAGCAAGATTCTAAGTCGGGGAGAGTTGATAAAGCCAAATTTAAGTAATATTTCATATTAAAATATAGGTACTTATGAGTATTAATTGCTTAAATAAATATAAAATAACCCCTAATTTATGAATTTATACCTTTTTACATATTTTGTGATTTGTATTTGAATATGAACGATTTATTCCCAAATTTTGTGTTAATTTCAGGATTCTAGGGGAGAATGAAGATAATTAAGCAAAAGGAAAATATACAAAGCTAAAAAGAGAAATTTGAAATGCATCAACACTCATCAAAACTGCACAAATGCACAAAAAAGCCATCTCACCACCAGGGGGGCTCGCTCAAGCGAGTCGCTTGAGCGAGATAACGCCAGTGAAATTGGGTTGGACGACATTTTGCTCGCTCAAGCAAGCCCATTCTCGCTTGAGTGAGAATCCATTCAAGCCCAATCTAATGAGGTTAAATAATGGGTTGGAGGAACAACCCTAGTGTGCAGGATTGAGAGAAAAATACCATTGAGTGACTTGTAACCTAGTTGGGGGAATATGAGGTGTGAAAAACATTAGTCGTCAAGGAGAAACCTCCTGGATCTTTTTTTCATGCTATCCTTGCGTGTAATAGTCATCATTAGTGGTTAATTCAACCCTTTGGGATTGAGAGTAATCTGTTCAAACTCTTATGTATTGAGGTGATATCTGAATATAATATTTTGTTCTTAATTGGTTATTGATATTATTGTTTTGCTTCTAATTCTTGATCTAGAATCTTAAATTTGTTTGGAAAGTAATTTTAGAGTTCTGACCTAATCAATAATACTTAGCATATTTGAGTTCTAGGATTAGACTTGAAATATTAATTGCTATCAACGTTTGATCTTAATAATAAGTTGTTTGTATAAATATGCAAGGAATCAATATTTAGGAAGCATTTTAATAATTTTATATGCGAGAAATCGATATAAAGGATTTTTATACGGACATTAATATCAATAAAAGGGTACAATATTACCATGCTAATAAAAATACAAAAGAGTGAGAAAGATGAAACCCAATCCCTATTTTTCCAATTGAGGCAACAAATTATTTAACTTATTTTCTTATTAATCTTTGTCATCACAACAACTTTCAACACACGTTTCTTACTCTATTTTATATGTAGCGAATATTTTACTTGATTATTCAATTGTTTCTTGTGGGTTTGATATCCGTTCTTAGGGACACATTATTACTTATGACAACGTGGTACACTTGCCGTAAAAAGTCATCAAGTTTACTGGGTGGCAACCCAATACAAATTTAAGTTTTATATTGATTTCTTATCTTTGTTTTGATTTTACCTTTCAAAAACAATGTTTTCTTGCAGGGATTCTCAATCTCGTTAGAGCGAGTTGGACACCGAAAAAGGGGTGCTCTCTGGAGTCATCTCCCTCAAGCGAGTTCTACGACACAAATTTTGAGTTTCCTGCAGGGAATCTCGCTCAAGCGAGTTCTACGACGAAACAAATGTGTTCCCTACAGGGAATCTCGCTCAAGCGAGCGATTTTCAAAAAATAAAATAAAAAATAAAATGAAAATTTCAAAGGCAATTCAATCCCTATATTCTTCCCAATCAGCTTGACACTTATGTATTTTGGCATGGGGACAAGTTGTATTATTCAGAGGGCAAAGCTAGCATATGAAGCAATAACATCTACAACTCTAGAGGATGATTTTAACAAAGAGCTGGATTGAGCATAAATATGTATCTTTTTAATTTTCTTTTCTTTTCAGTTATTTGAATTTTGTGTTATTTTTTTATCTATTTTTTATTTTTATTTTTCAGTTGTTTTGTTTTCGGTTTATTTGCTTATTTGCCTAGTTTGTTTTATTTAATTTTTGTTTTAATTTTTTGTTATCTGCTTATTCAATTATTTTTATGTTTTGAATTATTTTTCTTGAAAAAAATATCAATTTCAATTTAATTGGTTTTCTAGTTTTACTTTTCTTAAATAAGAAAGAACTGGAATATTAATTTTGAATTGTGGAAAAAATGATTTTTTGTTTAAATATTAAACACTGACATGAATTAGACAGAGGTTAAAAAGGAAAATATGATTGAATCTCTATTCAAATGTAGTTGAAGTTGTGATACATGAAAATTTATCAGGATAATTGGTCAGAATAGAGAATGACAAAATAAAAAGGAATGAGACTAATTAAACCAAGTGAATGTGTGGTCCTTAAACAGTTTTGATAGTTTCAATGATGAATTGATAGTTGTGGTTGCTTCATTTTTATTTTGTTGTTACATAAAAAAAGAGAAAAAAGTTGAAAATAGGAAGACTTTATTCCTATCGATGAGAAAAAGAAAAAGAAAGAGAAAATTGAAAAATTCATGTTGAAAATGATGAAAAGGTAGAACGAAAAAATGAGGAAAAGTGTGAATAAAGTCAAAAGAAAATGGTGATTAGATAATACATATGTGCTATAACTGGATTTTAGGTATGTTCTTTATCTTTAAGATGTGCATTTTTTTATTTGAAAAACCAATACTTTTTTGGAAGCCCAACCTCGTTGGAAAAGATCTCAAGATTCATGTTTTTAATATGAAGATAAAATGAAAAGCAATTGTGATTTGTTATGATTTAGTGAATATAGAGAGAAACACTTACTTGTGAGCATATGAGCATAAATTCCTTGATAAATTGTCATTTATTTGTTTTGATTTGATCTTGGAAGTTGATTTTATCTATATTTTTCTATATTTGAATTTGGAAGCATCATAAGTTTCTAATTTGATTTGTTGTTTAGTGAATTAAGTTGTTTTGATATTTAATTTCAAA
>Ga0123341_1005836_pt1 | contig 11053 bp, 12 predicted proteins | sample Turbeapinknodule_FD_89959 | JGI IMG/M metagenome (GOLD analysis project Ga0123341, IMG submission 89959) | Root nodule microbial communities of legume samples collected from Mexico - Turtle bean Mexico pink nodule | ecosystem: Host-associated > Plants > Roots > Nodule | place: Mexico: Nepantla...
CTCTTGTAAATTCAGAATTTAGAAATTGAAGAAAGGAAACTCTACTCAAATTGAGAGAGAATTGTGAGAGATTTGATCTCCTTCACTAAGTCTTATCTTGTGAGCTTTGGAGGGCTTCAAGTGACGACAACTAGCACTCATCTTGGATCATCATCTCCAAGTGGCGTGTCCATCTTCTTCAAGTCTTCATCCAATTAAGTTCCTTCTTCCTTCCAACTCCATTTCCATTTAGAATCATGTTTTAGCAATTCCAATTGGTTGTTTTTGTTCCTTTTGTGTTGTTCTTCATTTTCCACCGATTGTTCTTGCTTCTTTTGTGTTTCCTTTTATTTTCAGCACTTAATTCTCCTTTCAATCGGTTCATATGTGTGAGTTGCTGTTTTTAATCGGCGTTTCTACTTGTGTTCATGTGTTGATCTTGCTTTCCTATCCATTTCCGCCCTATATTTGTGTATAAGGATATGACACTCATGATTCTTATGAGTTTGGCTCTTCATTTGGAAGGCAATGTCCTCCATTGAACAGTCCTTAAGCCCCCTTATTGTGTTCCTAAAGTGTTTATGCTTGATTCAACTCACATCACCTCGCCCCTATGATAGGGCGAAATGTGCAGGAGTACGTGGACGACATGGTCGTCACCTCGCCCGAGAGAGATCAACATTTTGCTGATTTGAAGGAGCTATTTGCCACAATAGCTAAGTATGACTTGAAATTGAATCTCTAAAAATGTGTATTCGGGGTAGAGGTAGGGAAATTCTTAGGGTTCTTGCTCACCGAGCTGGGAATATAAGCAAACCCCGATAAGTGCGCAACGATCATAAGGATGAGAAGCCCTGCCACTATAAAAGAGGTACAACAGTTGACTGGGCAGATGGCTGCCCTGTCTCGATTCTTGTCACCAGGAGGAGATAAGGGGTATCCTTATTTCTAGTGTCTAAAAAAGAATAACCGCTTCGTATGGACTGGCGAGTGTGAGGAGGCGTTTCTCAAGCTGAAGGAATACTTGGCCTACCCGCCTGTTCTTTGCAAGCCGTTACTAGGTACTCTCCTCTGCCTCTACTTCACGGTGATAGATCGAGTGATCAGATCGGTCCTGGTACAAGAACAAGAGCAGGTTCAGAAGTCGATATACTTCGTGAGTAAGGTGTTGCAAGGGGCGCGAGGTGCGCTACCAGGCCATCGAGAAAGCAGCCCTATCAGTCGTATTTGCATCTCGACGACTTCGTCACTATTTCCAGAGCTTCATAGTGGTTTTCATGACCGACCTTCCCATACGAAAGGTCCTCCGGACACCTGACGTAGCAGGTCAGATGGTACGTTGGGTAGTCGAGTTGTCTGAGTTTGATGTGCAGTATGAACCTAGAGGACCTATCAAGAGCCAAGTTTATGCTGACTTTGTGGAGGAGCTCTCCTCAGAAGCCCCTCAGGTAGATGGTTGGGATTTCCAATGGGTTCTCTCCGTAGGCTCTTTTAACCAGCAGGGTAGTGAGACTCGTATAATCCTGGAAGAACCAAATCGATTGTTGATCGAATAGGCCCTCAGATTTGCTTTCAAGGTCAATAACAACCAGGCTGAGTGTGAGGCTCTAGTAGCTGGGATGTTGTTGGCCAAGGAGTTGGGTGCTCGAAGTTTGTTGGTGAAAAGCGACTCGCTATTAGTGAGTGGGCAGGTAACAAGTGAGTACAAGACCAAGGATCCACATATGTCCTCGTACTTGAAGTATGTCATGCTCTTGAAGGAGATCTTCCCTACGTTTGAATTAGTGCATGTCCCAAGGGAACAAAATGCACGAGCAGACCTGTTGGCCAAGCTCGCTAGCTCAGGTAAGGGAGGTCGCTAGAGATCAGTCATTCAAGAAACCCTGAAGTCACCCAGAACTGCCGCAGGTTGTGCTGGAGAAGTCCAACAAGTGGAGACTTTGGAGGGTGGAAAAAAAGGGCACCGATCATTAACGCAAGAAATGCTGAAGGTGCCCAAGGTGAGCGCCTATGGCTTGTCGGGAGAGAAATTGTTGGACACCTGTCAGGTTGACGTAGGCGAAACCTGGATGACACCGTATAGGCGTTACCTTGTTGATGGGATGCTCCCAGTAGAGCCCGTGGAGGCTAAAGTAGTTAAGAAGAACTTAGACGGGTATACCCTGGTAGATGGAAAACTGTTTAGACATGGCTACACACATCCTATCCTCACCTATGTAAGTGGGGATCAGTGTACACGCATCATGGCAGAGCTCCATGAAGGCATTTGTGGGGGTCATGTCGGGAGACGAGCTTTCTCCCTGAAGGCTGGGTGGGGTATTATTCGCCGACCATGAGGGAAGAATGCATGAAGTACGCATAGCGATGAGATCAATGTCAGAAGCATGCTGATTGGCATCGGAGAAGTTGCGGTCCATACATATCCCCTGGCCTTTCCACACATGGGGAATAAGCATCTTAGGCCCCTTCCCACTAGCGATTCAACAGATGAAATACCTAGTGGTGGTGGCCATTGAATACTTTACCAAGTGGGTAGAAGTTGAACCAGTGGCACATATAACTACCCACAGGGTCCAGCACTTCATGTGGAAGAACATTGTCTGTCGTTTTGGGATTCCAAAACACCTAGTGTCTAACAACGACACCCAATTCGCAAGTTGTGCACAAAGCTCGACATCAAGCAAGTGTTCGCCTCCGTAGAGCACCCTCAGACAAACAGACAAGTTGAGTCCGCCAACAGAGTCTTGCTTAGAGGCCCGAAGAGAAGGTTGGAGAAGGGTAAGGGGACATGGATTGATGAGGTACCTCGAATTTTGTGGGCATACCACACCACTCCACAATCCACCACGAAGGAAACGCCTTTCAGTTTGCTATATGGGTCAGACGCTATGATCCCTGTGGAGATTCAGGAGAGCTCGTCACGATTCCAGAACTTCGTGATAGAGGAGTCTAATGAAGGGAGAAAGGTGAACTTAGATTTACTTGATGAGGTGCGAAAGCAAGCACGCATCAAAGTTGAAGCCCTAAAGAGAAGGGTGGAGCAGAAACAAAGGTCCAAGCTAAGACCTCGGCAGTTCCAAGTTGCCGACCTAGTGATGCGAAAGGTTCACCCCTACCAGTTGGAGAACAAGTTGTCTCCCAAGTGGACCGGCCCATTCCGCGTAGTAGAGGCACTCGGAAACAGAGCATACAGGCTCGAGAGTCTGGAGAGTGGAGCTATACCCCGAACGTGGAATGGGGCCAACCTCAAATTTGATTTCAGTTAATACATTATTTCATTTATGAACAATGTGAAATGATTAAGGGGACACTCTTTTTCCCTTACCAACGTTTTTTAATGAGGTTTCCCAATGAAAAACTATTCATCAAAGATGTTTGCCATTATACTTTGTTAAGACCCAAGAAGGCAACTTGACCCATATGTTATCCCAGTAAGCGCACTGCGTGTACTAATGATAAACCAGACGAGGTCACCTATCCCTCTGGTAAGATTCCAAGGCTTAGGTGACTCCACAATTATGTAGTTCAGATGCGAAACCTCAATAAGGCTCTGAGTTTAGGCACCCTAAATGAATTTGAAGTAACCTCCCATTGGTAAGACTCCAAGATTGGGAACATAGAGACTCGTAGCGATTCAGGTGAGAGGACCTTTGGCTTAGTGAGACTCTAAGCTCGGGTACCCTGAATTGTAGCTTGCCATCGTTTGGTTTGAGCTACAAAAGACAACCTTTGTCTTAGTAAGACTCTAAGATCAGGTGTTTCAAAAGTTTTATCTGCCATAGCTAGGAATGTTTGGCCTAAACCGGGGAAGTCTTCCTGTCTTGGTAAGATTCCAAGCTTAGATGCCCTGAGTACGTGTTGTAAGGCAGTATGCTCTCTTCTCAGTAAGATTTTGAGTCTAGGAGGTACTGAGCCCAATTAACAGTAAAAGAGAGCATGCGGTCAAGGGTATACAGAGTAACCCACCTCGGCATGGGAGAAACTCACCAAGCTCAAGTACTCGATTGAGAGAAATCGAGATCAACTCTGTAGGATAACAAGGCACCATGAAGGTGTTGAGAGTAGACTTGAGGGAGAATCAGCACCCAAGTCAACCACACGAGTCATCCCTAGCCTCGAGGAGGGATGTGTGAAAGAAAAGTGGGAAAGTCTTGCTCTACCAAGGTGAAGGTGGAGTGAGACAACCCCTGAGACCAAGAGGTACAGGTCGTCCCGCAGATAGCTCTGCCAAGAGTGCTGAGAGCACCACGATTCGCCATACTTAATTGGTACATTACCTTGTTAAGATGGTTAGTTCCGTCAATTAATTGAAGTACATTGTGAGTTACCCTGTTATGTTGGTGTGGTGGGATTTATCATTAGTTGATTAAGTCATGATAGCCACGTTACTTAAGCATGAGGTGATCAAAAGCATTTATCATTAGTTGATTAAGTCATGATAGCCACGAGGTGATCAAAAGAATTGTCATTAGTTGGTTAAGTTATGATAATCATATTTATTAGAGGCATGCATTGTCGCTATACTAGTTGGAGTATGGCAAAGAAGGGCACGTTGCATAAATGAAAACATTCATATATGTACAAAATCTAGAAATAGTTCATGGGGCTACAAAAGGAGGGTGATGACAAGGAAACCCCTCCCCGCTACTCTCCATCTACTAATCACCCATCTACCACAATCTTGTCCAAGCCAAGTTGGGAGAAATCCAGCTCAGGGTAGATGCAGGGGGCCTGGGCCACGACATCGTCAAAACCCGTCATATAGAAGTTGGCAACATCAGTTGTCAGGTCTTCCTTGGTCTTCTCCAGGAGCTCATCCTTCTGTACCAGTTCCTTGCCTTTTTTGGCCAGCTCTTCCTTCAACCTATCCACCTCAGCATGGAGTTCGACATTTTTTGCAGATAATTCCAAAGCCTCCTTGGACTTCTTAGTCAGGAGGGCCTTGGTCTCTTGCTGTGTCGTTTGAAGCTCCTTAACTCGTTGAACGAGCTTAACAACTTTGAGGGCTTCCTTCTTGGCTGAATTCTTCCATCTCCTAAGCTTGGAGAGGACAAGGCAGTTTGCAACTAAGGCCTGCCCCAGTTGCCTCACTGTTTGCCCCATCAACTGGTCCTCCTCCAAGCTGTCCAGTTCTTCTCTGGCCTTGGTGGGAAGCAGGGTCTTCTCAAGAAAGGAAGGGGCATCAAAGGAGGGATCCCACAGTCCTCCCTTTTGCAAGTCCTCTCTCTTACTCTCTTGTACCATAATATCGCGAGAAGGGAAGGGTTGGGTGGAGGGACTTGTGGTAAGGGAGCCCAACCATATGAGGTTAAATGCACAGTAGGCACAGAGACAGCCTTTCGTCTCCTCTTAAAGACGGGCCTTAAGCAGGTATCCTCGTCATCTGAGAGGGCCATTTCGGCCACTGCCTTCAATTTCAAGTCTTCGGCAGGAGGAGCTTGAGCAACAACTTTTAGCAACTTAGCTCTGGCAGCCAAGTCTCTCTTATTCAATGTATGTAGCATACTGTCTGCATGAAAAACAAGAGAAAATTCAGTAACACACATGCAAAGAAAGAGTAAGGGAAAGAAGGATACCAATGTATGCTTTGAGTTCCACCGGGGAGAACTCATGCTTTATAAAGGCGACAATGTCAAAAACCACCTTGAGATTGGAGAAGAAGAGGTACACCTTTCATTCTCTTTGGGGTAAACCTACAACTAGCAACCCAGGTGTTTGGCTTCGACAAAATGTAGGAAGACTTGCACTGATGGCAGATGGCTAAAGTGGCTGCAGAGAATGGAGAAACCCTGAACAAACGCCCAGCTATTTGGATGTAGCTTGGCAGGGGCGACATTAATTTCGGTGAGGAGGGCTCTTTCAAAGTGGTATAAGGGTAGGCAGAGGAGAATCTTCTTAAAATTGGTGGAGTAGAAGAAGCATAAAGGACCCTCTGGGTCCGACGATTCATCACAGCAAACCAGCTCGTCTACCCTACACGACACTACCTTAACATACTTATCATCCTACCAAAAAGGAAATTTTTCTTACGATGTTCACCCTTCCTATACAATACTATCTTCTCATGGGTGGTGTATTCAAAATTTTCTTCTAACAGATTGCTAGGGGCCCAGGGATATAGGATTTTGTAATCCATCATACAGAGAATCTAAAAACAAGAAAAGCAAACAAATGGACACAGGCAAATGCTCATATAAAAGAAGTGCATGCAATTTGAAAAAGGGAACAACGAAGCAAAAATAGAGACAACAATCACAATCGCAAAAAATGTAAACAGTCCCAGTGCAGTTGATATGAGCAGACTAAAAGCGTTAAAATGATGTTGTCAAACATTCATGAGTTAAAGGACGTACCTTGATTCAGTTGACGAGCTGAGGCGACGAGGACTGTCTAGGTTGAAGAAGAAGGAGAAGAGTGTTCGAAGAAAGGCACAAAGTCTTTCAAAGGGAAATGAAATAGTAAAGAAGGATTTGAGTTTTCGAAGTATTAACGTATGAGGGAAGCGCAAGCGGTAACACTTTCCAGCCGTTGATGATGGCCACGTGTACGCTCGTGGTGGACAATGGTGAGATGTCACCACAAGACATTGTGCGTGCCGCGCTACTCACAAGACACATAGGTCACCGCGGGTGAGCAGTTAGTCTCTTCACTGAAACAAGTTCAGCTCGAGCCTGGGGGGCTTGTGTATTGGACCAGAGCATGTAGAGTTCAGTGCTCGGTGGTCAGACATTAGCATCTGCGTTAAACAGGTCAGCTCGGTCGTCGGGTCAAGTTGATGGACCACATGAGTGGGCTCCAGGTATGTGTGTATTGACTCCCATTCATATACTTAATATAATCCTTCGCGTATAAGGCCTGGTCGGTTAGCGAAGAGTGTTAATGGGCCTAGGGGTGCGTTTAGTGCATTCGGGTCTAGTACAAGTAAAACATTCTCTATAAGCCTAAGCCCATGTGTGTTAGGGCACAATTGTTAGAATGTATGGCTTTAAACTATAGGGGGTGAATGGTTTAAAGAGGGTTTTCACAAACTTTTAAGTCTAGAATGAAAACACTTCGAAAAAAAACACTTGAATCAGAATTCAGTTTGCCAAAACACAAAGCAAAAAACACAGCACCAGAAAAACAATCAGTTGTTTCGCAGAAACAATCGGTTGTTTATACCAGTTCACAAATATAAAAACTGAATTTAAAGAGATGAAGGATAGAGAGAATGCACACAAAGGTTTATACTGGTTCACTCTTAACCCAGAGCTACATCCAGTCTTCCCAGAAACCACTGGGAATCCACTAAGCAATCAACCCTAGATCACTTACAACACAACCAAAGAAGTGACATTGATCCTCTCAAGACACACACTTCCTTTGGTCCAACACAACACCACTAAGAATGTTGATCTTGATCCCCTCAAGAACACACAACGCTTCTCAGCTATACACACAGTTTCTTTCAAAGTATTAAGGATTACACTTGTTACAGAGAAGATCTGAAATCAATACAAGATGAAAATCCTATCTCACACTCTTTGGTCAATGCAATCTCTAAGCAATTCTCAACTTTTTCAAAAGCTCAATCTATGAAAAATCAAATATGTTTTTCTGTATTAAATCAAAGTTGTTGTTTGTTACAAAATCTTAACAAACTATTCATTGCATTTAAAGATTGGTCAAAGCATTAAAAACTGGAGCGTAAACAGTTAGAAAATCATTTATGGTCAAAGCACAAAACAGTTTTTTGTTATGGTCCCAAAACAAACAATCGGTTGTTTCCATGAATCAATCAGTTGTTTTGGTTTGACAGCAAGTCAACCATCAAAAACAGTTTTCAACCTTTCTAAAAACACCTAAGTATAAAATAATCGGTTGTTTCGACAAAACAACAAGTTGTTTTTCACTTAGTTTGAAAAACACTTTTCAATTAAAAAGGTTTGAGAATGCTTATGCTTTGGATATAATCAAGAGTGGATATATACAATTAATCTACCCCAGATCCTATCTAAAGACAGCTCAGCAACAACAAGCACATCTAGCCTTTCATCATCCTTCAAAGGGTTTGGATTCTTCAAAGCTTGAACACACTTGATTCAACAACAATGAGTAGGTCGCATGTGTGATACGAAGCGCCTCGTCGAAGGTGCCTTCGTGAAACAGATTGGACCCCTGATGTTGGTACATGAGTTGATACCCTGGTGGTTATTATGTTAAGATTTGATGCACTCCATTGAAGGAAAGATTATGTTCAGTTGCGACGTTAAGAGAGCGTGCCCTAAACAGAATATCTTTCTAATGCATAAGCTTTCAGGTGAGATAAGACTCTCGTGATAGAAAGCTATTACAAGAGGTAGGCTATAAAAGGGGCTTGAGATCCCAAGTAAAGGTAGGCTATTTCTAAGACTGAAACTAGTTACTTCTTGTTTCTATAAGCCCTGTATTGACTTGATCGTCAGAGTGCAATCAATAGGTAGGCCCCCCTCTGTCTCAATGGAGTCGTTCAACATTCCAAAGGGAAGAAGGGATACCACCAGAGATAGTCGGAGCCAGAACTTGAGATTGAAGTCGATCAGCGACCAGGTCAACCGGCGAGAACAACTACTAAACAAAAGTTATACCTAATAGTAACAACCTAACTTTTTCTATTTAAGAGCGTAGTAGCGTCTACCACAAGACAATTTAGGTCACTTGTAATAATATGTCCCTAAAAAATTGCCTTATTGGGAACTGAACTCGTGACTTTGGCTCTAATATCAATTGCTTGATCAAACGCTTACTACTAAGTCAAAAGTTATAGTTAATAGTCAAAGCGACACTCTTTCAACTTAAAAGTGTACCAAACCATGCATTACGATTCAATTGTGACTTAACCCACTTGACCTCCACCATTGGACAATTGATGCTACTTGCAACAATTTTATTTTCTTTAAAAATAATACTTGTAATTATTTTCGTACAGATACCTAAGCTCTAAAATTCAATGATAAAGTCTCTCAAGAAAGGGGGTATGACATATTTTTTAATGAAAACGAATAAAAAGAAGAATAAGTGGGGTTTTAGAAGATCTCAAAGAAGGAATTAAGAATTAAAGATTATCCCTCATTAAAAAAATGGAGCTCAATTAAAAAAGTATCAACATAAAGACAATAAGATCTAAAAAGGCTCTCATACAAAGTGTTATAGAAAAAGTTCAACATTGTATGATTTTGATTAAGTGTTAAAAGCAGCTAAGCTAAGTACAAACATGATCATGCTTCATTTGTAAGACAATAACTTAGCTCAACAATAGATCATGTAAGACACAAGTATTTTTCGTCTAGAAAATGATACAATCCTTTGCAGTCTTCCTTTACATTTAATAAGGCATTAATATGATCTGACAATACACACATAGTCTAAGTGATGGCAGAGCCCCCAACCACACACAACCACATAATAAGGAGGATGAAGACCTAAAGGTTGTTTATGGATTTATTTACAAATATGGGTCTAATTGGACTTTGATTTATTTTTATAGGCCCAATCAAGAGGAAAACTCTAGGATGAAGGAATGTACAAACATATCCAAGAAGACCTCCAAATCATCAAAACATAAACTAGAGCTTTGGTCAGAAGAACACAAGAAGAATGAGTTTCGGCTGACTAGTCAACAATATTTTTGGGTCAAGCTTTAGCTTAAATAAATTGTATAAAGTTGTTTAGGATTTCATGGGTCATGTATTGGGACTAGTAGCATAAAATAATTGGACCAAATATTTGGGCTAAGTAGCATAGGTTTTTTGTATTTGGGCCAATAGTAAAATAAGTCTATTTGGGGTTAAAAGTGACTAGTTAAGGTAAAAATTGGGCTTCTTTGAGCCCAATGTAACCGTAAAATGTTCAAGGTATAGACAAAAATTACCTTGGCATAGAGCACATGGACATCCACATGGCAACCTAGGAGTGGAGAGGATTTGGCATGGAAGGTGTGAGCTCAACATGGAAAGCATGACTCCACATGACACTTTCTCATTGGAGAGTTTTATTTTGAATTTTCAAATTTTGGCTCCAAAATGTTTAGCCTTGTCTCCTATAAATTGAGGTGTTTGGCTCATGATTTACTAAGATAAAATATATGAGTGAAGTGTTGTCAAGTTTGCATGCTTTCTCACTCCCTTGTCTAGACTTTGTAGGATAGACACCTTGATCTTTTTCTTCACCTTTTCCAAGTGATATGGCCCAACCAATCACTCTCCCTACTTCTCATGCACCTTCAAGGAAACTATAACTCCATTGGAGCCATCCTTGTCTGCTTCCTCCATCAAGCTTCCGCACAAGTTCATCAAAAATCCAAGAAACCAATTCTTAATGAAGCCAACACCATCATTTGGTATCTAGAGCTTTGGTTCTTCAAGAGATAAGTGTCTTCTCTTCATTTTATTTGATGTGTTCTTCAATTCCATGTTGTTTATCATTTTATTAAATGTCTTGTTGTTTTTAATTTTGATTTTAGTTCATGATGTTGTTTGAAAAAATTTGTTTGGTAATTTTGTTCAATTGTTCTTAAGCATTCCGGTTTTCCAATTATTTTAGGATTTTATTGAGTATGTTATTATGTTTTTTATTTTAATTGAGTCTTCTTGATATTTCAATCGATGCAAAATGTTTGTGGTTGAGTCATTTTAATTTTTGAATCAATTCAAGTAATGTCTAAGTCATGTTCATCCAATTCGTCATCAATTCTATGTAGTACTTTTCATTGTTGTTGTTGGTTGTTTGATTTAATTTGATTCCAAGTTATATTCTGAATTTGAGCTTTGGTGCCTTTTTATTTTTCCAGATTTGAGTTCATAATTTTTTTTAGTTCCATACAAGTTCATTTTCCATTCAAATCTATTATGCTTTTGAAGTTTCCAATGTTGTTTTTAATTCCAGTATAAGTTTTTCCTGTTTTACAGTTTCTGTGCTGGCTGAAAACGTTTATCAAAATTAATTATGCTGGTGAAAAATTCTGAAATTCTGGATTTGAGCAGTTTGATGTGTTAAGAAAAAGTGAAAAAAAGTATATCAAAATTCAAAATAGAAAAAAAAAATGGTAAATGAAAAG
>Ga0123341_1005837_pt1 | contig 11052 bp, 5 predicted proteins | sample Turbeapinknodule_FD_89959 | JGI IMG/M metagenome (GOLD analysis project Ga0123341, IMG submission 89959) | Root nodule microbial communities of legume samples collected from Mexico - Turtle bean Mexico pink nodule | ecosystem: Host-associated > Plants > Roots > Nodule | place: Mexico: Nepantla...
ATATATATATATATATATACACATATATATAAATACACTAAAAAAATTTATAATATCTAAGTCCTGTTTTATTTTGCAAGTACTTGAAGAATACTATCTAAGAAAGCAAAAGTTATTTTTTCTAAGGATATAAATATTTTTAATGCACCTCATTGGTGTTTTTAACTTACTTCATAGTTTGGCTTGAAAACATATTGAATTCAATTACTTTGTAACAAAATCTTGAAATATATATTTTTAATTAAAAATATAGTACTTAGAAATAACCTGCACTGTTGGGAAAGTGAGAAGTCAAATCGATAAAAATGATTGTTTGTGAAGAATGGACAGAGATACAGAAGGGAAGTATATAATAAGTAGTTGACGAAAAAATTAGTGATCAGTGGGTATTGCTTTTGAGGGAAGCACAAAGAGATTGGAGACTTAAACCATTAAAGTTCATCAATTATTGGATAAAGGATAAAAGGTTTGAAATTTTTGTCAAATAAGAATGGTCAAAGTTAGAAGTAAACTTTGAAAAAAAATATTAAGTTTTGGAAGAAAGAGATGTTCGAAAATATATAGCTCCGATGTAGGAAGGTGGAAGGAGAATTGAACAACTTAGAAAGCATAAGGTGAAAAACAGGGGATAGATGAATAGTGGGAAGGTGATAATAATTCTATGTACTTTCACTGAAGATGAACTTTACTAGGAGGAGAATTACTTTAATAGGCTTACATATGCAGAGTCTAATTATTTTTAACAATAAGATCATATATTTTTTAATAGATTAATCTTAGTTAAAAGGGATTGAATATTCTAAGATTTTGAAAGAAGAAAATTAAGATTTAATTGTTGAAAATGTTAGAAAAAGTTCGAGTTGAAATGAGTTCAACTTCAAATTCATTAAATAGTTTTAACATATTCTTAAGGAGAACATATTGTGATTTATCATACGTAAATGATATACTTTAAGTGGTTGTAATTCATTATTCATTTCATTGATTTTTAAGGTGGATCATCCTTAGAGCTTAAGAGGTTTTTAGGCTCATGTCTATAATGAGTTATATGTATAAAATTATTTTAATGATGTTTGCAAAGAAAATTAGATGAACTCTTCTTATGTGATTGATAAGAAGAAAGTTATTTTTTTAAGAGAAATAAATATGTTTATGTTAGAGCAAAGTTCAACACACCATATCTTTATTTTTGTTATACATGCTTAATAAAATATAAAATATAATTTTATAAACATCAAATCTCGACATCTAACCGAATAGACACAAGTATTTTTCTTAAATACACATATGCAAGCACTTTCTTTAATCATATAGATCCAGTTATTTGTTTATACACTTCATCTTATGAACTTTTGAACAAACATTTTGAAGTTTTAATAGACACAATTATATTTCTTTTTATAAAAAAATATGTCATACACATTGTTTCTAATCCCTTATACCATTAGAAGTCAAAACATATAGATATAATCACTTCATTCATGAATTTGTTAAAAATAACTTTTAACTCCTATTCATGTCAAAAAATCCTTCCTAATTTCTTCCATTGTTTCATTGATAAGGTGAATATCATCGATATTTATTTTCAAATTTAAAGATAAATATTAAAATAAAATATAATTATATATTATACATACTATACATATTCAATTTAAGTTTCCAGATATTATAAATATTATATAAAGATAAAGATAGATTGAGAAGACTAGCACATAGGACAAGCACCCGTTAAAAACATTCACTTAACAACCTAATAATTTAATATTTTAATTATATTTAACTTTTTTTGTAATTTAAATTATTATTATATTATTATAATATGTTGTCAAGCAGATATAATTTAGTGTGAAAATAATCTTTTCATATATATAATTAATTATTTTGTTTAATTTTCTCTTTATTTTTTTTATTATGTTTACATTTGATTCAATGAATTATTTTAATTTTTTCCTCTTTAATAAGTTTTAACAAACAAATTTTTGTCAATTTAAATATTAATATTTTTCCACTAAAATTATGAAAATTCATATAATCAACAGTAATCATATATTACCCACCAATAAAATAAAAATAGTCTTCCCAATATTGAAAGGAAACATATAGATAGATAGATAACAAAGACATTGTGGTATTTCAAAGAACACTTCAATTATATTTGGAAAAAATGTATTTAATTATGTATTTATTTAAATAACTACTTTATTCTCCGTTTTCATGTATGTTACGTAAAATTAATAAATCAATAAAAAATATTAAATTTCTAAGCTTTGATTATAAATCTTTCTTTTTTATATAACATACGACATAGTGTGTAAACAACATTAAAAGCATTATTAATATAATCTTATAAATTTATTATTCATAAAAATGATTAATAAAGATAAACAGTAAGAACACTTATATTTTAAATTTAGACTTCTTGTGATACTTTTCTAAGCTGGTTATACAATGATATATAGCCATTAATTAACTAATTAGGTTATAGTTGTATAGTATAAAGTCTATTAAATGTTCTAATTAAATAATTACATATAATATAATTAAGATCCAATAATATATTTTAATCAAAATATTAATACATAGTTATTTATTGAATTATATAGCTAATATTTTTAATATAAATATTATATAAAGATAGTTATGTTGTGTCAAAAAGAAAAAGACTGGCATGTGTATGGATAAATTGAGTATTACTTATTTTGAAATAAATAAAGTTATATGTTTAATATGCTTATTCACGTGGATATATAATTTAAAAAATTGATTCAAGTTATCGATACACATTATTTGTGAAAAATACATATAATTATAAATAAAATTATAATTTTAATATCGAAACTATATGTTATAATACATATTTGTGTCTTTCATTTAGTCATTATTTTAATCTTTGCCTAAATAAAAATAAAATCATGTTTTTATACTCTCTCAGTTTCTTCTCTCTTTCCATCTCCGTTCACACAAAATATGAATAAGACGTGCATAATTTCCACTAATAAGTTAATAACCACCCTGAACTTTCTTAATTCACTATTGAGAATCACGTTATGGCTTTATAACAAAGAAATACTGAAATTAACGATAATTACCACATATTTATTTCGTTAATTATGTGATCATGATTCCACGAAAAGATTGAAATTACTTTACCAATTAAAAAATAAGTAGCCATGATTACAGTGGTGGGCGTGGCCCGTGTGCAACAGCCTTTTAAGTTTAGGGTGGGGTGGTTAGAACTTTCTGTCCTTGTGGGCCAATACTACCTATAACTTATTTATCTTTTATTTATTCATCAATTTCATGAATGTAGTGTTAATGAGCACTTATGATATTTATTAAATTATTTCAAAATAAAAAATTTAACAAAAACTAAAAGACAGAGCAGAATTAATTGGACCGAAAGGGAACATTGTTGGTAGCTTATGTTGATATACTTAATTGCTCTATACTTAGATTCCGTATGTCTATTGTAGCTAACCCAAGGAACAAAGATACATCAAAATTGGTGATATAGAAACTTACTAAGTTGTTGCAAATATAAGTTGATTTTATTTTATCCGTTCTCCTTCAAAATGTTAAAATTATTAAGAATATAAAGTAGAATATTATATAACTAGTTAGAAAAATGATAAAGTGACTAATATGCGAGTTGGAGGAGTAATTTTTGGGATGAAAAGTTACATGGAAAAGAGAATGTGGAAATAAGTGGGTGTGGAAGGCAGAAAAAGAAAGATATTCTGTATAAAATCCAGATTTTAAAGATTGCATAGGTTGTAAAAGGAAGTGCGGAGTAATCAGGTTCCCTTTAAAGGTTGTCTTTTTCTTATGGAGACTTTTTTATAATCGATTGCCAACACAAATAAATGTATTTACAATGAATCATGTTATAGTGTGTCATGCTAAACAAATATACATCAACCTGATATAGATATAGGTTGAAGATTCGATTAGAGATGAGGACAATTTATTGTATATAAGTGACTGCAAACCTCATTTATGAGTCGATTTTATGGGGTTGAGTTAGACTTAAAGTTTACTTCTTAATATGGTATCCGAACCATTTCGAACTTATCCTAACAAATGTTTGTTGGACTTATCAGGTAATCCCCTATCGGGCCGTTATAATATGTTATCACATGTACGAGCTGTCACTCTCAGCGTAAGTGAGATGTATTGGAAATTCCACATCGACTACAGGTAAGAAAAATTCATTGTATATAAATAGGTGCAAACCTCACCTCATGAGTCAATTTTATGGGGTTGAGTTATACTTAAAATTTACTTCTTAATAATATAAAACCGATAAACCTTATTTTATATGGTTTTATAAAATTAGTTAGATTTAAAAAATATGGAAGAAAGAATAGAAAAAAATAATAAAATAATTTATTTGTGTTTGTGGTATGCAATTACATTAGAGAGATCTCATTAAACCAATCATCTTAAGTTAATGTAATCGTACATTATTATTTTTTAAAATAGTGAGAAATATTAACTAAATAAGATAGAAAATCACAAAGTTTTTATAATCGTTAATCAGTATAAGAATAATATTTTAGTAGTATTTGAAATAATAATAATAATATGGGTGACTTATGGTAATTAATATGATATGGAAAAGGTTGGGAAGAGTAAGAGGGGATGTGAAAGTTTGTTGTTGGATAGGGTTACGTGTATGGCAAATACATATTTTTGATGTTCTTTTAAAAGAAGGAAAAGGTGTTGGGAAGGATGAATACAGAGGGACCCTTAATTATTGACATATGTCACGGTTCAGGTGTTTTTCTTGAGACATGATTTACCTAATTACCGAAAGTATTCCACTCTCTCTGCTTTTATGTCTCCATAAAGTTGAAACACCATAAGCAATGGCAGAACCACATTATGACTATGATATCAGTAAAACCACAAAACTGCTATTTCCTCGAATCATTTCCCCTCAGTAGATAATACACACTATCCATCTCAACAAAATTTTAATTTATAATTCGAATAAGATAAGATAGTGTTCTTCGGAGTTTCTTGATTTGCATTTAGATATGGACAATGTTTTCAAATCATACTTTGTTTTCTCTAACTGCTTTCCACTATAAAACTTTTTTTTCCCTTACTTTACCGTGTTATGTTTTAATAAATATTTTTTTAAGTTATCTTTTGTCTTCACAGATCATCATACTTTTATTCTAAATTAATTTGTAAATTTGGCAACCAATTATCATAAATGTAATTTTTTTTGTATAATTTTAAATTTAAGTGATAAAAATCATGAAATTTAAACTTTAGTAAAGTTTAAAAATTTAGTTTGTAGAATATACTTTTAAACTATTTATTTTGTTTAATTTGGTTCTTCTATTCATAAAATGTTTAATGAAATTCCTCAATTTTAAAAATGGAAAATGTAATTTTTTCAAGGTTTAATCTTTAAAATACAACAACTTGACACTTTCTTTTGTTGAATTTGAAGTGTTTAATTTTATAAAAATATTATGCATTGATTATATATGTGAGGTAATGGATCGAGCACAATCATGTGGTCTAACAGTCTTAATTTTAGAGTTAATGATTATGAACTTATCAACTTTATTGATTTTTGTATGAAACTATGGGTGTGAGGTTATGGGTCGAATAAAATTATATAGTGAAATCATTTTAATGTTGATCTATCAAATAATAAAAAATTATATTTTACTTTGTGATTAGGAGGAATAATTTGTAGAAATTGATTGAATATGAATTGCAATTAATTTGAGACTATAACTCAAAATAAGACCAAATACAAAGAGAAGAGAGACAAACATTCTTGTATATCAGAGAGAGAACGAATATGATATGATCAAAAGAGAACAACAATTAGATTGTAAACTGCTCTTTTTAGCTAAACTAAATATTTATTTGAGAGTCTATTTTTTTAACTGGAACAATGTTATATATAAATTAAAAAGATAGATATTTGTTGGTTAATAATTTTTTTTATTAATGGTCATATTATAAAGAAAAATGCATATTTGTATTTCATTTTTTATAACATTTTGTATATAAAAAAAGAAAATAAGAAGAAAGAGACAAATATACCATCCGAAAAATTATAAGATAGATTAAAAAGAGATAAAAAAAAATTTAAAGACTGTTTTAGTCTTCTAAAAGATAAAAATAGGATTCACTTTCGTTTACATTTATAAAAACACTGGTGTTCAGTAGCCAATTCCAACTTGTTCGTAGCATCGTTCATTAAAAAATCTCTAATTCTCGATTTAGTGCAGAAAAAAAATAAAGAATATTTAAAAATAACGTTGTTTAGTTAGAAAAAAGAAAAAAGAAAAAGAGAAGAGAGGGGAAATATGTAAGAAAAACAAACTAAAAGTATATATTATTAGTAGTATTTATTATCGATATTTTATTTAACCTAGAGTTCGCAGAAGACAAAGATATTTAAACAAAGAAAGCATTGACTAAGAACAACGTTGGAACAAAAGTGAAGTCACCTAAAAGTAAAAATAGACTGAGGTACATAAAAATATTTGCAGTTAATTAAGGAAAACTCAACTATCACCATCCATTAAAAAATCAATATACTAATAAACAGCGTCCTCAAAGAAACGTGGGTACGAGGAATGTCCTTCGACCTCGTTAGGTCCACTTTAATCCAGAGCTGGGCATGGTCCTCAAGGTTAATTTTTTACTGTTTTTTCCACTACCCCATTTCTTCTCCTTTTTTATTCACCATCTTGAAGGGTGTGTGGGATCTGGGTTTCATTTGTTTTCACATTTTAGGTTGCTTGAATTTTCAAGTGAAAGTTTTGAGGCTTTTATATTGGGTTGCTTCTTTAAGTATACACTTGAAAAATAAGAGAAAACTGTAAGAGAAAGTAAGAATAAGAAAAAAGAAAAAAGAAAAAGGCTAACTAAAAAGAAACTACCGGTGAGCTGGTTGATCAACTGGTGAACATTTTGAAAGAAAAACTGTCATACATAATGATCTTATCCATTTTGATATTTAAAATTTTATTTCTTAACTTTTTATTTCTTTAATTTTTGTTTTCATCATTGTTGTTTTGTTTTATTCCTATAATGTGTAGATAATTTATTTTTAGTCTCTGTAAGATATCATTCTAAAAATTCTTTACGTTTCATATCCAAATAAGTCATCAATAATTTTGATGTATGACATTTTAAATTCACTTTAAGAATTGAATCCTTCTAAATTTTTCATTCAAATAAGCTATAGGTGATTGTTCAATAAAAAAAGAATTTCTATTTTGATAATATATGTTGATTTTTAAAGTTCGTCGCTAATTTTAATTGAAGAATAGCTTATAAGCCTAGAGTTAGTAGAGTACTGCACTTAAGTATTGTACGACTTGTATAGACAGTGTTTACGAACAAAACTAATAAAAAAAAAGTTCAAGACAGTATTAAAAATATTTTGTTTTATTATTATCAGTGTATTTTCTGCCTAAGAGTTCATGTTATAGTCATGTTAGTAATTAATGAGAGGATTCTTATATGTAATGAAATAACTTTCCTATGATTTTTTAATGCAGTATTTATTATTTTAATGCATCATAAGGAATCATTTAGTTATACTATCTCACTCAATTAAGAATAGTAAGTAAGTTTATTCAATATTTTTATTTCGTACGATAAAAATATATTTTTTCTTAAATTGTTCTCAAATTATATTCATTAAGAATGATATTTTCAAAACTAATAGGGTTAAACTTTATTTTCATTTACCTGTAATATAATATTTAAAAAACAACTTATCTTACCTATTAAATTATAAGTAAATAAAGAAGATGAAAAGTACCTCTTAAAATTACTCTTTTAAGTAAATTCATTTGTCATTGTATATATAAAGAAATATCACTTTATTTTAAAATAATAACAAAAGACTTACTTTTCATCCTCACTATTTATTTTCTTATAACTTATTATAATTAAAAATAAGTTTCTCTTTTTAACAGCAAGTAAATGAATGATGAAAATGTATAATTACTGTTGGTGTCGATTAATATTTCTTCATATATTAATTAATTGATTGACCCCTTAATAATATGAGTCTGACCCTGTCCCGGGTTTGGGTGAATTAAACTAAATAGGCATTTAGACAATACAAATATGAAATTGTTCTGTAAGTTTATTGATGCTATCAAATGAGAAATGAAAGAAACATTGGTAAACTTGAAAGCATTTCAACTCTTGGTATTAGCATCTGCTAAATTAGCCCAGAAAGTCATTCACCAAAAAGGTAAAAGTCAATGAAATCAGCATTGCCTAAATATTGGATATTAAGTGATCATGATGCACATTAATTTCTTTCTTTTTTTTAAAAAAAAATCCCACCTTATGAGTTCTAAGACATGTTTCAGCAAGTAGAGAAAATGCAGAAAACGTTAAAAAAACAAGAACCAGGCAGGGTTCCAAATTGTAAACAAAAACATTACCGAGTGCAACACATTTTTAAGTTGAAGGCAGTTCATCTTTATTTACAAGCTTTCAAAACGATTAGAGAAGTCGACACATTAGAGTTTTGCTTTCAAGAGTCTAAGCTCTCTCAGTCACTATCACCATTATGTAACAAGATTCCTCCCTGGGCAAATTTACTATCCATGAAACTTGTTTTTAGTGTTCCCATCGGCCTCAGCACCACTCTTTCTCATCCTACTTACCAATTCAATGCCTGTAAGCTCTAAATTCCGCAGACGACTCACGAAATTGGAAAACACGTATCGCGAGCGAGACTAGGATGATGCTTTTTCAGGTGTTTCAACTGCTTCACAACTTGATAACTTAATCATTTCCTCGGCAGTTTCCTCTGCTCGAAACATTAAAAACAAGGACAACGCCTAGATCCAATTCCTTTGATACTTTTGATATTGTTTTCCAAGTAGAATTGGACTATTAGAATTCTACCCTCGTAGTTTATGCTAACTTTTAATGCAAACCTTTATTTTGTGGATAACTGGAGTAAAGCTCCAATTCTCGTTGGAGAAAAATACTAAAAGCACTGAAGGCACAGTTCAGTTTCATGTTTTGAAATTTTATAAAAAGAAATCAGTTTGAGTTTTCAGTTTCAATTTTTTATTTTCAGTTTTTAAAAAGATCTATCCTACAGAACAAAGACCCGTTAAATAGGAATTAGGATTACCTGTCTGTTGTGATATTGGAAGAAACTGCTGACAGCAGGATTTTCCATGGCTGCATTCCATACATTTGGATCACAAGCAAGTGAAGCCACAACAGCCTGGTTGAAACCAAAGACAAGTCAATTCTATCTATTAATTCAATAAATGAACCTAAGCCTTCATTTATTTGTATTTTTAGATATCATACACAAAACGAGATTGCTAAAGATACTGTAATTTTGACTTCACCATCAGTTTACCTGAACCTCACGACTTGTGCTAAGCAAATGAAAAGGCTGACTGACATGTTTTGGCACTGAAGGATTTGAAATTGTCAATGACACGAGATCTGTTCACTGGCTCATCACAAAGTGTAGGAGACAGAGCAGAGACTTCACAACCAGGAGATGAATAATAAGAAGAATCGAGAGAAAAATATAATCTGAAAAAACAAGACATAAGATTTCAGATAGAGATAAGTATCACCAGATCTAATATCCCACAATGTATGTGTCTATGTGAACATGAAAATCATCCTCCGACCAAAAAAGCAGCATGGTTCAAAAGAAAAAATTAATAACCATTGTTCCCCACGATTGCATTCTTGACCCAAGAAAGGGAATTTACACAATATAACTTCGTCAAGTAATAATTTCTTCAAGACCAAAATAAAATACTGGGATTGAACTGATGACAGACAAAGAACAAGAACATGTTTGGATAACAGTTGAACCCCCTCCAAAACTACATTCAGAACAAAACATATAAAAAGTATTTTAAAAAATGTGTTCAGTGTCTAAAGTACGTTCAAAATGGTTATCCAAATATCCACCAGGTCCGACACTTCCCAAAAGCCAATATCTTTAATTTAACAGAATCCAAATTTACTATCAAGAAACAAGGATAAAACACGTTGAAAGAAAGAGTTTCAAAACGGGAATAATAGGCAAAGATAACAAAGGCAACCGTGTTTACCCCTAATATTACCAAGACCAATCAATTATAAGATGCAAGCACTTCCTAACATTTATACTATCATTATGCTCAAACTTACTTTGCAAAGGTGAATAAGAGCAACGGCCAGAAATTTACTTATAGAATTTATTTGCAATCCTCCTAAAGTGTCGTTTACACTATCAACATGAAAACGATTAAAACTTTCAACGTTCACTGATACTGTGCCAGCAAACCCAAACGAAACACAGTTAAAAAAAACCCCTCCCGAAAGCAGAAAAACGAAATCTTTAGAGAAACTCAGCACAGTTAAACAGTAAAACCAAAACAAAGACTTCAAAACAGAAATTGAAACCACATATACACAAAATAATGAAAATAAATAAAATTTATATCACAACAATCATCATCAATTAAAAAACATAATATACTCATCAACGGTGTTTTCAATTCTGTGGTGGTTTCCTTACTTCCTCGAAAGTGGGGGCAGAACCGAACACCATTCTCGGCACGATGAAATCACTGTCATCGGCGAAGTCCCACTAGTCCAACGACGCCTCCGTGCGCACCGGGACAACCTCGGCGGTCTTCGCTCCCTGCGATGACACGCCAGCGATCGACGAGGGTGGCGACGCGTTTCGGAACGATAAGGCCGGGAGCGCCACCAGAAAACCCCCAGAGACCCATCCTGGAGAAGCCCATGCCGGCAATCTTCGCCGCCGTCCTCATAGCTCCTCCGCCACTTGCAATAAGTGAACTGAGAGTAGCACCGGAAACAAATATTGTAATTATTCATAAACGTTATGATCACTTTTTTATATGCTACGCGATACACACATTAGGTAACGGATCCGCACTAATTTTTTTATTATTATCGCCTTATCTTATTTTAAATAGATAATATTTAACATTTATATTAACTTTTATATATTATTTAGATAAATTTATGTATTATTATTTTTCATTATATGTG
>Ga0123341_1005838_pt1 | contig 11051 bp, 3 predicted proteins | sample Turbeapinknodule_FD_89959 | JGI IMG/M metagenome (GOLD analysis project Ga0123341, IMG submission 89959) | Root nodule microbial communities of legume samples collected from Mexico - Turtle bean Mexico pink nodule | ecosystem: Host-associated > Plants > Roots > Nodule | place: Mexico: Nepantla...
AAAATTGGATGATCTAATGTTTGAAACAATAACAAAAACTAATTTCTTATTATAATATAAGGAAGGAAAATATATTTAATCTAAAATTAATTATTATAAAATTAATAAATTTATCATGAAATTAATCAAATAAGGAGTATTATTTATATCAATATCACATTTTTAATAAATTTATTAAAATTTAATTTTAGTTAATAATTATATATTTATACATATATTTCCCCTCTACAGGGTACAGCTATATCACACTACCATATGATTCTACTTGGAGTATAAGAACATCAGATATGCAACTTGTCTCAATGAATGAGTATGGAACAAATGTTCTATTTTAATCAGAAACATAAGAGTCATTGTCATTCATATGTAGCTTTTTTTTTTACTGAAAAAAGATTCAATATTACATCCAACATATGCAAGCATTAAACTTTTGTAATTGAAATGGATAATTAGTAATATTATTTGGCTTTTAAGAAAATAATAATAATATGATTGTGATATTTCCAGCATCAATGGCTAATTAAAAGGAAGATCTTCAACCTAAGGTTTTGACACAAACATTTATAAATACCCAAACATGCATTAGGCTTAAAGATTAAACATTTAAGGGTTAGTACAACGTTAATTCAGTATATTTTCACTAACACTAATCCCAGCCACTCAATTTTTGATTATGGTATCTCACGGTTACAAATGGCGGTTTGTCGGTGAATCACTATTTTGTGCTTCATGTTAGACTTTTGGAAAAGCTTTGAAGGGTTATTGATTCCTCCGCCCACTCACCCACTGAAGAAAGATGAAACATTGGAAGAGAGAGAAAAACAGAGAAAGCAAGAACTAATCTGGTGATTCGTTCTAGCAATTTTTCCCAAAACTCCAAAACCCCCTTTTATGATACAAGATTTTCAACTTCACAAAAATTTCAATCTTTGATAGCTTTATCTGTATCGCACTCTTATTCTCTTCCCCCAACAACAATTTCATTTAAAACTCTCTCTCTCTCAGGTGTTTCTTTTTTGCTTTTGTTTTCAGATATTATACCTCTGTCATTTTCCTCGCGTACCCTTTTTCGTTTTTGATAGTTTGGTTTCCTTCTTATTTGATAATTGCAAATGGGTATTTTTTTTCCCCGTTTTTTCTTCTATGGAATTGTCAATTTGGGTTGATTTTTTCTTCTTGTGAGAAATTCTGGTATTTCTTTTGACAATTGATGCATGTGATTGTTGTATTTTTATTTTGTTGACTTTTCAATTTCTAGGATGGAGGGCGTGGTTTGCTTCTTTGTGTGGAGGGTTGTTGTCTAAATAGTGAAATTAGTGATTGCGATATTTCCGCTGAAACGGAAGTTGATCCTTCTGCTAGTTGATGTACTAGCACGACTAACCGGTTACAAGTGAAGTAATCAATCATTTTTGCCAAAAATTGAAGGAATATTGCAAATGGATTATAGCTTTTCCTTGAAGCACTCAAAGTTGCATTACACTTTTTTGGTTTTCTCTAAGTTTTGTTGTACGTATTTTGTCAGTGATGTTTTGCGTGTGTGATGAGATGTTACTGGATTTGGAGCATCAACATTAGTTGAACTGTATTTCTCAATTTAGGCCTTTAGAAAAAGTCTGTTATTTTGATTTGTCAATTGCATGACTGGAAGCTTGTACTTCAGCCTTCCCAAATGGTTTTGGTTTCAGTGATATTTATGCAATTTTGGTGTATGTTTCAGGTGATCAAGAGAATCAGAGTTTGCTCATCCATATAACAGGACATCTGAACAGAAGAGGGAGGGTGCTGGTTTGCGGAGGCAATTGTACTTCTGCGAGCTTAGAATCCTCTCTCCTTTATTTATTAATGGAAGGATAATCATTAGTCTTGGTTAGTGCTGTTGGGGACTCTCTTACATGTAGCAGCATCAATGTTTTGATGATCTTTGAGTTGAGGAGTGAAAAAAGTTTAAGTTGAAAGAGAGAGGGATATTGAAGCTGAAACAATGGGTTCAGTTTGTTGCTGTTTTAATGTTGATGATTTTGAAGATTATATGAATCCAAATAGTCCTGTATATAGGAACTGCATGTGTCTCAGTTGCTTCCTGCAGAACTTTTTGACTGTGGTATGTTTCTAACTCCAAACACCTGTCATGTTCCATTCCCTTGTTTTCTTTTGATTCACTTTGGGCCCTGTCTTGTGTTTTTTGTCTATGGTTTGATTAGAAGTATTGCTTAATATTGTTAAATAACCGTTATAGTGCCTCCATAACTCTACAACGTGATGTTTTTCAACCCCTCACCATAGGCAATTTGTGAAGGGAGGCTTGCTGTGGCAGCGCCATAGGCTACAATGGCCTGTATATAAGGCTGAGTTTTTGCCTTCTGCATATTTTGATATCTGCTATTGGTAACCTTGGTCTTTCTTCATGGTCATTTCTTGATGCACTATCTTTGCTGGGAATTCCATACTTGTGAAGTGGCAAACATACCTTTTACATTTGTAGGAGCTTCTGTTGTTTTTTGCTATTATTGTGGACACATTCTTCCTCTTTATTGTTCTGTTTTTTTTGGGCAACTATTGCCCAACTGAATTTGCAGAACTGCCACTGAAATTGTGATTTTGCACTTGTTTGAGTGAGTTTGCTTGAGTTTACACTAGCTTAAAAATATGAGTTAACCCATTTCATGGATTTAGGAACGTCGTGCTGGATTACGTTTTTGATAACCATGGTTGTAACTTATGAGAACTGTCAATGTTAGAAGTGACTCTTAAATTGAAGTTATTCCTCATTTCATTTTGTAAGGGATAATTTTCTTGAAGCCCTGGTTCCAACGTGCTTGTAAGAAAGCCATGAAAAATTAATTAAAAAAAGTTGTAATCACCTATAATTCAGTTTAGGAAAGCTTTGCTGCATCTGTTAATTTAACAAATTTGTTGTTATTATTTTGATTGCTAAGTACATTAATATTCAGTGGACAATATTTTAGTCTTAGATCCATTTATAATGATGAGAACTGTACTCCATATATACTAAAACTCTTTCCAATTTACCGCAAATTTCAGTATGCATCAATATTCCGTAGAGGGGAAGCGCATACGATTCCTTCATCTATACAGGGCACAACATCTATGACTTCTACAGCTTCACTTGATAATTCTCTATCTGACATGTACCGCTCTCCTCCAAGGCCCTTGCCTTATGATTCAGACCCCAGGTTTTTCCGTTCACAGCGTGATGGACTAGTGTCAAGACGTGAGAAGGGTTCAAGTCATTTGAATGAAGAGTCAGAACCTCTAAGAGGTGATGTAGATGCTGACTCAGAATCTTTAAATTTGGGTGGTAAATGGAATGATACCGGTGAAGATGGATCAAAGGAATACCGTAAGTCCTCTGTGAGACTTTCATCAGCAAAACTTACGACTGGAGCTGGGGTTGTCTATTCGTCATCAGAAGTGGAGGATGTCTGTCCAACATGTCTTGAAGGTAAGATTTTTATTTACACTCAAATTTTCATCAGAAGATCACAAGATACTGGGGCTCAATTTTGGATGAAGTATTGGTCTGCAGCAAAGTTATAAATCCCAATAGCAGTCAGGATAGCTGTTTGATTGAAGACTACGATACAAGTTAAATGATTGATTCTATACTCATTTATAAAATGCTCCAAAATGAAAACAATCCTAAAAAGTAATAATGAATATTAAAAATTCAGTCTTCAGATAATTTCATTACTCGGTTACCAGTGAAGTCAAGGAAACAAAGGGCCTAGCTCAATGCATGCGACTTCTGGTTATTGAGGGTTTGGAAGGGTAGATGTTCACAACCTTACTCCTGTAGAGGCTATAGCCATAATTTGAACCTGTAACTTTCATGACTGTGTCAGCAATCTTACTGCTGTACCTAGGCTCATCAAGAGAAGTTGTGACCACCAAACTCTGAAATTAAAACTTTTTAAAAGAGACCTCTTTGAAATATAGGAAAACACAATGCGACCTCTTTGAAAATATAATGAACACACCATGTAAAACTATCTACCTTAACACAACACAGCAAACAGAGAAAGAACTACATGGAATGATGTAAATGCTGATAAGAATTGAGGATAGTGGCCTCTCTGAATCTTCAAGGACATGAGCAAAACTGAAAAAAGGAGGACTGTGCTGTAATGATGCAAGGAAGGCTTTATCTGTAAAATGATGAAATGCAGAGTCTGGCTGGCAATGCTACTGGAGATCTGGTTTAGTGACAAAAAGGGGAGTATATTGACATTAATCATGTTTTTGGCCTCAACTCTCCAATACACTCGAATATAAAATATAAGGAAACCACAAAAATATCCTAAAATCCAGCTTTCAACTATGCTCAAAACAGGTAGGGCAAGTAGGGGTTTACTTGTATTGACTTGTATAGTTTTGCTTGGATATTATATTTTTTCTTGGATTTACTTGTTGCAAATGATATTGAGACTGTCAAGTGTGCCTTCTGTCCTGTAAATCGTGAAGAGGAAGAATCAAAGCTTGATATTTTGAATAATTAAAGAAAATAATTTTGCTTCATTCAATGCTATCTATATGCTATTCCATAAGGTGATCTAGAATGTAGAAAAACATAGTCCATGAATATTGATCGGCATTGGCTTAGAATTTAGAATGTAACTTTATATTTAGCTCAGGAATGTTGGAGGCCCATCCTTAAATTCTGATCAATACCTGTGCTTGTAAAAACGTATGATACTTGTTGCTGGCAAAAGGTTGTACTTGTTAACATCAGGATGGACACTATATTGGCAATAGCAGCTTCATCAGATTCTTACATTTGTTACAATTATTTTTGCTTGCAGAATACACTGAAGAGAATCCAAAGATAGTGACCAAATGCTCTCATCATTTTCATCTTGGTTGCATTTATGAGTGGATGGAAAGAAGTGACAACTGTCCTGTTTGTGGGAAGGTAATGTTTACTTGGTATTTTCTGAATTATTTCTTACTGAAATTTCCCTCTTCATTAGCATTCAGAACATAGAACACATAAAATTAGTAGGATGAGAACCAGGCTGAACCAGTCAGTTCAATCAGAAACCAGCAAATTGATAATGTCTCTTGTTTAGTTATGTGAACTGTATGATGTCCAGAGTGCAAAATGTTTTTAACAAGCCAGTTCCAGAACAAATTGGTGAACAGGTCCAATTCTGCCCGTTCAAATGGGCCTGTGGGCCAACAAGCTGTTACATAGTTGGAAATTGGAACATTTCAATCGGAAATGTGCTGAAGGGAAAAATTTTAGGATTCAAAAACCATCTATTTGACATGGTAGCATGGCAAACATCAGGCTACCAAATACCAAGATTCTTGTTAAGAATACTAGGTTAGTACTTGTGCAGTGCATAATGAAATGATAGATAAATGAAATCTATGAATAATAGGTTTTACTCTTTAGGGGACATTTCAATCATGTCCCGGGGCTTATGAATGTTAGTAATTTGATTCCAGTTTTTAAGTCTATCTGCCCAACAGAAAATACGGCCCCGTGATTTTTTAGGCAGTTTTTGGACCCTGTTCTTGATTTGGGTGAGCGGTTCATTAAATCCCATGAAATTTCTGATTTATTTATCTCAGAACACGGGAAAAGAGTATTGGTGTCTATGATGAGGGAAATGGCTTGTAAAATTGCCGCATAGAGTAATGCTAGGAACACATTCTTTTGAAAGCACTCTCTTTCATTGGGTGAAATTTATTGGAAATCACGAAATTTGGTGAGCCCCACACAATATTTACTGAATCTGTAGTTTTGAATAAATTTTAATCAATACGAGTGTATGTTACAAAGAGTGTGTTCTTATCACATCTCTAGCCAAATATCATAGCAATATGTATGTTTTTGCTACATCATTGTCATGCTGGACAGAGAATGTGCCATTTTGTAATATTTCAATACAAAGGGCTACAAAAACACTTTTTGATAGTGAGATGGAGTTTCCATTTGTGATGAATTTGATATGACTTTATGACATGAGGCTTGTAGGTACAAAAAATGTAAGAAAAACTGAAAGCTGAATTGAAATTAAAGGGCGAAAGTCATATTATTAAAAAATGTTACAGGATTTTGGATAACTAAGAGGTAGATTTCAGTTTTTCTTCTACAATAACTAGTTATCATGATCACTCAATGTCTTATGGAACTTATTTTCTGATGCATTGTATCATTTTAGAAACTATAGCTTTTCTCACAGAAATATTAGGTTTATTCTGTGACCCTTGGTTATTAACTACAAACTTAATGGCCTGGTCTATTTATTAATTTGGATGTGCTTTTATATAATTCTAAAAGTTTATATATAATAACTGGTGATGAAAATGCAAAACATGCTTGAGCCTGATACTAATTATTTTAACTTAGCTGACTTATACTTCCACCTGGCATGCATTAATATTGTTTATATGTGAAATATCACTTGTATGTCAATTTTCTTATCTGTTCGTTTCAGTTCGATTCTAGTAATATTTTTTGTTTTCACACAACCTTTTATAATAATACTCTTTTATTATTGATCTAATATATGAATTGAGCATGACTGGAGTGGAGTGCCAGCATTTGGATAATAATTTGTGTATTAACAATACGTGCATTTAGAATTTGGAGTGTACTGAATCATGATATTTACTTATTTATATTTTGATGTAGGAGATGGTATTCGATGAAACGACTTAATCTTGACTAAAAAGGTTTATATCGTGGATAATACCAACATCAGAGGAAAGGAAAAATACAAGCATAGACATTGTGAATACTTCAGATTAAGCGCTTATCGTGTATAGTTAGTATATAACTTTTATTAACCATCACTGGAAGTTCAATCTTCTCCAAGTTGTTTCTATATTTATGCTTTTGGCCCTCGCCAAAACTGCCGAGATTAAAAGAGAATTCCATTTTAGATGGGAACTTTGTAATGGTTTCAACAGTTTGCCTTGTGATATAATGACTACCTCTCTTTTGTTTAGTTTTTGTTTATGTTGTTTGTTATGAGTTTAATCCAAAGTTCGATTTTTGAACCTTTTTCCTAGTTTGTTTATGAAACTGACGAGCCTTAGAAAGAAGAGAAAGAATTTGTAGGAGACAAAATCGAACTAACCCAACTTGCACATGGGAGAATATGGTTAGTTCCTTAAAATATTGCTAATTTTTAAGATTAACCGAGACAGATAAGCAAAACCAAATTTTGAAAATTTTCATGAAATAATTATATAGTAAGTGTGCCTCAACTCATTATAATTTTTACTGGTTCGGTGTACTCTGATTTTCTTTTAAGCTAAGTAAATTGTTTGTATAATTGGTTCGGTTTAAACCAGTTCTTCTGCTCAGTGCTGATTTGACCTGTTGTCTGAAGCAGCTGTGTAAATGTGGTATTTCTAAAAGCTTAAAGCAACTTGACTTTTGGTGAAAGTGAAAGTGTAAAATGAAAATCTGAATCTGCCAAGACTGGTTGCAGCGTCAGTAGCAGGAGGATGAGAGGTCCTCAAGTTGTTGCTCATCAATGTTTTCGGTCAACAAGAAATATGAAAAGGCCAAAAGCCTGAAGTTATTGGTTATAAGGATAATAGAACGTAAGCTTGAATTAATGGACAATTACAAAAACTAAAAAAACTATCCCTAAGCTCTGACCTACACAAAAAAGTTATTATTGTGACATCTTTCTATCGCCAAAAGGGTGCTAATGGAGGGGACAACCAAATCAAGCATAAGCATTTCTCACAGGGTGCAAAATTTAAAAAAGCAGGACAAGAAACGAATAAAGAAAATACTTAAATGTACTTTATTTTGGTTTCAGAAGAATGTTGATAACCAAAATGCAGAAGGGAGCTTAAAAGCAGTAATTTTTTTTTCATGTAAAAATTAACAAGAAGCCAAACATTTGCACAATTGTAGATTTGCCCGAAGTTAAGAAAACAGCAATTCCAAAGGCATTCACTTTATTATGGCTGCAAAGAAACACGGATATACACATTGTTGTAAAACATAAATATTGTCTTGCATGTCAATAGAAGTTTTATTACATTGGATAGAGTATGATAAAACTCTGAAGGGCCAACTTGTTATTTCCTAGATTTCATCCTTATAGACTACAGCAGAAACTGTGAAAATCTGAAAGTCAAGTTGTAGCAGCTTGGAAAGCTCTCAAGAAAACTTCAGGGGGTTGTCCACCGCTCAACTTGTTGGTCCCATTAATCTGCCAAATGATAAATAAGTGAATCACTGTTTTTTTTTTTCCATTATGAAACTGTAAAAAACAGACTGGAATTTTAACAAGGTAGACACCTACCACATAATAAGGAACCCCTGAAATGTTTCCAGAAATCGTTTTAAGCTCCTCCTCAACCTAGGTAAATAGTGTCATGGAAAGCAAGACCAGCATTAGTCGATTTCACCTAGAAAGATCAGGTTTTGTTTTTTGTTATCTGCCTAACAACTAAGGCTCTGTGTGGTTATCCGTTTACATGGTAATGACTCTACACTCTTGAATTGAGTTGAAGGTGCATTGGAACACAGGTTTACTGAAAACCAAACTCACACTAAAAAGATCACACTACCAGTTTGACATTAACATCAAAAAGAAGGAAATGTATTTAGCATTTTGAAGTTAGAACTTACAATGCCTAATGGCTCAAATATTAAACAGAATAAGGCATATCCTAGTAATAATTTGAATTTGAAAATAGCATATAAAAGTGTGCTTATATGTATATTACCTCCTTCAGACCAATGTTGGGATCCCTAAGAAACTCTTCTGCTCCTTCTATACCAACCTTTGCAGCAGATTCAAGAAGAAACTCACTGCATCCAAATTGAAAATGATAATAACTGTGTCATTATAGAAACTTCTTTTTAATAAAGTGGTTGGACTACGCAATGCTAATTGCAATCCTTACTATGTTGGCATCTTAGGAACTAGATTTGAAGACATTTAATTTCAATGTCAATATCTGCTATATCCTACCAAAAAGACCACCCATCATCGGATTTTGTTTCATGCTGAACACTCAATTTCACTCTAATATTAGTCTTTGGATTTACTTTAGAGTACAGTTAATATTTAAATGCACATCCATTGAAGAAATGAGATATTCAACCACAAAGAAATAAAATATATAAAAAAAAACTTGTCTGGTAAGAATTAAGAGTCATTGATATGCCAAAAAGCGATACAATTCAGCTCTACTGAAATCTATTTCGATAGACATGTCTTCAATGGAGTATGTAGAATATTGTCCTTCGAAGGGCTTAAAGGAACATACATGAAGTGCCATTAATTGAGCAAAAAAAAACGATAATAGCACTTACTGGTCACCAATGTATTTTCCCTGTGTGAAATAGCCAATGCCAAGTTCTTCAACTAGAAGATGTTGCTTATCAAGACCCTGCTGTCTAGCAAAATATATAAGCCTGTGGCTGTCAATAGTGTTTCCCCTGTGGATAATCAAAACCATGGTAGTTGAACATAGGTTAGACAAACTTCTGAACACTCCACTTTTAAAGTGATTTATACATGCTTGTCCATTGATGAAATTTAAAACCACTATCAATCTTACGTGAGTCCAGACAAACTATATTCCAGACCAACATTCCTGAACACCTGCCAAATACCAAAATTCTCTGTTGGTATGAGAAATAGACAACACAGACCAATGATAACAGAGTGATCAACAAATATAAACCTCTGACATCCGAGCTTCCATCCGTTCTGACTGGGATCCAAACTTTTTTCTATAATACTCCCTTTTGTCAATGCCTTCTTTAGGGGCATCAGGATCAAGTTGAAAGGGATGCCATGTTATCTGAAATTCAGTTAAACGGCAAATTAACATATGAAAAACGCAGACATATTTGGTTCCAATGGATGCACAAACAAGAGGAGAGTGTTAGACCTCGAAGTTGTATTTATCATTGGAGGCAGCTATGGCCTTATCTAGATTTCTTTTGCCAACAAAGCACCATGGGCACACAGTATCAGAACTAACATCAATTCTTACAAGTTTCTTTTCAGAAGTCCCACTCATGATCCTGCTGTATCTGCAATATCTTTACAACATTGCAAGTAAACGTAAACTAAGATTGCTATGACAAGGAGGAACAATAATCTTAAACTATTGCCATTAATTTTGGGGAAAAAAATTAATCATCCGTCATATTTCATCATAATGACTCAAGCATTCTATTTTTACCTTTTGAACTATGACCCAAATTTCATACCATTAGTTAAGGCTTGACTAATAGATGTGAGATCATTCCAAAGTGATTTTTTTGGGGGCACTGATCAACAAAATCTTAAATAGAAAGTAGATGCAATTTCTAGGTACTTTTAGTCCTATTTATCGTTAGAATTTGATTTTCTTAATTCATGTAAATGAAACGCTGTGTTAAAGATCAATGCGTATTAGTGTGATAAAATATAACAATTGATCTAACACAAAAACAGTTAAAAAAAGCATCTAAAATTCTGGATGCATACTGCATCAAAGTTTTCCACCCCAAATATCTTCAATTCGCAATAAAGGCAAATACACAAAAAATTAGATGCTGGGAAATATAAGAAATCCTTTACAACCCAACTAATATCAGATCCAGAACAACCCACACCAGTTTAGAAAACAAAAACTAGAAAGAAGATAATGTTTGAGAAGAAGCATAATCAATAACCAACCCAATTTACCTGGAAGGATAAATAGAGAGGAGAAGCAATAAATTCAAAAGCTTTGTCAAGGCTCACAGAAATTGCATTTGGACATTGACCAGAGATTAAGCTTGGGAAGGACAAACTTGTCACTTTTGTTATAATATTATTATTATTCTAATTATTATGGTTTTATGTTTTTTTTTCATTTGTTCTCCCAACTGTTCCAAGTTGTCCTTTCAGACCCAACCACCCTAACATCTCATCTTTCTCACATATTATTATTACTATATTTTAATTATTTAACAAATTTAAATCTTTTTCTTCCTAATATTCTAGTCAGTAAATAAACATATATAATATTTCCAAATTTCTTAATACTTTATTAGATGAAAATTCTAA
>Ga0123341_1005839_pt1 | contig 11051 bp, 7 predicted proteins | sample Turbeapinknodule_FD_89959 | JGI IMG/M metagenome (GOLD analysis project Ga0123341, IMG submission 89959) | Root nodule microbial communities of legume samples collected from Mexico - Turtle bean Mexico pink nodule | ecosystem: Host-associated > Plants > Roots > Nodule | place: Mexico: Nepantla...
AATTTTTTGATGTTTGACTATGTTTGAAAAGGAAGAAATTTTTTTTTGGATTTGATAGTAACAAATATATAGGTTTAATTTGACAATTTTTTAAGAACAAAATGTAAAAAAAATATATATTTAATTTTAAAAAAAAAACGCGGGCTAGCCCGCAAACCCGCGGACCAGCTCTTATGCGGGGCGGATCGGGAATTCTAACCCGCAATAACTTTGCGGGGCGGGCCAACCCAACCCGCATTTTTGCGGACCAAGTGCGGGGCGGGCTGGCCCGCTTTGCCACTCCTAATTTTTAGGACGTATTGTTACAAATTAAAATTAATATAATGTATATTTTTAGAATACTTTAACGTATAAATAATTGAAATTATTTAATTATCTTCTGATTACTTGTTATATTAAGTAGGACCTTAAGTGGGACATTATAATATATATAGAAATGTTATATTAAGTAGGATATTAAGTAATATAGTATTTGTATTTATTAAGTAATTTAGGATTTGTATTTGTTTAAAAATTTGAATAATTTATAAATTTTATTTATTTCAAATTTATATTCAAATTTTTATTTAAGTACCACATCACATGAAATAATTTAAGAGTATTTGTAGGACTTACTGTTATAAATTAAAATTAATGTAATATATATTTTTAGAATACTTTAACGTATTAATTATTTAATTATTTTATGAGTATTTGCACATTGATCAATGTATAATGCAACCTGATGTTTTGCATGAAGTAAACCAATTGCCAAAGCTGCGAATCCTATGAAGTTTTTGGTGGTAGAGTAAAAGGTCTGGCTTGGGCGTTCCCCAACGTTGTTGAAATTGATTGGCAAATAAAAAGTGGATTTTGGGAAGTATCACAAAAGCTGCACTAATTTTGTCTCAATTCATTACATTATTTGAATGAGGTTTAGGACAACAGTGCACATTAATCAATATTTTATGCAATAGTATGAAAAGTATGTGCGAAATTGCTTTTCGATATAACAGACTTATTGTAGGCAATGTGATGTAGCTATGAATTGTGTGCTCTAAAAAAGTTGTGCGTTGGGTTTACCTTAACAGTGTTAAAAGTTGGCTGACACATTCAAAGTTCAATATGGAAAGCATAAAAAGAAGTGGATTTGAAGGTGTGCTCTACAGGTAGGCAATGTAGACACTATACTATTTAAATGAACTTCAGCATTGTGCTCTCTAAGTAAAACTTTTTTCTCTATTTTGTGGAATACACTATACACTATGTCTATATTGAAATTAGATCAAACAATCAATGTCTTAAACGAAGTTAATTCAACAAAGGAATCATGGAATGTGGTTATTAGAGTCTTACGGTTATGGTCTATGCAAGATTTCACCAAACATAAAATCTCTTTTTCGTTGGAGATGGTGCTACATGATGCACAAGTAAGTTTTTCATAAAACTCTGATTTCTGATATACACATATTTTATATGTGTTGCTTTTGAACGTGATTTGATTATGGGTTTTTTAAGGAGTACGAATCCATGCATCCGTGAGGAGGACACTTATATATAAATTCCAGAGTAAGATATGTGAAGGTCATGTGTATTCCATCCAATCGTTTAATGTGGCATCCAATTTAGGATCTTACAAAACAACCAAACATTCTTATAAGATTAAATTTCAATATGGAACAAAGGTATCTTTATTGGCTAATGAAGTGGTACCACAAACTAAACCACATTACACATCTTTTTCACTGCTTTTTGCTTCAGGCTTTGACACCGACTTTTTAATGGGTTAGTTAAATTAACTTTTAAGCTGTTTTAGGGTACCTTTTCAGTAAAAGTTTACTATTATTAACTTCATTAGTGCTTTACGTGGATATAATTGGAATTCTGATTAGAGTTGGCACAGAGCGGGAGTTGACAAAGAAGTTACCAAAATGAATGTCATCTCCATAGATTGTGATGGGTAAAGGTCTAACTTGAATTCATCATTGTTTTTTTTTTTAAATTGACATTCTAACAAAATTGTTTTGTGAGAGAAGTTTTAGGATTCAATGCACCCTTTTTGGGAATTATGTAGATCAGTTAAATGCATTCCTCTCAACTGGGGAAGTAGACAATGTAGTCATATCTATAGAATTTTCCAAAGTCAAGTTGTTCAGAGGTGTCATTTTGGATGAATCATAGTATCTTTTTTTTACTATTATTTGTTATTAGTTTGGATTTAAAAATGTTCTTACATGTTAATGTTAATTTTTATTATATAGAAAACATCTATGTCCAGAACTATATTGATTGCAGAAGAGTGGAATACAATGTACTGTTTGAAGAAGCCGTACTGTTAAACAAAAGGTACTTTAGACATATCATGATTTGATATTGTTGAAAAGGCGTTTGAAAGCATTCTAATTTTGTTTTAATGGTAAAGGATGTTAAAAACAATAGACTCTCCATCCCAGAGGCTCAGCCAACTGTGTGAATCTTCAAGGCAAACTCCTGAAAATGAGTTTCTTCAGACCATCGCCAGGAACACCATAGCAGGGTTGAAGGATTGTAGAGAAGTAAACCTCATTATATATTTTAAATTCTTGATCTTGGTTGATTTGACTCATATTTACATTTTATTGAAACAGGTCAACACATTCATAGTTCTTGCAACTATAAAATATGCTGTGTAACAAGGCAGTGTACCTCGACTCCAAAATGTTTTTTTGTGAAAAATGCAATAAGCACGTAATGAAGGTCACCCTTAGGTACACGCTTTGAAATATATGTTACTGATTTATTCAGTACAATAATGATGTTTGCTTTGATCATATTGTATTTGTATGTCAGGTATAAAGTGCAACTTCGTGTGATCGATGACACTGATTCTACAAATTTCATGATTTTTGACAAAGAAGTAAGCTTCCTACTGAATAAATCATGTGTTGAAATATTTGAAAGCCATGATAAGGTTATCGTTGCACACCTTTACATGTGAATTATACAAATGTGAATTATATATAACCCATTCATTGGTTAATTTGAATTTCATTTTTTTAAGAACGGAAATCTTCCAAAAGAATTTGCAGAAATATTGGACAAAAAGGCTTTGTTCAAGGTTTATTAAAAAATGGATAAAGGCTTTAGGTTTGAGCAAACATTTAAAGTTAAAAAAAAATTGTGTGGATGAAGAGATCATTCAACGTTTCATCAGTGACAATAACAAGTCATTAGTAAGTTATGTTGTCGTGTAGTATGTGTGTAATATAAAATATAAAATATATGTTCTTTACTGATTTCTTTAAATCATCATTTGTTTGATAAGGAAATATATGACCAGGATGGTAATAATGGAAAAGGAAAGCTGGCTTTGATTGATGCTTCCTGTGAGAACATCAGAGAGGTATAAATAAATTGTGATAGACAATAACATTAATTGAAAAGATTTTTTCTGAACATGTGTGTATTGAAACATGATTTGTTCCCTAAGTTTGGGAGTGAATGCAATGAGTCCCAATCTCAAATAGTTGATTTGAGCAATGACAATGTTATAGTGACTCCACTTAAGAGACAATCTCCACCCCTGGTGCAAGTTTCACAAGACAATGTGCCACTTAAGACATTCAAAATAACTATCAAAATTGAGAAGTGACATTTGATGTTTTGAGGATATGAGACAAATTACATTACGTATGTAATATTGCAGTAGATTTGAACTGTATGCAAAACAATTTAAGAACTATTTGATGTTTTGAGGATATTATGATTAGTCTTATGTATAACATGTTATGTTGCATTGTATAGTTTTGTATTGCTATTTTGTAGGTTTGTTTGTTTGGTTCCTGAATGGCTGAAGATTGTGAAGTATGCTGAAAGTTTTGTCATAACAAAGTTGTAGAGTTGAACCAGAATGTTCCAAGACATTGTTATAAGATTGAATACTGTTAATGTATAATAATATTTAATTTGGCAAAGTTTCTGATCAATCGAGTTAGGTGACTGAAGTTGTTTGTACAGTTTTTTTAAAACACATATGAAATATGAATTAGACATACAATATTTTAGACATGTGTAATTCATTTGACATTTGATTATTAATGTGAATAAGTCAATGATGTGCCTAGTAGCAGTCTACATCTTCATACTGTTATTTATACTTGTCAAATTTGCTATGCTATTCATGACTTTAACCTATGTATTTGAACTCAAACATCCTTTGTGTAGTGATAGTATGATGAATGTATTGCCCGACTACCGAAAAACTTTATTGATCTTTTTTAAACAAGAGTAATGTATTAAATATGTCATCAACCGTGTACCTCAAATTCAAATTCAAGTCAGCTAAGATGAATTTTTGTAAGAGTTGTTGAATTTTGACATTAACACCATGCTGCACAAGCTTCAAGTACTTCTGAAAACAAATTTCCTAAAAAACCATCTCCTTCGAAGACATTATGCATATTTAAGCTAAAGACAAGAGTTTTGATTTCATCTCCAAATTGGAAGGGAATGAGCAATTTGTTTTGAATATCAAAAAACAAATGGTGAAGCACAACCTGCCCCAAAACAATAGTGATAGTAACATTGATACTGTGGTCAAATCAAGTAAAGATGAGAATAGTACTGCTTATATCACTACATTCAACATTCAATGGTACATAAAAAAGCACTTCAAGCACATAATTACATTAAAATAAGTTATTTTTCTGCACAATATGACACGTTCAATATCTACCTTGGGAAGCTACCAATATCAATAAACAATCTTGTGTAGAACTTTTCATAAAATTTGCTTTTTAAATCTTTGTCAGCAATATTTATAATTTTTGGAATGTGCAGACAACTTTCCCCTGTACTTTATTATTAATACAATTTGACTGTATTTTGTAAATCTTTGTTGTGTAGCCTAATTTGTTTTTACTTGAGCAGAATAAGTATATGATGCAGTACAAACTTACATTAAAATAAGTCATTATTATGCACAACATTGGAATAACCCAAATTTAAGCAAGTCAAAGTGCATATAAGAAAGAAGATTTGGATATTCCCACTCTAACCTTTAACTTGTCACCAACCATTTGAAAAATTGTTTTGTGGAAATGATTTAACAACTAACTGAACTTCACTAACAACGGTGTATGCATATGGATCCAGATGAGTCAAGGTCTGCAAGATACCGAAGGAAGATCATCCTTTAGAATAAGTTACACAAAAAACTACCAAACTTAAAGATAGAACCTCATATGCCGTTTATCTTTTTGTAATATAGAATTTAACTTAGCCTTGATGAATTGATTTGTTGATGTAGTTGAGATAAAAATTAGACCAAACAAAGTCCTCAAACCATATCAATTTCTTCTGGAGAAGCAAATTCTGTTTTAAGAACAACTAGACGAGGTTCTGATTGTTGGTTATTATTTAGTGCTAATGTATTAAAATGAAAACTGTATTGCAGATGTCAGTGACAAATCAAACCACAATCCAACAAAGAAAAGGAAGATGGTTTTTAAGCAAGAATCCACAAGCAAAAGGAATAAGTTAACAACTATGTCATATGGATTAAAGTACACACAAAAGGATGTTTCTGACATAAAGAGTATAAAAGAGTTGTGTTTGTCAAGTGATGCAAAGTTACACATAAAAGCTATGAATATTTTCAGGTTTGGTCTTATATGCAGTATATTTGAAGGAGCTTAGAATCAAAGTTTTATCAATTAACTGCTAACGTTTTGAATATAAAAATGAAATTTTTTCATGCAGATGCACATGACAGTTCATTCAAAAATCTAACAGAGGAACCTACCATTGTTGTTACCCCACGAGATACAACACAAAAGAAAAACTTAACAACTACAAATGTTGGAGAAGAGTGTAATTTTTCACATAATACAATATAGGACTTAGAGAATAGGCAACCCTCATGTCCTTTACGTACATGTTGGTCTTACGGCTTATCTTATAAAGTGATATTCCATATCATTATATAAATTAGTGATTGTTTATAATATCCTTTAGTCCCACTTAATTTCTCTTCTAATCAAAACACACTGCAATAAAATGCACAAAGGAAACCATTTAACTACTAATTGAACTTCACTAACAGCCATATATGCATATGGATCCAGATTAGTCAAAGTTTGCAAGAAATCTAAGGAAGATCATCCTTCAGAATAAGTTACACTGAAAGGCTACCAAAGTTACAGGTAGAACATCATATGGTGTTTATCTTTTTTGTAATATACAATTTAAGTTTATCCTTGATTACTTGATTTATTGAGATAAAAAATTAGACCAAACAAAGTCCTTATACCACATCAATTTCTTTTGGAGAAGCAAATTCTGTTTTAAGAATAGCTAGATGAGGTTCAGATTGTTGGTTATTATTTAGTGCTAATGTATTAAAATGAAAACTGCACTGCAGATGTCAGTGACAAATCAAATCACAATCCAACAAAGAAAATGAAGATGATTTTTAAGCAAGAATCCACAATCCAAAGGAATAAGTTAACAATTATTTCATATGGATTAAAGTACACACATAAGGCTGTTTCTGACAAAGAGAGTACAAAAGAGTTGTGTTTGTCAAGAGATGATAACTTACACAGAAAAACTATGTATATTTCAGGTTTGGTCTTATATGCGGTATATTTGAAGGAGTTTAGAATCAAAGTTTTATAAATTAATTGCTAACATTTTGAATATAAAAATTTAAAATTTTCATGCAGATGCACATGATAATTCATTTAAAAATCTAATAGAGGAATCTGCCATTGTTGTTACCCCACAGGATACAACCCAAAAAAGAAAAACTTAACAGCTACAAATCTCGGAGAAGAGTGTAATTTTTCATAGAATGCAATATCAGACTTAGAGAATAGGAAACCCTTATGTCCTTTAAGTACAAGTTAGTCTTAAGGCCTTTCTTATAACGTGATATTGCATATCATTATACAAATTATTGATTGTTTATAATATTTTTTACTCACACTTAATTTCTCTTCTAATCAAAACACACTGCAATCAATTGCACAAAGGAAACCATTTAACTACTAATTGAACTTCATTAACAGTCGTATATGCATATGGATCCAGATGAGTCAAAGTCTACAAGAAACTGAAGGAAGATCATCCTTCATAATAAGTTACATAGAAAGGTTACCAAAGTTACAGGTAGAACCTCATATGGTGTTTATCTTTTTTGTAATATACAATTTAAGTTTATCCTTGATGACTTAATTTTTTTCATTTACTTCAAATCAGAATTACACCAAACAAAGTCCTTAGACAACCACAATTTTTTTTGGAGAATCAATTTTTTTTAACAACAGGTACATGAGATTCTGTTAGTTTGTTGTTATTTAGTGCTAATGTATTAAAATGAAAAGTGCACTGCAGATGTCCCTTACAAATCATACCACAATCCAACAAAGAAAATGAAAATGGTTTTTAACCGAGAATACACAATCCAAAGGAACTTAACAACTACTAATCATGGAGAAGATTGTTATTTTTCATAGAATGCAATATCCGATTTAGAGAATAGGCAACCCTCATCTCCTTTAAGTACAAGTAAGTCTTAAGGCCTTTCTTATATAGGGATATTGCATATTATTATATAAATTACTCATTGTTTATAATATCATTTACTCGCAGTTAAATTTTCTTCTTATCAAAACAGACTACAATCAATTGCACAAAGGAAACCATTATCATATTTGAATTGTAGTAAGTGATGTCTTAAACCTTGAAATTTGATTGATTTGGAAACATTATTATTTGTTATAGATTTCAATTAATAGTGCATTTGTCATATGTCTTATCTTATTTTAAACATTGATGACAAATACTCCAATAGCGTCACAAATATCTTCTTTATGTTCCAAAGTTCAAAAGTCATCTGACTTTATGTCAAATAAAAAATTATATCAACTATCTTTGAATAAATTGTTGAATACATTGAAGTAGCCAACAAGAATTGATGAAGAGCACAGAGGTTGTCATTGTATACGCCCCATATGATTTTATTAATTACTTTTTATATGTACATAGTGTTGATATCAATAATTTTTTTCTATACAGGAAGAATTGAATATGTTCAATGTTCTGAAGTTGTACACCATTCTTACTCTGTCTGTCAAAAGAAAGCTATTAGATATCCTTTGAACATAATAAATTCGATTAGCAAAACATTACATTATGGTGAACGGTCTCCAAATTTTCAAAATAATGGTAAATCATACAAGTATCTTTAACATGTTTCCTTATATTGTATACAAAACTGTTCCCATGTATAAATATGATTCTTATTATGTCAGATGATGTACACAACAATTTTAGAAGTGAACTATATTCAAAATATGAATTGCAAGGTTAGCACATTATTATTACTTGGATCATAGTACATCGTAATATAAGTCCCGATTGCAGTGTAACGTTTTATCTGATTTTTTTGTAATTTTCAGAAGTTCTTCATGTTGGTGAACCTTCAATTGAATGTGTTCATTGTGGAGCTATTCTCTAGTATGAAGAGCGTGTTGATAAACAAAACGTTCAGGAGAAGTGAAATTTTCTATATGTTGCCAAAAGGAAAAAGTACAACTACCCTTTTTACAAAGACCTCCAGAACTACTAAACAATTTATTAAACGGTGAAGATCCTAGAAGCAAGCATTTCCTAGATAACATTACAACTTACAATAGTATGTTTTCATTTAATTCAATAGGTGGAAAGATTGGTTCTTCTATAATAATGGTTCTGCACCTCCTTAGTTCATAGTGGGCAAAATTATCACCGTATTTGAAGTTTGTTACCAGTTGCAGATTCCAATCCTAAGTTTGCACAGTTGTATATATATGATACAAAGAATGAATTAAGTAATAGAATGAGCCATTTTGAGTAAGTATGTTTGTATTTACTGCTATCTAAATGTTCCAATGATCTCAATGTTTATTGTTAAATTGTTGCATATGGTTTTAGGTCAACTAACAATAAATCCATACTTGACAAATCCTTGATTGGTGATTTCATAAAGATGGTTGATCAATACAATGTTCTTGCTAAATCCTTTCGAAGTGTAAGAGATTTGTCTATTGAGGATACACCATCAGATTTTACATTGCGATTATTTAGAAATCAATTGAAAGATCCAAAAGTGTACAACATGTCGTCATCAAATGAGATAGTTGCTGTACCGACCAGTCCTTGGGCGTTGTTGACCACTGGTAATGTTGGTGCCACGTAAGCGGGGTCCCACGAGCGGCGTGAGCCAGTATCAAGCAAAACACGTGCGCCAAAGAGTGGTCAGACATCGGTCGCCAGGATGTACCGACATGCCACTAGACAGTGTGGAGAGGTCGGACATCGGGGCCCAAACAATAGAGCTGGGCCATGAGAGATGGATCCCAGACCACACACCAGTTATCAGTAAGGGAGAAGCCTAGGTCACGAGGGTCCATGAGTGTAGAGTGGATGACGCGTTTAGACGTAACATAAGTATAGAGCCACTGGAAAGATATGACCTGTGAAGGTCGTGTTCCAGGGACGAGCTGCATGCATGGCTCGTGAACAGCTAGGGCACTCCCGGAGGCAAGTGACCCCAGAGATCAGGTGCACGAGGAGGCACCAGGGTGATCACCCCGTCAGAGGTTGCACTTCAGTTAGGGACCCCACGCGCTAGGTTATCCTAAGAGTAGGGTAACAACAGTGTTGGGCCCGTCCCATCAGAAAAGCCCATTTTTGGTAAAGAGGAAACCCTAGTTTCAGTTTATAAATAGTAAGGTAACAAACTTGGCAAGGTACGCTATTCCCTTGTGCCGCTTAACAGACACAGTGACAGTGATACAGTTTGGTGTTTCCTAGCCCTAGTACTGACTTGAGCATCGGAGTGCAAATGGCCTCTAGGGCACCCTTTGTCTTTGTGTTTTCAGGCATTCATCACAGGAACGACACGTGCAAACGCATAGATTATGGACGAAAAAGTGACGATGCGAGCCCTTCAGGAAGAGATGGCCGCGTCGTGAGCAAACCAAGAACGCATCCAAGCTGACCTGGTAGCGTCACAAGCAATGAGCGAAGAACTATGCAGAGATCTGCAAACCCGTGCAGGTGAGTGTGAAGGTGCAGATCAGGAGCCTGCGACACCGCCCAGGGAGTTCCCGACGCTGTTCTCACAAGAGATCGTGGATGCAGCGATACCAACCACGCTCATAGGGCCCAAGGTGACCTTCACTGGTACAAAGGACCCGGAGGCCCACCTCACGACTTTCCATACGCAAATGATGCTGGTGGGGGGCTCCAATGCGGTGAGATGCAAGTTTTTCATGAGCACTCTGGCGGGAACAGCGATGGACTGGTTCATCAGCCTCCCTGATGGCCATGTAACATCGTTCCAACAACTTACAAAGCTGTTCAGGGCACAATACATTGCGAATCGGGCTCCCTTGTCTGTCTCTTATGATCTTTTTGATGTAAGACAGTATGAAGGAGAGTCTTTGAAGGAGTTCCTCCACCGCTTTGGAGCACAGATAGTGAGGTTGAACCTCAAAGACGAAAGGATGATGGTGCACACGTTCAGGAAGGGCATTGTGCCAGGACCCTTCAGCGAGTCACTCATCCGAAACCACCCTAAGACCTTCGCCGAAATAAGGTGCCGCGCGGTGGCTCATATTGTGGCGGAAGAAAAAGTTAGCGAAAAGCGCACATGCGTGGTTCCCATGCGCCCGGCGTGACAGGTCGTCCTCAAACCCTAAGGGTGCACGAGGAAACGACAGAGACGAAAACCCCCGTGAAGCAGCAACCCTATCAACAAAGGAAGCCTTATGCCAGGGGACGCGAGAGGGACTTTGTGGAAGAATTAAATGACCTCATCCCAAGACTCGGCCTCAACAAGAACGCCTGGTGCGAATTCCACCAAGCATTTGGCTATCCCATACGCAATTGCTTAGCACTAGGACACCAGCTAGACGAGTTGGTGAAGAACGGTCTCTTGAGGAATTACTTGCAAGAAAAGTCGGGAATCGAGGACGTGGCGGCAGCAGGGGGTGGCCCGGGGCACGAAGTCCCTGTGCATGTTGAGGTTCACACTATCGCAAGGG
>Ga0123341_1005840_pt1 | contig 11049 bp, 11 predicted proteins | sample Turbeapinknodule_FD_89959 | JGI IMG/M metagenome (GOLD analysis project Ga0123341, IMG submission 89959) | Root nodule microbial communities of legume samples collected from Mexico - Turtle bean Mexico pink nodule | ecosystem: Host-associated > Plants > Roots > Nodule | place: Mexico: Nepantla...
ATATTATTAATTGTATAATAAATTAAAATATTAATAATTAATTCAATACTTAAAATATTTGTAAGGATTAATTAGGAATTAAAATGCAGTAGATGGAAACCATGAAAGGAAATGCAATGCTAAAGAACATAATTCTAAAATCACAAGAATGTATTGAAAACAGAACAACAAGCATACTCAAATTGAATCAAATAGCAAAAATTAAGAAAAAAGAAATTGAAAATAAAGTAAACTAGAAACTGAAATGAATTAGACTGAAAAACTTGTATTAACTACAGAAATCAAAATCAGAAAAAAAAATTTGAAAGTTGAAATTGAAAACACAAAATAGAAAATAGAAAATAGAAAGTAAACTAGCTAACAAAACTATTTTAACTACTAGAACAGAAACATAATTTTGAAATTAAATTGGAATCATGAAAAGAAAAATTGAATTAAATAATATATACTGCAGGTGTTATCTATGTATAACAGTTGAGAAGGCGGAAATGAAGCCATTGAAAGAGAAGGAAGGTTTAAAAACAACAATAGAAGGTAAAGATTGAAAAATAGAGGACAAAAGTGATTAAATGAACATAACATTTATAGAGTGACCAGATTTAACATTTAAATTCTCAACATGAAAATAAATATACACAGGCAAACAATACCTTCAAAACTACCAAGAACATGCAATAACAATTATCAAAATAATTTTTAAAATACTAGAAGAATTAACCAACATAATAGTAACCTAAGATATTATGTAACTTTTTTCTATAAATAAAGTAAATTATCAAGCTCTAGAAAAGGCTTAGAAAAAAAAAATACATACACAAAAGCTTTTATATACCATTTACACCAACCATTAATCAATTGCTCCTAGATTGTAAGGAAAGCTTTATCTTCTTACTTATTTTATTCTTGATTCTAGAAAAAGCCCTATGTTCTTGCTTTTTCATTTTCATCATTTTGTCTATTGTTTTTATAACTTTCCTTCTATCTATATAACTCTTTATTTTCTTCTCCATATGACCCTTTTTATCTACTTATAAGTATGAATATGTTTATATCATTTGTTCTCGTGATAATTTCATTTCATGATTCTTATAAAGAAATTGAGTTATTTGAATACATATTCTAACTTCAATTTAGTTTATACTTATGTTATAATTTATCCACTTCCTTAATTTTTTATGTATTTTTTCCAATAAAAATAGTAATCTCTTGCTAATTAAAATAAAAAACTTTTAAAATATTTTGACTTGGGATAATTCATATTTAAAAAAGTTATTTGTTAATAAAATCTTTTTGAATCAGCCATCTTTGAATTCGTATTGTGTTATTCAAACTAGTTATCAAAATTCTCCAATAGTCATGATATTTGTATTTTTTTAAGAAACAAAATGCAAAATTCAATTTCATCTGTGTCTGGTTCAGCATTCTGTACCCACATTTGCACTAAAATTTCATGTCTAATATCCGGAAAAAAATACGAGCCACATATTCTGGCTTCAACCAAACACAGAAAAACGCACATCAGCAGCTTTCCAGGGCAAGATTAGTAGCAGTTGTACCTTCTACTTTCTCTACTCAGGATACAAAAAGATTTCCCTTCAAGAAAATAAATCTTGAACATCTACAATATCAGCAAGAACACCAGCAGCAGTGGTGTCATTTCCGGCTCCGGCACCTTGAATAACCAGTGGTTGTTTACTATAGCATCGAGTGTATATTTCCAACTGCATTTGTATCAAACACAAAATAAAATAGAATACACATGATGTACATTAATAATAAAAAGAAGAAGCAAGAACACCCTATTTCTAGAAGTGTTACAAGAAGAATGTCAAAACAATTGTCTCTTGTTAATAGCAGGTCAGCTAGAAATAAGACCAATTTACCGTATATATGTAGAGAAAAACTTCACCTACTGATTCGCAAAGGTTGAGTTAAACTTAAATATCAATATCTTAATATGGTATCAGATTCATTTAGGGTCTATCATAGTCAAGTTCTTTGAAATTATTATGCCATCATTTCGAACTCCTGATAGGCCACTCACATATCTAATAACACATTTAGATATTCATTCTTCAATGAGAGAGGAAGTGTTGGAGATCCCACCTCGACTAAATAATATCAATCTACAGTATATAAGTGGGGACAAATCACACCTTACTCAATGAGATTGAATTAGACTTAAATTCCACTACCCAATATGGTATCATAAACATTCAAAGTCTATCATAGCTTGTTGAGTTTATTGTGTCACCCATTATAGAGTCCTCAATTCCCACACTCGATGTCATCGACGTGAGGGAGTGTGTTGGAGATCCCACATCATATATATGTAAAGGTAAACCTCATCCTACTGAGTTAATGTTGTAAAGATGAATTAGACTTAAACTCATTTCTTACAAATGTTCATTTCTTTATTATTTTGTATTTCTTGGACAATTACTTTGTAGGATTTCTTTTATGTTTAAATGGGTCTCTTGTAAGTTCTTTTGCATGTGGGCTAATTCTTCCTACACCCGAAGAAATTTTAAAATGCCACAATTGCCCTTTCGCATTTTATTTGGGATGGCGAAGCAGCAACAATGAGGTGTTCTATGTCTTGGTGGAGGCTACATTCAACTGCGGTGGAGGTGTGGTGTTTGAAGTAAGAAGTGATGGTTAAATAGGGGTTTGGGAGTGAAATGGTAGAAGATAAGTTTCCAAATAATGGGGTCTGGAAAGGAAGTTCGAATGCAGATATCCAGTAGGTTGTTTATTATAATTATTGTGGTTTGCGAAGATTGAAATCCGGAACTAACAAAAGTATTTTAGAAAAGTAGTTGTTTGTCTTGGAACTAACAAATGATCTTGATATCCAATTACTTTTCTGGAACATATTATATTTATTCCGCATTTGTTTATCCAAAATACATTTATCAGTTTCGAATCTCAATCTTTGCAAGTCACTACCAAATATCTGCATTCAATTCTTTTCAGACCCAGATATCCGATATCCAGAAACCTATCTTCTACCATTTCACCCCAAATGCCTATTTAACCACCCCTTCTTACCTGAAACACCACACTCAAGCTTTTAAACACCAACAGGACCTCCATCACAGTTGAACATTGCCTCCACCACACTACAAACCACCAACACAAAACACCTCACCGTTGCAGCCTCCAAACTCCATAATGCCAAGTCATCTAGAGTTTGAGGCTGAATTTGAGAGAGTTAATTTCCATCTCCTAGGATCTCATATTTATAATAACTTTGGATACATAAGAGAATATAACATAAAAGAAGCTTACCACATTATCATTTCCCCTTAGTCTTCCCAAGGGAGAATTTTTTTCTAGCTCCTTAATACCAACTTCACACCTACTCAGATGAAAAGGTTAATATTAATAGTAGAAAAGGAAACATACAATGTGAATAATTGCAAACAATGAACACTATAAAAGCCTATACAAAGAATGAATTGAAAAAAGAAGAAAAAATGTGCAAAGAAGTGAAGGCAATGCTTGATTGAAGACACAATATGAAGGGAGGATAAAAAAAGATGCCTTGAACCCTCGATCACACAAACATAGCGCAGAACATTTCCATTTGAGGCGGCCTTCTCAACTCTAGCTTGAATATCTTTATCTAGCAATGAGAGTCCTCGGTCCAAGAAGTCATCAACAGTCATTACATCAGGTCCCATTTCTTTGGGATACAAGCTCTCAATCTGTTAAATGTATATAGAATTACAAATATAACAAACTTATGATACAGGTAGAAAAACTGGCACAAAAACATAAATGCAAGGGATGGGAAAGTTGAATATAATAATGCACATCCAAACCTGAATGCTATCCAGATTAATTTGATGGCCAAGTATTCGAGTAAGAATTAAAGCCTGTCTTAATATTGGCCCAAACAAAGGAAGTTAGTATTAGCACATTATGTCATTAATAATTCAAAATAAGAAACAACCAACAGTGTTGTAACATGACTTCAAAATTAACATTCATTTCTCCTGCACCAGCAGTACAAAAAGTGTATACACTTTTTTTCAGTACCACAATATTTTGGATAACCAAAATCACCAAATGGAGACATGAGTTTTACAAATCTAGGCTAATGAAAACTCATTTCTTTCTACAATAATTAACTGATATGCCTACTGTCAGCATTGTTAAAAGGTGGTCATGGCAGAAGGCAGTGGCAAAAATCCCTTTGGCCACCAATCAAGGTGGTCCAAGATGAGCTTTTGATGGAGGGCCATGTTGGCTGCAACATGTCACATTTACAGCTTCACAAGCAGACCATGGCAAAGGACAAAGTTGTCTAAAGAAGCTAAGGTAAGGGGAGAAACAAAAATTGTTCTTATGCCTCCAATTGGAATCATGTGTTCTTACTCTCAAAGCCATGACTCCTCTTTGTTCATGTATTTTGCCTTGTTCATGAGAAAAAAAATAGCTATGGACTATATGAAGCAATGAAGAAAGCAAAAGAAGCAATTATGAAATTTTCCAATACCAATGAAAGATAAGTATAAAGATGCGTTTGCACTCACTGATAATAGATGAAGTTTTTCAGCTTCATCAACCACTTCATGTGGTTGTTCACCTATTAAACCCTTAATGTCAACTTGAAGTTAAATTAGGATTTGGAGGTTACTAATGGATTGTGTTGCAGATTCCACATAAATTAGAGATATAGTCAAATTATAATATATAAGAGGGTGTAAACCTCACTTTACAAGTCGGTTTTAAAGCAGTGTTTGACTTAAAATCCACTTTCTAAGACGATTCGGATTCTGTCCAAACAAGCTTTGTCGTGCCTACTATGTCACACTATTAGACTGTCGATAAATATCTACTTCTTGAGATATCCAATCCTCAATGTAAGAGGGTGGGTTGGAGATCTCACATCCACTAAAGATATGGCCAAATTATAGTGTATATAAGTGAATGCAGATATCACTTGTTGGTTTTATGAGATTGAATTAGAGTTGAAGTCCATTTTTTAAAAGGTTGGTGTCTATAGAGATGTGCAACAAAAGATTCTAACTTCCCAATTTATAACAATGGTGTGGTCTCTTTGGTTCTGAGTTTGCAAGACCATCAAGGAAATTACAACTCACGGTGAGAAACTAAGAAAATAACTCATAAGCTCTAAGTATTCTAAGTGTTTTTTAATATGTAATGTTTACACAGCAGCAAAACCAAAGCTCTCAAAATGAGCTTTGGTATCAATCTAAAACTAAATAAGGAAATAAAGAATTATTTTATTAATAATAATATTCTTGTCACCTCTATTTGCAACAATCAAACTCTTCCAAATAAGGAATTAAAAAAAGGTGCAGAAAAATTCTAAAAATGTTTTCTCCAAAGTACTATGGAGATATTGAGAATATTTTTATCCTAATAATTCCCTATTTGCACAATAACATTGTTACGAGGAAGTAGGTTTAGCATAACTCAATTTTACAAAACTAGCTTCTAAAGTGGGGTTTTCACCTACTTATGTACTATATAAATTGATCGTATCTCTAGTCGGTGTGAGATCTCTAACATACCCTCTCATACCAAGGCATGTACATCTCATGCCTTCCACCATAACTGCCAATGCCATCTGCTATATTTGTAGGGGGTATTTTTGGCCTGATGCAATAAATCAGCAATCTGTTATTGATAACACTGTTACTGCCTATTATCAAAGAATGGACATCATTCCTTGGTGGCCAATACATGTAGGCTGCAGTATTGTACAGTGTCCTTATGAGACCAGAACCATTTTATGTTGATTGTGAGACATTATTAGCTTTTACATAGATCAGAAACAGCTACAGATAATCTTCAAGGTAAAGCAAACTACAATGTACCTTTCTAGCAACATCCATTCCACCAAGGTCGTCACGTGGATCTACAACAAGACAGCATGTATAGATAAATAATCTAAACACCTGAAAGCTAAATTATCATTAACTAACTATTTAGCAATTACCAAACGGAGCTCAAGAGGGAACAAGCAAAAACATGAAGATTAATCATGACAATAATCTAAGAATATACTTCATAATGTTAATAACTTTTTTCACCAAAAAAGAAGTTAACAGCTCATTAAAATGCTAAAATCATTGGAATTATAAGATTCAGGTGGTAAAGAATAAATGTGAGAATAATATTTACATTGATATGGTTTGTTGATAATGTGATACAAAACACTGACCCAAGTCCTATGAAAACTAATAATTTGGTCAAACAATAGAGTGGTATACTAGTACAAGCCATAGCGAGTAATAATACTGACAATATCCCCATATTCATAAGGTTCACGTGTAGAAATTAGAATTACATAGATTAACCAGTTTCACATATCAATGACACAATTCAAATGTAGCAGCACAAACCTGGTTCAGTATACCCCAAACTTTTAGCATCTTTAACAACTTGGCTCAGTGGCTTTCCATCTTCAACCTCACTCATTACATACGCCAATGTCCCTAATAAGAGAGAAAGTAGCATAAAATAAAGTATTAAAAAAATTAATTTTGAATTAAGAATGCATGTTGGAAAACAAAAATAATATGTAATTATAGGACCGTGAAAGATATATACCACTCAAACTTCCAATAATTTGATGAACGGGATCACCAGAACAGATTATGCGATTCAGGGATGCTATTACTGGAAGACCAGCTCCTACCTTCAAAAATATAATTACCAGTTCAGTAGTAGTTCATCAATATAATTCAAATGTATTTTCGTCATATAAGAATATGAGGCACCCTCCAAATCTATGTTGTGCCACATAGGAAAATGGAAGACGAGCAGGATATTGCACACAAGTGTGCAATGAGAGCACAAGGGGAATGGGTTTGAGTGGCAAAAACCCGCTCATGTGGCAGGTAGTGGAATAACAGGTTAAAACAGAGAGAGGAATGGAGAAATCAGACTGAAGATCTTTCTAGTGAGGCTAATGTTATAATTTCATCCTGTTTCTGTTAGTTTTTCATTTCTGGGTGCAATGGCTTCTTGAGTATCGGTTTCTCACTTAAATGAGTAAATATAAGAATTTCTTTAAGGATTCTAGTATGTGTATTGAAAGAGTAAGTATCCAGAAGTAACATTTGATTGTGGTTATTATTTTCTTTTCATATTTTATTTTCATCATCATACTTTCACAAGTCAGCCACACACCCCAATTTATGATATTTTCCTTCTTAATATAATGGAGAAGATGAATCGTCAATCTACTGCAAATAACACACCATGTGGCTTTTTCCCTGGATTTAATTTTCCTTTTTTATCAAGGTAAATTTTGTTAAAAAAATTAAGCAAGCATCAGCTTGAACATTATTGATCCATACAAGTCATTCAGAACTTCTAAAGGCTTTGATTTTATTACTATGAGCTAAGTGTTCGAAACAACAAAGAATAATCAAGCAAAGAAATTAAAGCAGTAATGCTGCATTTTATATTACATAGTGGAAAATACACATTTCAAATAAATATTTTCAATACTGTCACAATGCTGCTACGTGTTGGTGAAGAGATATGATATTGTAGTTAAGGAAAGAGATAAGTATCACTTACTGTTGACTCATGTCGGATACGACGTGGATACATGAAAAGGTTTTTAAAATCCTCCTGTTACATAAAAGATGTAATTGTTTAGACGAGACATGCACAACACAACTACCATAGAAAGGTGCTAGTGAGAGGGAAGAAACCGAAATCTTATGAAACCTTATTATAACTACCAGGAAAACAATATACAAGTGAGGGAATAAACCAAAATTTTATGAAACCTTGTTGTGAAAAAGTACAAATTGCCCCGTCCAATTAGGATCATGCACTCTTTGTTTTAGAAACTTTGGACATCAACAAAGAATTGCTAAAATTACTATGTGTGAGCTTTGCCCTTCCATTTTATTATCAATCACACTAGTCAAAACTATCACCCTCGTACTATTTAAACATTTCTACTATCAAGTTGATGCTGAAAATGTAAATGCAGCCACGAATGATGATAATTGGGACGTTTCAGGAGTTATGGAGCAAGCTAATAATGGAGTTTCTAAAACCATGTAACCTTCCATTGTATTTATCAAAAGTCATATTTTACCCCATATTTGTTACAAAATTACCATTTGAACCCTAAAGTTTTCAAAATTCCAAATCTTTTCAAATTTACACTTTTAACCTTTAAACCAATAATAACCCACAAAATACCAGAGACGAAGACTTAATAAAGAAATTGAGACGGAGGAAATGAGATGCCAAATTCAACATGTTCAAGAATTTGTTGATTGGCTTCTGACTGTCAAAGAGGGTTAGAATTTAAAGAATCCATGAGGACATAAAAGTCAAGATTGTTACAGTTAAGCTAAAGAAGCATGTTTCCATAAGATAGAGAACCTAAAGAAGAAGCAAGAGCGTGAAGGCAAGACTAAGATGAAAGCATGGGAGAAGATTTAATATGCATACTGGACATTTTCTTTCTTTTACTATGTCTAGATCAGTACCAAGGGTTATACATAGCGAAGCAAAACAAAATCACAATAAATATAGTCTTTCTTGACTTCAAAAATAAATATATATCCCCTACCCTCACATCTCAACAATTGTTATAAAACAATTAAGATGACCTTACCATTGAAGATGTAAGAGGCTTCTTATTTGCCAAAACAACACAACAACCCATATCAATTGCTTGCTTTAGCACCGCGACAGTGTCAAAGCTAGCAGAGCAATCCACAAGCACCAAACCTATAACCAAAAACAATTGACGAGTTCAGTGATTTAATGCATGAAGCTCTAAAGGTTCACTCTCATTTCAAATTTATTTTAAAATCAACAGCAATTAGCAAGAAATACAGTCCATAATAAAAATACAAGGCTTAAATATGTTTAGGGTTGTGGTGTTGCAGGATATAACGGGCAGAAGAGGTTTCATGGGTACTGCCATAACCAGTTCATGGTAGTGAATGATTGCTTACATAGGTATAAGTTAATGGGTAAGTGAATGTTCTTCTTTGATGTGGATCCGTCATCTATAGGCCACCAAAGAGCACTATTAAGTTTGTTCCTGATTCACTCTCTGCTCAGTTCACCATTGAACAGATGCCAATAAGTAGCAACCTATCTTATCGCAGATTACAGCAAAACATATAGGTACATTCTCCTCAAACTTCTTGCTTTTTACAAATATTGTTTCTCATCTTCATCTAACGGGCTTTTGCCAACTTAATCAGCATTTTCAAAATGTGATGTGATGCCATTGATTTTTCTTTTCTTTTTTGTTTGTATAGGTTCTTGATAATGTTGCGGATCTTGAGTGGTTGTGTGGTGTTTCTTCCCCTAACATGGAAGGTGGGGATTGATTTGGTTTGAAGCAACCCATTCCTGCATGGATACTTGAAGTGGCGTGGTGATTTCTCTGAATTTTCTGGGTGACTTATTATTCCTTATTTATTAGCTAATTAGTTTTAATTATTAAAAATAGCAAGATGTCGTTGGAAAGAACAAGGGCAGAGAAAGAAAAACACTAGAAGATAGAGAAATGAAAAATCCAGATTGAATACTCACTACCGTTGTCTATGTTCAAGGACTACAATAATCATTTCAAAAAAGTTGAAGATTAAAAAATGAAAATTTGTAATGCAAAAACAAACAAGAAAGTGCCTCAGCTATACCTGTTTTTCTACCAAGTTGAGATGCAATCTCTAGAATCTTTCCTTGTGGCTCCGGATGCACAATCGCCCGGCATTCCCCTTTGAATAAACATACAAGTAAATATTAAAAAAACACAAATTTTCATATCACCATCAAGACAAATTAGGCATAGATATCAACCAAAATCACAAAGTTTTGATAGAGATTCGCCAGCACTCTTGACCCGGCAAAGTTGTAACAGAAAACTATCGTCCAACCCCTTATGCAGCAAATCATCCGACACCACCAAAGATTTAGTATCACCAACTCCTACAACTCTCAAGCACAGTCCCTGCCACCAAAACACTCAAACAAAATAAATAAATAAATTGAAATATCAATCAACTAAACAATAAACGCTCATTTTTATATCCCATTTTCAATCAATGTCAACAAAAATTTACGGATTGCAATCGTTGGATTCATTTGACAAAGAAGCCAAAAGCCCACACAAAAAAAAAACCCAGAAAGAAAAAAGGTTCATAAGACAAATGGGATATCAGAAACCCAAATAAGTTTTCATTTTCAGTTTAAAGCCATGACATAAAAATAGGAAAAAGAAACAAAATCTGAAAACATGAGAATCCATCTAAAGGGACATTACCTGTGTGGAGTGCAGAGAACGGCACGAGACAATGTGTTGGAGAAGTTGACGACCAACTCCTCCACAACCCAGTAGAATCAGAGGAATATTCTTCATTTTTTCCCCTTTCAATCTTTCAATCAAATATGACAAAATCAATTCATTGTTATCATTCTATTAAATACTTTGTATGAAATTTTAAACTTGACTAAAAGATAGCATCAATATTAAATACTTTGTATGATTTTATTAAAGTAACAAATCCTGAAACTTTATCCCGCACTGCTTGTACAGGTGGTAATGGACTAATCCATATTTTTTATAAAATCAATTTGGATTTTTATAAATCTAAATCAAATCTAAATCCATATCTATAATTATATAAAGAGATTTATAACTGTTTATTTATTTTTTTTATTTTACTCTTATAACAATCTTTATTATATTAAATTATTATTGATATTTCGTAACTTTATATAGAACAGTTTTCAAATTGATTTAAGAAACAGATTTTAAATTAAATTAATTTAAGAAGACGTTTTTAATTCCTCTTTACTTGGTTCCTATTAGATAGGAAGATCTCCACTAGTAATGTGATGTGAATGTAATAACAAGAATACATGATTCTTTGACATTCTTAGGAGCAACTTGAGCTGGTTTTGAAAAGGCACTTTACTTTAGAATTGGATCAATATTCTAATTCAAGAACTCACCAAGACTTAGCACCAACCAAGACTCATATGGAAGTCCATATATTGTCAAATGGAATCAAACAACAA
>Ga0123341_1005842_pt1 | contig 11047 bp, 8 predicted proteins | sample Turbeapinknodule_FD_89959 | JGI IMG/M metagenome (GOLD analysis project Ga0123341, IMG submission 89959) | Root nodule microbial communities of legume samples collected from Mexico - Turtle bean Mexico pink nodule | ecosystem: Host-associated > Plants > Roots > Nodule | place: Mexico: Nepantla...
AATTAAAAGTTAGTATAAAGCAGAAAAAATAAGGAGTAATATTTTTCAATCAATTAAAAAGATATTTCTTACATAAATTAAAAGTTAGCATAAAGCAGAAAAAAAGAGAGAAGGAAGGGTGTCAAAATAAAGTAAACAAAACCATACTAGAATATCCTTTGGTTTATTTGCTAGACATTTGCATTCATGATTATCAAAATCGTGAAACATTCAAAGACAAACACAATTACTGAATAATTATGCAAAAATAAATTGTCACCTTAAATATAAGTTGCAAACGAAGGACAATTGTCTGTCATTATATTCTAAAAGAACTCGCAGAGATTGAATTCTCGACATATCACTTTGTCATCCAAATTCCAACACTTGCCATTAATATAATCTCTATTAACTTAAATCTAGAAGATTTGTCAGTCCCGATAAAGACTACATCAGTGCTAACTCAACTTTTTTTTAGCTGAATCGGTGGTAACTCCATACAGAGAGAAGATAGTATTATAATGTACATTAACTAGCACTTCAAAAAAGGGTATAGATGATAATATAAAACAGGTACAACAAAGACAACCAACCACCTACTTGACTCCATGGTTGGTTCTTAAGAACCAGAACTCATCCTTACAAAATGGAAGCACCTATAATGTATATAATTCCTGTATCTATCCAAAGGGATCCCTACTTCACGAAGTCCAAAACTTTTTGTGTAATATCTTCTAGGAAGGAAACAAAACCCATCACACTGGTTAGACCACTTCCATCAACATCCTGCTCTTCGATCAGAAAGTTCTCAAAAATGGACGCATCATCCTGCCCTCCCCGAATAAAAATGAGTTTGGGGGTGATGCATCTATCTTGCTTCAATTTGTTGATTGTAGTCCTTAACAAACCTGACAGGTATTTTTTGCATAAGAAAAACGTTATATATTTAATGTAGTGAGGACAGAAGGTACAAAAAAAGAAGGCTTACAATCATGGGGTGGAGGAAAAGGAATTGTCGGGTCTGCAGTCGATGAGTAAAACACAACCAGAATTGTGAATGCATCAAGGAAAAATATCGGACTGCCACTGGTAATCAGTGCAGCACGACTCAATGAATGGCGAGGATATGCTTGTTTATCTGGAGTGGCATATGATGTTAACACAGGATACACGGCACGATGAAGGGAACTGGGTTCCAACATGCTACAAAACAAATGAAAATGAACACAATCAATTTTTGAGTATATATAAATTCAAAGCTAGAAATACAATACAGACCACGCTGCTGAAGCTTTACACGTTTATTAATTACTTACCCAACTAACCTCCCGATTCCCATACCCTTATCCTTCATTGAAGGTACTAAGTGTTGCACAGTCAGTTTTTTGTGAAAAGTATTCTAATTTCGCCCATCTTAAGTTCATAGCTTAACCTAGGAAACAGATTCTACACCACTTGATTTATTGGGCATGATACGTCACAAACCGGAAAAACAACCAGAGATAACTTTTATTTCCATGTCAAATACACATTCGTTTGCTTCTAAAATCCATGATGAATATTATTTTGTAATATACATTTGAAGTCATGTGCTTTCTTGTAACAAAATGTAACCGAAATAAAAGATTTGCCACATTATTTTTCTTTTTTAAATGCTACTACTTTATGTTTAATGCTAATGAGTGGGCAATGCTAGCAATTCTAAAATATATTTCCTATTATTAATGGAAGAAATCTTGGATTCAAGTTCATTAAGCTTTACTCTTGTCAAAAATAATTCATAAAGCTTTATATTATTCTGTTTAATTCCTTTGACTGAACACCGATTGGCATGGTTATGCAAATTCCACATAGTATAAATAAACCTGAGAGCAGCAATTACCTGAAAAGGCATTGAAGATAGATGCGATAGTCCGGATGAACCCCTTCTTCATGAAAGCGGAGAAGAGGATTTCGAAGGAGAGCAAAAATAAGGCGTGGTAGGGGCTGCAGTTGAGGACATTGAGACAATGCAACATCAATCTGAGATCTTAAGGAACTTCCATTGCTATATTGAATAAGCTTATATGCATCATTGTACTGAGCTGTGAGGATCACTAGCCATTCTTGAAGCAAAATTCTACCCTCCCTAACTCCTTCCTCCAAAGAGGCTAATATAACCTGCAGAGTAGAGTAAACTAAGAAAAGAATGTTGAAGAAACACAACAGAGAACTCATACAATAATATTATTGTGGTCATTTACATCAGTAACATTAGTGGGGAGATTTATAAAACTACAACAAAAAATAAAAGTGAAGCAAGCATACCACATATAGAATTAAGTTAGAAGAATGGGACGGAAAACAAACATCAATCCAAATGGCATAAAAGTTAGGTCGATTTCATATTTCACCTTGTGAACCAGCAGAGATAGGACAACTTCGGGATCACAGCTATCATAAAGTTCATGAATGTTCTGAGCAACACCAAATTGCAATGTTCGGATTCTTAGCCGACGCTGAAGGGAATGCTTGGTTCTGTATCAATAGTCAGCACAACAAACACAGGCCCAAAATCATTCATTCCATAATTAAGTAATTTTTGGATGTCGGAAGAACATAATACATTTAAGTAAAATTATCAAGAAAACAAGCGACTCAGGATTATATCCATTAAAAAAATCCAACAATGAAATAAAAACTATTTCCAAAAAGCAGTTGTTACGGAACAAAACAAACCCAAACCAAAATTTAGAATGCAGAACAAGTGTAACTATTGCAAAATTGAGCATTAGGAGTTAAGTTCATGATCACATATGGGTCTCAGATTAACAATAGTAATTTTAAGACTGAAACACTGATACTCTTTACTCGGATTATAAATTTCCTTATAACCCAATGCAGCCTCTTGAGATATCACATAACGGATAAAGATCACTATAGAGCAAGTCCTAAGCAAAAAAATTATTAGAAAAAATATGCACGAAATTTCATGATAACCATCTCCTCCATCAAGTGTTGAGTCCCTAAGATGAGAGAAAAAAATACATTCCCCAAAAATGAGCTGAAATATTGATTCAAACTTGCTTCAAATGTTCAAAAAGGATTTAAAAACCATCATGAGTCCATGACCATGCTCATGTTCACCTTTTGATTGATAAATTATAATTTTGTGGAGAATAAACAAAACAAGTAAACTCCCATCCCTATGTAACACGAACACTGCGACACGTATAATGTCCAAAATGTTGGACACAGTGACATGAATATATATATATTGAACATCATTATGAATTATTTAAATTTGCAATCAAGATTTATATATTCATAATCATCTATAAAAAGTGTTAATCAACTATAAAAATCCAAAACATATTTTTACCTAATACAAAAAATGAATCTTATAAGTCAGTTTTATGAGGTTGAGTTAGGTTTAAAGTCAATTTCTTAATATGGTATCAGAGCCATTTTCGAGTCAATCCTAGCAAATGTTTGGTGGGCTTATCAGACCACCCGCTATCGGGTCGTTATCAGACCATTCATAATACGTTGTCTCACGCACGAGCTGTCACTCTTGCTGTGAAGGGTGTGTTAGAGATCCCACATCGACTAGAGATGATAATATTTCATTGTATATAAGTGGGTGCAAACCTATCTTATAAGTCAATTTTATGAGGTTGAGTTAGGCTTAAAATCCACTTTTTAATATCCAAAAAGTGAAAAGAACATGAAGGAAAGACACAATCTTGAATTTTACTGCCCTCCTTAATTCTAGTCCCATACCAATGCAGTGGGGACAATGTTAAGGGATAGAAAGAATACAACAACACACAATACAATCAAAGGTTATTCGAGAGAACCTCACTCCAACTATCTTTCTTATCTCCAAAAGGTCCCTCTATTAACTCTCCTAAAACTCTTTATAAGCTCAGATACAACTGTACTAACTACATTACCTTTTCCTTCTATTATACACTATACCGAACATATCATGATCTAATCTATTTAAGACTTTTCATCCCCTCCTTTATCATCATCATTAAAAAAGACACTCCAGCCAAGATTCATCTAAAGGCAAATTAACAACTTCAAAAAAATTCCACAGTCTATGGATATGATAGGAGAATAAATAAGAAATTCCTAGTAATACATATATAAGTTATTCCTAATTTGATAGGATTTGCTCCTTATTTCTACAACTTTCATAGAAACTAGACAAGTTTCTGAGGTTTTAACTTACAAAAAAATCACAATGTCTACCCTTACTAACATTGTCGCATCTGTGTTAGAGACCCAAAAGAACTTATTTTTTAGCTAGATATTTTACCAATACATGTTGTACATGTGTCAGTGTTTGATACACAAAGGCACACCATTGAAGAAGTGTGTCCTAAATGAGCTGAAATATTGATTCAAACTTGCTTCAAATGTTCAAAGAGGATTTGAAAACCATCATACCCATGCTCATGTTCACCTTTTGATTGATAAATTATAATCGTGTGGACATTGAACAAAACAACTCCCATCCTAGTCTGAATTTGTAAGCATCAATCACATAAGTCTCTAACTTCACAAAATCTTTACTTTAGTCCCTGGCTTTGTCAAAAAAATCATTCATTTTAGTGCTTTCCCACTCGTTTTGCACCAAATTTTTTTAAAGAGAATATCATTTGTAAAATCAGTGACTAAAATGAGGATGTAAAATAATTACCAAAGCAACTGATGCTTACAAGTTACTAAAATGAAGATGTATTCTAAATGAAACCTAGAAATAATGAACATTGTTTCATGACTGGTAAAACCTACAGATAATGCCACGTATACTAGATGACAGAAAAAAGTGGTACAAGTCAATCAATAATTTATGTTGGGCTGTGAGATATACTAGACATCAGGACATCTTCCATGCAATAATGTCTTGGAATATATTAAAAACCAGCATGGATATAGTGTTAGAATTTGAAATCAGAGAATAAATTTGGAACAAGCTATCAAATTTGGAAGAGACATAGTTTGTGCCCATTCATGAAAAATAGGTAGCTAAATAACAATAATAATCAACATGTTCAAATGAATGAATTGACCATGAATTGGACTTCACCTACCAAAGAAAATATTGAAAAGATCCATACATCAACAACAGAATAACATGAATACGAGCAATCTAATGTTCTGCTCATTACCATACCTATTTGTAGAAACCCCTCCTGAATTAGAAAGTTCCTGAGGAGGAACTACAACTGAGTACTGAAATGCAATCTGAATTGTAGGAACATCTGATTTAGTTCTGCCAAAACAAAGTAACAGTAATCCTTGATCAGATTATGAGAACAGGAAATGTATCAGACAAAAGGCACAGCCACCTTGTGGCAGAAATAAAATCAAGTTATAGAAGCTCTGTTATTTAATACCAAAATTAATTCAGCTACTTTTAGTTTCAAAATTTATAAGTGAGATGTATTACAATGTGTAGATGTTCATAAGACCTAAAGTACCAGAGACATTAATCCTACAGGATAATCTAAGTTATGGTAAGATGATATATTTTTGGATATTTTCATATATTATACAACTCTCCATTATCCTTATGCACAAACCCTTTAAATAAAAGAAATCAAACATATAATTTGAGAGTTGAGACAGTGCAATAAAGGGATTAAAAAGATTCTCTAGGATATAGGGGACCAAGCTCATCTCTCATGGAAAGCCACAAAGGCAGGTTGATATCTCTAGCAAAGTCACAAGACCAAATCCACTTTCAGTAAAGCTGAGAGACCAAACCAATTTCTCTGAGAAAGCCACAAGCCAGACTCATGTTTAGGAAAGTTGTGGGGTCACACATATGTCTCTATGTTGCATAGCATGATTTGAGCCAAATTGCAAAATTGAGTGAAGGAAGTCACGGGTTGTTGAGATCTCATGTCAACTAGACATAATGTTAAATAACACATAAGTGGGTGCAAATTTCACATTACAAATCAATTTTATTTTATAGGGTTGAGTTAGGCCTAAATCCACTTTCTGAGATGGCATTAGAGTATTCTAGTAAGATTTAATGAACCTATCACCACTCACAAATATCTAATCTCACGTTCGATATGTCCAACCTAGCGTAAGGGAGTCTGTTGGAGACCATACATCAACTAGAGATATGATTAATTTATAATATATAAATAGGCGCAAACCCCACCTTATAAGTCAAAAAACTATTATAAACATGTTGGTAAAATTTACACGACAGAAGCTAAGATAGAGAAAGAGGAGACTGGAACGAAGAACACAACCAGAAGAAGGCTCAATTCTTTACAAGAAATACATATAGCAGAGGGAAGTGAAACCCAAAAAGAAGACAAAGGATTGACACAACATGAGATGATTAATTTGAAGCATGAATTAGGAAATTAAAGTACATGTCCAAATTTTAGGAAGCCTGGCAGTGAAGTAGTGACAAGGCATGTCACAGTGGACTTATGGGATTTTACCATTTAGGAGAAGAGGGAGATAAAGAGATAAAACAAAATGAAATACTAAAATGATATTAATTTAAATGTATTGTACTGTGTTGATATGTTTGATATATTCATAAACCCTGAACTACTAATCCTTATTTCTACACTATCGCAATCGCAACTAATTAATGGAGTAAATTATGATAAGGAAAATAGTAATTGAAAAAGGAAATTAATTATAGAAGATAATCTAAGTTATAAGATAGTTTTGAATATTTTTCATATATTCTAATAGAGATAATATTGATATATGTGTTTGATAGAGTACTAAGAGCAGTTTATTTTCCACCAGTAAGAACTATGTAATTCAAGTTCAGCACTTCAACACATAAAGAAGAGCAAAGCAGCAGAGGATTAATTAAGCATTTGCCAATGATATACTCTAGGAATTTGGATGACAAGCAATGAAAATCACATAACTGTCTAGCAAATGCTGCATGAATTAATATAAAGATGATTTCAACTGCCTAGATCAGATTGTGTTTGATATGTTATAAAATACTTCTCCAGAACTCGAATCACAAAAAAGAAGACACCAAAAACTGGAGTTAAAGCTTTATGCACAAAGAATGAAGAGTTTCCATGTTTACAATAAACAAGACGACAAATGAAAGAGTAGGCAATTGATGGAGTAACTAATGAACTAGAACGGATTACTCACGATAAAAAGTATCAAATCTAAATAATACAAGTATAAGGCTTAACATGACATTTACAACTTAATTCACTTCACTTAAATAAACACATTAAAAAATGTATAAGCATTAAAGCTTTAAAGACATGGTTGTAAACAGTAGCAGTTTATACCTTGAAAATCCAATGTTGTTCTCAAACACAAAGTCGTAAGCATATGTAGCATAAGAATCACAGCATATGACGTGTTGAACATTTTCATACTGTGGATCTGGAAAGAAGTGACCATACTGCAATAAAATAACAAATTATTCTATATACTATAATAAGTAAATGCAAAATTGTGAATTGAAAATCCATTCCAAACAACACACATACAGAATTGCCAGGTTTAAATTCAGTTGAGGTTCTTAATCGCAGGACACAACCAAAAGCATATGGTCGACTCAGCATTCGATACCTGCAAAAAGGACAGATCACTATAGTCACCCATTCTGATATATGTGAAAGTGTGTAGATAAATATTGATGGGTAAGGTGCTAACGTTAACACTAGTGATTTCAACTACGTTTGGATTCAGTTACCAAATTAGATTTCATGCTTATCACTTAAAGTAAGTGATTAATAAAACAATATGTGGTAAATTCAATTGTAATTGATTAGTTTAAATAATAAGCTAAACAAAATAATAAGCATTATTTTGATATGGTTAACATAAAACATAATTGGCTAATTGAGAAAAGGGGTATATAATACCACCTCAAGTTGAGATTGTATTGGAGACAGTCACACATTACTCGGCAAATACCAAACAACTATCTCTTACTGTAAAGCAAGTCTCAGGATAACACACGAGACTTACATGTCCTGGGGCAATGTTGAATCCTCAGTACTTGTGTACAAAAATAAGGAACCCCCACTTTCAATACTCAGAAACTTTAGGGATGCCAAATCAGTGTACTCATTTGTTACAGCAAATATGTCAACACATACACCTGCTTGAACAGCAACAGCAGCCTGTAATACATATGTCAATTCTTCTACTTCTAAAAAATGGGAGACAGGAATAGCAATAACATTACTTAAATACCAGATCTTTATAGAAGGGTGTCTGCTCTGGGAGTAAAGCACGATCTGCATCCTCTCCTTTGCTTGCATATTGCTCACCATATCGTCTTGTGTCCAATTGTCCAGCTCCATAATCAGGGGGACCAGACAAGAAGGCAAAGACTCTAGCTGCAGTTCTCAGAAGAAATAATATCTTCTTAAAGCTTTTTAAATATAGAAGATTAAACATTAAAGAATCACACTAACAAAAGTCATAAATGGCAAGTTTTGTATTTGTCCATTCAAACCTAAAGCAAAAGTATTCCCATATTCAGATGCAAGGTAATTGCAGAGAGCTTCCATTGCCATCCCAAAACCACGCCCACCTATCAGAACACCATCCAGTCCTTGACCTGCTGCCGTGGTTCTCTCCCATGAAGTTGTTGGTCTAAGTGTTTCAAGTGCAGATGCAATGCGGTCCTTACAAGTGTCCACCTTCAATTATAAATACGGAATTTAGATCTGACACATTTTTTCATATAATGTAATCTCTGTTCTTCAGCATGAAAACACATTTCTGAAATATTAAAAACAATGCTTATGATTAACATACAGGAGCCAGAAACTGTAACAAAGGCATGACATCTTCCAGCTCAATAGGCAAGGTTCCCTCTGCATCAGGAGGGATGAAAACATTTTTCACAACAGGTATTGGACCTTGAACATCATACAATCCTAATTTGTGGCTGAAGGTAGCAAGCCCAAAAAGTGAACCAGGAGCAAGAGCTGAATAGAACCCAAAAAAACGAAAATATGAGCAACATCCAAAATATCAACCTTGTGCAGAAAATAAATAGTGTGTGGTCAACATAATACCTTCCAGAGCAGCCAGCAGTGCACTTTTGGTAAGTTCTAGAAACTCCTCAGAAGCTGCAGTATAACCAAAAATATTTTTCTCGATCACAAAATGACAATGATAAAGAAGATACATCTGTATATTTAGGAAATTAATCAAGTTTTAAAGAACACTATGAAGGAAACAAAAGCCAGAATAGAATAACAAACATGCAAACCAGGCACATCTATCTTCACCTTAATCATTGCATCCTTCTATACAGAATCAAAAGGACCAGAAATAGGCAGAAATGGGTAGAATGACTTAATAGGGGGAAAGGATCAAAACCAAAGGTCATTTATGCAATCACAGCCTTCTCATTGAAACAGAAGTTAGTCCAGAAAACACAGCCGCCGTAACAGTTCCAAATCCTATAAGTCTAACTTGCATCAATCATGGCCAGTACAACTGAAAAAACATTGGCCACGTAATCTAATAATCATTCACCATATCCAGACACAAGATTCCATGTGTTTTGAATCTGCGTCTCATTCTCCAGTCTGTTAGATAAAATTAATATAGAAAAAAATATTTATCGACGGTCTCAACTCTTAAATAAGGGAACAGTATATAATAACAGAACCATATGGAAACCAGACTTATAAAAGTTATGATCGCCATAAGCAACATAGCCTACAGAATTATAAGTAAAATGCCACACTGCTCTCACACACAAAATTCTTAGGCTCCACCAGGTCCTAATCAGAGAACCCAAAGCAAAACTCACAATCAGTAGCATACCACGAACTCCTAATCAATTAACCTCACCGAACCATCCAATTGTCAAAATCCAGTTCCAATTATCACAATTAGCAAATCAATAAGCCGTGAGATGTGAGGAGTCTTACAGGACAAGTCAACAGCAGCAACATATACCGGACACGCCAGCATTGCCGCTTCCTCCGCCGATTCCTCTGCAACAGTTCCAATCAAAACAGTCAAATCTGAAAACCATGCACAAGAGCAATCCAATTCAACAGCGATGAACCAAAATCGAAAGGTAAATTTGATAATTACGCGTAGGCAATTCGAGATCTACGAAGGAGGACATCATCTCGGCGCAGGACTGAGGGCTAGAGTAGCGTTCGATGGCGTCGGAGGAGAGGCCGTTGAGGTTGCCGCAGAGGGAGCAGGACCAGGACCACTGCTCGAGCTCGCAGTAGGTGTTGAAGTAGGCCCAGCAGTTCTCGCAGCGCGGTAATAGGTCTCCTCCTGAACCGTACGACGGAGCGCGGTTGTTCTCGTCGGCGGCGGCGAAAGGCGTGACGGTGACTCCCCAGAGGAGGCCGGAGGCCTCGCGTGCGTCCGTGTCCATCGGGAAACGCGACACTGTGGCCCGCACCGCCATGTTTCTTCCTTCTTCCTCGCCGCGACCCTGTTTATCGTGTGTTCTGAGACAGTGTGTGGAGACCGAGTTAGACTCGTTCCCGCACTTGACTCACTCGATTTTGGTTTTCTCTTCTATTTTTCTCTCTCGTGCCCCTTGAACCTTAACACTAACCTCGTTAAATTTATAAAATGCAGAATAAATATGAAAAAAAAAACAGCGAGTAATAATAACTCCCTAAAATTTAAATGCAATATTAAATAAGTTTAAAATTATATTTAAATAAGATCATTTTCGATTTGTTAAATATGTTTTATTACACAAAAAATATTTTTCGAATGGTGAAAGATTTAAAAGAAAATTCGTGTTTTTGAATTGGACAGTTTTACTTTCACTGCAGACTTAGTAGAGTCAACGAATAATGCATTCATTTTTAAATTGTCTTTTAAATCCAAAATGAATTCCCTTTTTCTTCTGTTTACATTTTTACGTCATTATTTTGTAGTCTTAACTTAATATTCAATTTTCATGCATATATAACCAATCCACATTTTGTATTTGAATCACACGTGAAATTAACTCAGATTGGTTCGTAAAACTTATATCAACTTTTATGAAACACTTCTAAAAATATTTATCATGTTTTCTTAAATTTTTCAATAATATATTAATAAAAAG
>Ga0123341_1005843_pt1 | contig 11047 bp, 2 predicted proteins | sample Turbeapinknodule_FD_89959 | JGI IMG/M metagenome (GOLD analysis project Ga0123341, IMG submission 89959) | Root nodule microbial communities of legume samples collected from Mexico - Turtle bean Mexico pink nodule | ecosystem: Host-associated > Plants > Roots > Nodule | place: Mexico: Nepantla...
CATTTTAAAAATTATATTTTTATATATATTTTAGAATCTATAATGTATTTTTTATTTTATTGAAGTAATATATTTTTAAAATGTATTTTTTATTTTGTATTATAAAATGTATCATTAAAAAATAAAATAAAATATACATTTTAAATTTTAATTTATATGGGTACCAGGTTTAAAAAGCAATGGAGAATGAAATGTCCGAGGTTGGATTTGTTTTATTTTCGAACCAAGAAGAGGTATACTAAAGTTGGATGTTTCTTCCCTTCTAGTATTTTCATATTATTTAAAATACTGAAATTATCTTTTGGCGGTTTTGGATAACTTTTTAGTAGATATTTCATAAGTAGAAAATTATGACGTTCAAACACTTATCTTAAATGACGTATTTGTGTCAGACACATGTATCAGTGTCAACACTTGTACGACATTGATCAGTGAAGGTGTTCAATTCAAAAAATATTTGTTAAATTTTTGTTTGAAAATTCTAGCATGATTCTAACACAATTTTAAAAGATATAAATACAATAATTTTCTAAAAATTCAAATTTATTGTATAAATTTGTATTATGATTATAAAAATAAGGAACAAATTCTTTTGAACAAATCATGAAAAATATCTTCATGCTCCCAAAAGAATCTCAAGCATACGTTTGTACATAAATATTTATTTTCAATTTATATAATTCAAAATTATATAATATATAGATACGTGTCCCCGTATCCTACATTTTAGAGATTATACGTATCTCCGTATTTGTATCCGTTGTCAGTGTCCGTATTTGTATATATGTTACGTAGGTAAAAAAATTTCTAGAAAAAGTGTTTTTGGCATAGAAAATTTTGAAAATAAAAAATCATTTTAGAATATTTTTTTGAAAATTATTTTTTTAATTTTCAAAATAGTAAATCCGAATTTATCAAATATGTTTTTGGAAATATTTAAAAAATATAATTCAGAATTTTTAGAAAGGGTAAAATAGTCTTTTCAAAAAATATGGGGTACATGAAAAGATTTGTTGGGCTGCAGGAAGAAACACCCACTAACGTTAAGCCCAAGAGCGTATATAAATGTGTAGTATTGAATTTGGGCGAAGAAGGGAGTATATAAATGGTAGAGTTTTATGATGAGGGATTGAGCTGAAGGTCAAATATAATTGACTTGGGCGGTGTCGGTTGTGAGACAGGAGCGTGGTTTTCGTTGTTGGGTCGAAGAAGCAGAGAGAAAGAGAGAGAGAGAGAGATGGATGAAGAGAATGGTTACAGTGGGAGTAGCAGCTCCAATTTGGAGACTTTGAAGGCGGAGAGATCTGTGTGGTTGATGAAATGCCCTTTGGTGGTGGCTAAGTCATGGCAGACTCATCCTCCTTCTCAACCTCTCGCCAAGGTCGTCCTCTCCCTCGATCCTCTCCACCCTGAAGAAGATCCCTCTGCAGTTCAGGTTCTCCATCTTCTTCTTTTTTACGCCCTTAATCTTATCCAATTCTGCTCTTCTTTCCTTCTTGTTACCCGAAGGATTAACACATGTTCGATGCTGTTTAAATTGATATCGAATCTAAGTTAGATACCGCATCGCTCATTAAGATGCTCAAAATCTTATGCGGTTTTCTATTTCGGAAAAGTGCAATGAATAGAAGCTACTTTAACTTTTTACTACGGTGTGTTTCGACCAATAAACGACTGCAAGGTGAGCTTTAAACTGCAGAGTCGTGGAATTGACTTGATCGGGAAGGTCATCAAATTGGTATCGAATTGTTTATTGAATCCTATAGATACGAGTTCTATCTATGGATTTTGGTTGGGGTTTTGTTTTTTCTGTGATCCTTTATATAACGGAAAACCCTGAATGGTGGTCGCGGAGAACTCGTTAATGGTGTTGGTTTTCCCTTAGAGTAGTGTGAATTGGTTTGGTTGTTCCACTTTGTGATTCATTTGTCTACCAATTCCTTGAAAATGATGTATGGAGCTTGGATAGATGATGCATAGAGGTGGAGTCTATGAAGCTCGGACACGGTATCCGACACACTATTGAACACGACCCTCGTAACTTATTGAGTGTCAAATTCAAAATATATTTGTTGGGACAATTCTTTCACGAGTCTATCATAATTTTAATAATTTTAAAAAGGAGATAAACATTAATTTTCTAAAAACTTAAACTTATTGAATAATTTTTTATTATGATTAAAAAAATAAGGAACAAATTTTTTGAAGGAACAAATTTTTTGAACCTGTTATAGAAAAACATCTTTCTATAAAAAAACTGTTAATGGACATAAATCTTTATTGTCTGTTTATATAATTCATAATTACATAATATATAGATCCGTTATCTCCATATCGTGTCTGTGTCGTGTATCCGTGTCAGTGTCCCTTACATAGGGTGTAGTGAGTATTTCAGACAGGTAATGGGTAGAGTTGGGATATCAAGTTGGTGGGAATAGATTTTGTCCCATTTCATCACTGATGGGGATGTGAGTACTGTTGAATGGAGAGAACAAGATGACACCTGCAAACAGACGTGACAAGATGATAGGAACCAGATTCCATAGAAGCGCAACAATATTATTGGTTGGGAAAGCAACAAAATATTTCAGAAGATGATCCCTGCAATCTCAGAGCTAATGCATTCCCCCTGTCTTGGGCTCTCCCTAAATTACATTGCCTCCTCTAAGACTGGCCAAATCAGCAGTTGTGACTAATATTGTGTTTCAGCTGTTAGACTTTACTTAGGCCCCAAACCCAAAATCCTGACATGAGATTATGGGATCAGACCAATAGATGAAAGACAAGAACAGAAAGAATCGTGCCTGGGACCAGCACCTTCGAAACACATTTCGCATGAGCCTTAATGTACCTCAAAACAGCGTAAAAGGTTGTGGTTTTGCTCTGAAATAGGAGCCTTAATGGACTCGCACACATCATGTAGAACTTGTGAGCTTGAGCAATCCCAAACAAGTTTGCTCAATTTCACCAGAAAAACGATTTTTCTTGCATTTCTGCTCGATCTGGGGGAGTGGATACTTTATCCGCTTGTAAACTAGGAGTTTTACCACAAACATGCCCTAGTGTACCAACCAAGTATACCCCCTGCATACCATATATTTAATATAGTAGTATATCTCGCACCTGTATCATCAAAGATATTTGATGCTATTAGGTAACTCTGGTGTATATTTAAAAATGTACAAATTTGAGTGGGTTTACTTTGATTTTAACAATAAGAGCAGACAATTTTTTACTTATTAAGTTACCTATTTTAAATATTCTAACCAAGGCCTGGAGTAAACCATTTAATTAAAATGAATTGTATTCATTTTTTAGGTATTCTAAATGTGAAATATGATTTGCAAATCCATTCACTTTTTCTTAATAATTAGTTCCACCACATGAGAAATGATAATGATTTTAAAGCAAATAAATTCCATATTCTAATGATGGCTTATTTTATATGTTTTGTACTATTTTCCCATATGAATTTATTGATTGTGCAAGATGAATGATGATTCTGCTTCTAGATTTGTTACATAGATAAGAGTTTCTGATTAATATTTGTTGCTTGTCTTTATGTGATATATTGATTTTATAGCTCCTTAACTATGACAGTTTACAATGGAGATGGCTGGCTCTGACGCTGTGAATATGCCAAAAACTTATTCATTGAATATGTTTAAGGACTTTGTTCCTATGTGTGTCTTCTCTGAGACTAGCCAAGGTGAGAATAGTATTCCCAGGTTTATACCATTTGTAGTTTTTTATTCATCAATAGCAAGTAATGTTTTATACCAGTTGCAGTTTTTTATTCGTCAATAGCAAGTAATGCTTTTATATCAGTTGTAGTTTATTTATATCAATTATTTATGAGTTCATTCAAAGCCTGTAAGTTTCTCAATTCTCTAACTTGAGATATATATAGCAATGGTTATATTCATGATTGGTGGTACCATGCCCAATTCAATACTGTTTCAGCAATATAATTTGACGAGCAAATTGTTTTGGTGCTTGGTTTGCACTATAAATCAAACATGAATTGCAAATATTGCAACTTAGAGTAGAATAAAAAGATTATTGCAGAGGTTCTATGAGGTCTTAAGTGGAGTTCCGGCACCTTGCCACTTTTCCAAGGCCCATCACCCCCCTGTTTGAGCAGCCCTTTTCGTAACTGAAAAAGGCAGCCAGAGTGGATAAATTGCACTGCATCACAGTTCTAACTTCTATTCTCCTCATGGCTGCACTTGCATCTAGTATAACAATGAAGAGAGATGACCCTTTTCACAACCCTAATCCTATATGACAGTGTATTGTATTTATTTTATTTAAACAAATTGTGTTTTAATTGCAAGACGTGATGTGTTTCATTTCAACTTTGGACCATCAGTTTTAACTTTTATATATTTCCACTAGATATTTAAGCATTGTCAAATGTCTAGTATCAAATAAAAACATATTTAATTGATGATAATTTTTTATTTGAACTACCGATAGTTTAACATCCTATGTAAAACATATTAAAATTTTGTTTTTGTTTTTCAAATTCAAGTATTTAATATCAGAGTATGTATTATAAATTCTAATGTGTAATAATTTTAATAGCAGAATATTTAGTTTGAATTTTAATATTATTCTATTATAACAAATTTTAATAGAATTCATGCTCCTAGATTTATTTTTTTAGTTACTGCTCATGAATATGTGCTTTAATGTATTTTCTTAGTTTGTGAATGCCTGGCGATGCTTTATTATTAATCATCAATCTACACGGTCCAATTATGAGCCCTGTGATTCATTATTTGAATCCTGATTCAACTACCATTTATAAGGCCCTTTTTTCACTCGTTGGATTTGTTTTTTATTTCACTTTCATTAAATCTGGGATTTGGTTGAAAACTTATATAATAAATCCACTTCTCTTACTAAGATCTTTCTTCAAGCATTCTCACAATACAAGTTGTTATAGCTTTGTCCCTGGTCCCCTTCAATGTTCAGTTCCAGCTCTACCACTGCAGGATGATGGCTTATTAGTAGTTTTTTTTTTTGTTGATAATTTACAATTAGTTTGATTTTTAGAGTCGAAAGGGTTTAATATAAACTAGGGAGTATCTCTTGTTTCATGTGGGTTTTCTTTAGAGTCTAGCATTTAGGGTAAACATAGATCAACAAAGGAAATGTTTAGAGTAAATTTAAGTAGTTACTGTAGTTTAAAAGGGAAACGTGTCATTTTCATTCTCTAAGGAGATTAAAATCAGTCCAAACTCAATGGCGACAAATAGTGCTGCTTAAATGGCAACTCTCTAGAATATTAAAGACAGGCAATTCCTCCACTTGTATTATCTGGCTTGGCAGTCCTACCCTGATCTTTCGAAAGTGAAATAGTGCTGCTTTAAATGGCAACTCTCTAGAATATTAAAGACAGGCAATTCCTCCACTTGTATTATCTGGCTTGGCAGTCCTACCCTGATCTTGCGAAAGTGAATCATTGAGTGTGAGTGTGATTGCAATTGCTGGTTGTACAAAAGCACAAGTAAAAGTGGCATCATTGTCTCTTTACTTTTGCAACCACTTTTTTGCAATTCAAATACTGGCGGCGAGGTAACAGATCCTTTGTTAATTGTTGCAATTAACTATGACATGTACCAGACATCTTTTTAAAATAACTATTTTGTGTGGTGTAATTGAGGCTTAATGCAATTTCAAGCTATGATGATTTTATCTTTGAGATATGATTTATGAGTATTAATGTTGAATATGTCTTAAGTTACAAACTTCTTGATTATTTAGCATCTTATATGTATAGGTTGTTTGCATAGTATTTGCTATTTGGTGTAGCATCTGAATTGGAGTTGGCTGTTCCGAGTCAGCATTCAAGATTGTTTGCTACGATTAAATTAGGACATTATGTCACTGCTCTCTGCCTAGTAAAATTACTTAAATTTGATAGGGATCTACACCCACTAACCCAGATTGACTATTATAAGTGGAATTAAGAAATTAAGCCACTTTCAACTAACGGAGCTAAAATATAATGGATAGGAGTAAGTATGAGTTTGGGTAGACCCTGTTGTAAACAAACCCAGCAGTTGGGGACTGAAATGAGATGAAGATCTCTTCACATACGGGGATGATGAGTTATCATTTCAGAATTTTTGTTCTAAATGATTATGAATGTGATATTGGGATGGGAAACTGGAAAGCCCTAAAGCATGGGTATTCCTAAAACCATGTCCTATCATACCAGTTTCGGTACTTTTTGGGCACTCATGTATACAAACCTAATACGCACCACAAAAATGTTACAAAAAAATTGGGTACTTCCTTGGGTGGGAATGTCTTCTTTTTGTGTATGTATTGGACCCGTGCTCAAGGCATATAAATAAAACTTTACAAATAGTGGAGAAGAATTTGGCCAATTTGATTCTTTGCAGAACTTGAAACCAATGGAATGATGGGTCATGTATAGTGTTGCAATTTCTAGGTTTCAATACACTGGCATTGAAACTCTTTAACAATCATCATTTTCTTGTTGATGGGTCATGTATAGTGTTGCAATTTCTAGGTTTCAATACATTGGCATTGAAACTCTTTAACAATCATCATTGTCTTGTTGTGAGAGGAAAGAAATTGGTTTAATCCTAAAAGAATTAAAGATTTAGTTCTTACATATACAAATCTTCATCTCCTCTTAGAAAAGAGTAATAATTCTAAAGAGGATAAAAACAAAATATGAGAAATTGGTGGGGATGAATGAGATCCACTCACTTGAAGGGGCCTGAAACTTTTGAAATATCCTAGTCTTTCTCTTGATGAATCATATTTGATAGAATTCTTTTCAAAGACGATGGAGAAGGAAATGATAGAACTCTAAATAATTTGCTTTATTATGACGTGGCAAATGGTAACTGTGAATTGTGATATGTTTAATACTTTAAAATGGATGAAATAATACTGTGAAAAGCTTAGCTTCCTTGAGTTAAGTAACAGCTTTTATATTTTATTTTAGGTGGCAAGGTTGCAATGGAAGGGAAAGTAGAACATAAGTTTGATATGAAGCCCCATGGTGAAAACATTGAAGAATATGGTAAATTATGCCGTGAGAGGACAAACAGATCTATGATTAAAAATCGTCAAATACAGGTATTTCGTTCATGTGTATTATTTAATTATAACATTTTTTGCTTTCTGTCTGATTAAATAATTGATTCTCTTTCTCTGGTTCCCTCGACTCAATTGAAAGGTTATTGATAATGATCGTGGAGTTCTAATGAGGCCAATGCCTGGAATGATTGGTCTAGTTTCATCCAATTCCAAGGTACGTATTGTATAAAAAATACAATCTCTTCGACATGTTGGTGACATGGTTCTAATTGACTCAATCTATCATTTTTGCTTGGATGAAATTTCTGGTCAGTGTGGAAGTTTTACGTTAATTATAGAAGATCCAAGTATCTTGGCTTTAAAAGCATTATGATATAGTGCCACTCATAAATAATAAGCAATATATATTAGTTAATTATACCATAGATTCATTTAATATCAATGAAAATTCGCTGGAGTATATATAAATAAAATTTGTCTAAGGATAAAGTTTGGTCTCTCAACTCAAAGTGTGTGTATGCATGGAATAATTCTGAGGTTTTTTTCTTATTCTCATGAAACTTTCACAGGACAAGAAGAAGACGCAGCCAATTAAACAGTCTGATACAAAGAGAACAAGAAGAGATCGGGGAGAGCTGGAGGATATAATGTTCAAGCTATTTGAAAGACAGCCTAATTGGGCCCTGAAACAGCTTGTTCAAGAGACTGATCAACCTGCTGTATGCTTTTCTGTTTTTTTTTTAGTTCCTAACTTGATGTTGTGGCTGTAGAGCTTGTACACACCCACATGCACGCACACACTTCCTGCAGGCTGTCCCCACACACTCTGCCCCCTTTTCTTTTGCAGCAATTTTTGAAAGCTCCTGAGTGAACTTGTTGCTTTTTCTTTTGCAGCAATTCTTGAAAGAGATTCTGAACGAACTGTGTGTTTATAATAAAAGAGGTGCCAATCAAGGAACTTATGAGCTGAAGCCTGAGTACAAGAAATCTGTTGAAGATACAAGCGCTGAATGAGGGTTTTGTTTATTATAGTCTATTATTCTAACTCCATAAACAAAATTCAGTCTCTTTCTCTTCTCTGAAAAGAGTCAACATGTTTAGGGTAAATAGGGTGATCCAAGAAAGAAACATTGGAGGTCAAACAAGAAGCAATGTATCTGAACTGCGAAGGATACTTAGTTTATGACTTTTTTAATATGGATAAATTGTCAGAGGGGCAGTTGTATTGTATACCTTCAGAAAGGAATTTAGTAACCGAAAAAATAATGGTTAGTGTAGAATTTTTCTCTGCCGGGGTTCTAATGCAAAGATTTTATAAATATAAAGTTTCATTTTCTTTTAAGTGAATCTTATTTTACTTTTATCATTTTTAATATCATTGTAAGTTTTGCTGGAAATGTATTGTAAAATTCTTGTTTTTATAATTTTTATATGTATATTTTTTATAATCTAAAAATTTAGTTATGTAAAGATTGAGATTTTTTTTTATCAAATTCAAGTCTTAAATTTAGTTTGCATTAGAGATGTCATGCTAGATATTCTATCCTTTTGCGAGGTAATTTATTAACAGTAAATTCTATGTTCAATATTTATTTATTCTGAACAAAAAATTTATTAGGTAAGCCACTACATATCATATTATGATCATGGCAATTTCTTTCTACACCAATTCTATCCTGCATCTATATTTTTCATATGCCTCTATATTTTTCAAAATTTCCAAAATTATCCTTATTCTTGTTCTGGATTTAAAAATCTGGAATAGTAAAAATAATTTAAAAAAAATACATTCTGGATAATTCAGAACACAAAACTAAAAATGCATTTTGAATAAAAATTTATAAAATTCAAAATGTTTTGGATATAATCTAGAATATTTTGAGATAATGTGTTTCAGATATCTAAATCTAGAATATTTCTAGATAAAAAGTTGCGATCCGGATTGGATACATGTTGAAAGGATATTTTTATCATTTTCAATACCAGGTTCGGTGCACATTGGAATTGATATGGTGCAAGTAGTACTTGCCTATGATCATTTCAGATAATTGAATATTTATGTCCCACAATGATTTTTATTAAAAGAAAAGATGCATCATATAATATACAAATATGCAAAACACTATGATTTTTTTAATGGGAGATGATAAATGAAAAGCTTTTAAAAATGTTGGTCCCCTTTCATTGAAATCCCAGTGTAATTTTATGCTAAGTCTGTACAATATAAGATAATGGACTATTCAATCATTGAAAATGTGTGTTCCACATATTTGACTAAAGTTTGCTGATTAAAAAGAAAGTTAAATTTTTAACTAAAGCCGTTGTACTGTACAACTGTTCAAGAAAAAGCTGAGAATTTTTATTAAAAGGGTAAAAAAAAAAAGGAATGCTTCCATTAAATTATTCAATTATGGTTCGGTTGAAAATTGAATAAGAAAATTAAGTGCCACTGGTGGTGCCTCTCTGATTTTTTTCTATGCAGATTTAGACTTATTTAGCATCTTTCTAGTTTAAAGCAAGGTTGATTTTGATGGAATTCATCCAGTTATTGCATACGACTACTAAGATGCGTGTTTGAATTAATGTCATTCCAAAATTATGCAATGAAATGTTATCAAGGAATAATTGATTTGGAATATAATTTTTTTTATAAGCAATAAACAATAAATAAACGAGAACCACTTCACCCTTATTAAAAAACTTCAAGAAACCATTCACATGCACGTCAAAGGTTCCAAACACCAATCAGAATAGGAATAGGAAATTGAAGCAGAACGAGATTTTACAGAAATCCGATCAAACTTTTACTTGCACCATTGCAAACACTTCTAACACATCAGTCACACTCCTTTTGAAAATGATAAAATTCCTGTAATTCCATATTTCACTCACAACCCCAACCAAAATTGTACTCTAGACAACATTAACCGAATTTGAAGACTGACTCATCTTGAATTGAACAAAGTTGAACATAGGATTAATGTGACACTCCAAACCACTTATAGCAAGGTAAATTCTACTGTATCCTTTAATTTTTATAGTACTCAATTTTTTAGTAAATAAGTAAATAAAATACACTTGTACCTATAAGTTTCACTTTATAAATCATATGACTTATTGTTTGGAATCTTGTTATTTTTTAATTGTTAAGTTACTTCAAGAATGGCCTTTATTATATCTTTTGTGTTTAATCTTTAAAAAATTAAAATAAGTATCAATTGTTTTTTTTTAATTATAAAATTAAAACATCATTAGAATTAATTAAATTTCAACTAATTTATTATGTAGTTTTAATATATAAAAGATCATTTTTTATCTACTCAATATACAAATATTAAAATCGAAGATACCGTAATCACTTTAAATAAGTACGAGTTTATTGATTAGGCACTATTAGTGTAAAATAAAATTTACATGGAAACTAATCAAATATGATTGTTTGTATAAGTTTTAAAATAATTATCGTAAAAGTCAAGAAACTTACCATACATTATGATTGAATAACAATTATTTTGGTCTCTCTAGTGCATGACTGTAGTTTTACAAATTGTGTTAGTTTTTATCAATTAAAATTGTGTAGAATCATTCATAAACCAGAGAAAAAATGTGTAATTTTATACACACGCATAACAACACTACAAGAAAATCATGAAATAGAAACCAATTTTTAGAGACTAAAATAATTAGTTGCAATAGTAATTAAATTAGAGACCACTTTAGAAACTAAAAAAAAATTGATTTCTAAATTAGTTTCTATTATTGTTAAATAGTTTTTAAATTGGTATCTAATTAGCAATCAAGGTTTTAACTACCAATTATGTAGTTTTTAAATTTGGTAGCAAAAACCTTGGTTGCTAATTAGATATCAATTTAGAAACTATTTAACAATAATAAAAACTAATTTAGAAACCAATTTTTTTTTAGTTTCTAAAATAGTCTCTAATTTAGTTACTATTGTAAC
>Ga0123341_1005847_pt1 | contig 11045 bp, 4 predicted proteins | sample Turbeapinknodule_FD_89959 | JGI IMG/M metagenome (GOLD analysis project Ga0123341, IMG submission 89959) | Root nodule microbial communities of legume samples collected from Mexico - Turtle bean Mexico pink nodule | ecosystem: Host-associated > Plants > Roots > Nodule | place: Mexico: Nepantla...
AGATATACATATAATCCTTGATATAATTCACAGATTCCTTAACATTTGAACCATAAAAAGTTTGTCTGTGTGGAAACAAAGTGAAAATTACAATGAAAATTACAAGATTTATTGAAATTAAGCACTATCTAGATTTACTAGAAACTTTAGGTAATTCGTATATCTCAACATTTAGTTTCATTATTAAAATGTGATGTGTTTGGATACTATTTTAATTTCAATATGAATATTTTAATTTATTTAGGCATAATGGTTTCATTTGTATGGATATTATTTTTGTAATGACTTACATAAATTCAATTTAGATGGTTTATAAGCTAATTTTTTCTTATCTTTTCATCACAATACAAACCTCTAATGTATTTTAGTGAATGAATATTTTGCTTGTAACATAATAATTTATGTCATATCTGTGGACCAAAAATCGAAAGACTATTGACTAGAATCACTAAAGTAAGTATTTTCATAAATTGTCTTAAAGGAGAGAAAACAACAAAGTTCTCCAAATTGTGCACCCTGGTATATGGGTCTTTCTATGTTAGTAATCTTAATATAGAAAACGAAACTGAAGAACATCGTCCGACCTTAGCTCAGTTGGTAGAGCGGAGGACTGTAGTGGGTTATAACTCAAAGTGATCCTTAGGTCGCTGGTTCGAATCCGGCAGGTCGGAATTTCTTTTTTGTTTTTAATTAATTGGGACTTTCTCTCATTTAGATGAATCATTTTAATATCAGGTATTTTTTCTATGAATTAAAATTTGTAACAGTTAGAATGATAAATAAGTGATTTTGTGGAATGAGTTGGAACTTATCTGAATATAATTCCATTCCACGAGCATACATATGTGGACATACTCTGATGCAAGAGTATCTGGTTGGAAATCCTGTTGGTCCCAAAAGTATAAGAGTATGAAGAAGCATCGAAGCATAAATGATGAGCTGGTGAAGTCCAACGTATGCTTCTATTCACCAAGACTAAGCCACACAAAAACTATGGCAGACACAAAAACCTACTTGACATGAGTTGCTAGTGCTACCAAATACCCAAAACCTCCTCCACTCAAAAAATAATGAACCCCTTCTTGTACCAAATAATTTGTGTGCGAGGTGACTTGTAATTTGAGCAAAAATTAAAAGAGGTGCTTAGCCATCATATCATGTGAAAGTGGATAACTAATCCAACCAAAATTTTCTTTATCACTAAGCTACCCAATCAACTGCCATACTCGTACCCACCATATCTCGTTTAGAGATTTTGTACAGGAACAAACAGGCAACAAAAAAGCAACTTCATTCCTATAAAAGGTCTGCTTCTCAAACCCAAACTACAGTTTGCATTGGATTCTCAATTCTATCAAGGCCACATTAGTCACTTCACAGAACATATCCATCACCAACCATGATGCTGCATCTAGTTCTAGGTCTCCACGTTGCAGAATTACACAGTTCTAGCAAATTATACTACTATAATATATAATAATAACATTCAAAAATTGAAACTCTGGGTTCAACTTTTGTACCACCACGGGTTAATTTACTACTTTAGTTTCATGTATTAGAACCTGTGACAACCTACATAAAGTTGCCATTAAAAATATTTTCAGCACTTGTTTAATACAGTTTGAGTGATTATGACACATAGCTCATCCAATTAATTAATTGGATATGTCTTGCATTGTTGATCTCGATTATAGTTGGGAGTGAGAAGGTATTTTTATTGGAATCTTTATGCTGATTAACTTGCTTTTGTTTACAAATCTCAGCACGTGAGAGAGGTTTTCTTGTCATAATGCTAAAATTAATTTGAATTAAGTTGATTGAAGTGATGTTAAGAACAAAAAAGCTTGTCTTAGAAAAAGAAGAAAGAACTGGTCAGAATAAATTTTGAGGGCCAGGCTGAAATGTACGCCATATAATTAGGTCTGTGAAGGATTTAAAAAGCCGTAAAAGTGAGTCATAAGCACTTTCCCACACATGAATGGTTTTACTTAAACACCCCCCTCCAAATAAAATACACTTCAATACAGAAAATAAATAACTATTATAATTATATTTATACCAGTTTCTTCCCTTTTATAATATTTTTTTTTACTTTTTGGTTACATCAGTCATTTCAGAGTTATTTTTATAATTTCCTCTTGCCTCTCTTCTTTTTTATATAAAAATTTATACAAATAAAATTGTTGAATTACAATTAATTATAAATATGAATGGGAACTGCAAAAGAAGAAGATACAGAAGGAAACATAACAGGGGTTACTTTCACGAAAGAGATACAGAAAAAGGAACAGAAGAAAAAAAGGTCAAGTGTTTCTTTCACGACTTAAATCCAATCTGTTGAAGGAACTGTCATTTGGTTTTCGCTATACTTCTCATCTCATTCTGAGTAGGAAAATATTCATGCTTGCTAGTTGCTGCTGTGAGCCTGGAAATTTTAGCTAGAATTGGTTAAAAGGAACAATAATTAATTCTGACTAGTCACTGTGGAGGGAGCAATAGTACAATAATGTAGTGTTATATATATGTACATGAGCGTAAAGGGGAAGGACCACAGACAATATACAAATATACAAATGTACAAATATATAATATATATAAATCAAAGCAAACACGTATAAGGAAAACCAAGTTGAGCCATGGGGCTGGTCGAAAATACATAAAAGAGCGAAGACTTTTTGGAGTCGTGGTTATGAGAGAGAGAAATTTCTCAGCCAAAGGTACTATAAAACTATGTACCATACTTCCATGTGAAACAACAGTGAACAAAGTAGTCAAGTAGTTCAAATGGTATCTTTCTCTACAAAGAGCAAGCATTTTCAATTCAGGTTATAAATATATGTCCAGTTTTGACTAAGAACGGAAAGAAGGTATTGAAGGGTAAAAATTCTAGGGTGGTCCATACCTTCATGCACTGTTTTGGTCATGAAGAGAGAAGAAGCATTTTCAATTCATATATAGGGACATGCAACTTAATCAAGACGTGGAACTTTAAAAGTGTGAGTGGTTCGATTTAAATTTTGTTTACTATTCATTCTTGTATCTAGTCAATGATCAATAATATTTAGTAAAGCACCTTTTCCTTTTATGTCTTTCTTGATTTCTCCGGGGTGAAGACTAAGTTTATAAATTAATAAAACCCTCACAAGAGAGGAAGCCACCGTCTTAAATCAATCTACACATAGGAAGCTTACTTAACAACTGGTAGTAGTAACAGCTAAAGTCTTTCTCTCTCATCCATTTTAGTCTGAGGTGGCTAACTTTAACACAAAGTTGAAACCTTAATTACAGTCTTAATTGCATGCAGAATTAATCAACCACATGAAACTACCAAATTAAAGTCTTGGAGAATTGTTGATTATTTATACAAAGTGGACATATTAAGATGGTGGTTGCTCCGTGACCACCATTTTCATGCAGTTGTTGCCATGTTAAGTAAAAGGAAAAGGCATGGGGTGGTTGCTTAATTTGGGCAGTTTTGCAAGTATTAAAAGTTGGATGAAAGTGAGGAATTAGAAGGAGGCATATAATTTGCAGTAGCAGAAGAGAAAGAAATGGTAAAAGGGGTGAGACATGGTTTGAAGGTTGGGATGTCATTAAATTTTGTGAAAAATAACGAAACAAAGGCTGCAATGGAATGATTAGGAAGATTAAAACTAAGAGATGTCAGGAGTGGATGGATGGGTAGTACTGGTAGTAGCTCGTGTGGGTACCCATCTTGAAGCACAAGTCACAACGGCATTCTCCTTTCTGTCAAGCATCAATGCTCTTCCGAGAGGAAAAGGACATACAAATAAAGTCAGCTATTAAGTAAAACCAACAATAATAATTAATAAATGGGGAAGCAAAGATTAAAAAAGGTTGCATAATTAGAGCATTGGAACAGGAGAAGATTCTCGTATAAAGAGAGTGTCGTCCAATACTAATCATTATATTTACTTTCCTTTCCCTTGAAACCACAAATTTTGTAGAGAGGTGCACTGCATACCATACTGGTGAAAAAGCTCAACCTCTTGAGAGAGAGAGAGTGAAAGAAAGAGACAACCAAAAGTGAGAGAATGAACTTTTAGCTTTGGTAAGGCTTTGCCGACAATGATTTCTGTCTGTCCACTAAATGAGTAATTAGAAGACCCAACCAGGGACCGGTACACACCAGACATGATTAAGATAATACAATGCTCCATTTTCTTCATTCTACACCTACTTTTCTACTCTCTTCATTCACCCAAATGTTTAAAGTACATTACACAAATATAACTATTTTTTATTTATTTTCGGCTATATATTTTTTAAATATATTATATAAATGAAAATACCATATATAGTATCATATTCATACGTCAAGTTCACATTTTTTTTAATGTTTGAATGACAGAACTGTTACAATATTCGCCTAAAGTTAAAGACTCCCCCACTTAGGTTAATCCTTTCACCTTTTTACTGTTTGCAGTGGTGGGTGTGTGAATGTGAAAACCATCAACCAAAAGAGAGATTCGTGTTTCGAACAGTTCCGATGTTGTATATTATGACTATAATGACATTAGATCATAGTCTCATGGAATAGAGGGTCTGTCAGGTTTCTGTTCTGATTTATTTCTTTATATATAATACGTGAAGATTTTTTTATCTTGGGGGTAGAAGTGTATATAGTGTATATAAAGAATTTTTCAGTGAAAATAAGAGTGATATAGAGTAGTGGCAGCTTTTCCATAATGAGTAACTGCTTTGCTCATGAGGGAAAATGATCGAAAACTTAAATCCACTCTCCCAAAAAGAAAAGAGGGTCCATCCCAGCCATTATCAATGGCAGCATAATTGCCACATATGAGCATAATAAGTACACTATCAATTAGCCTTTGTTTTTTACCCAAAAGGAAGACATACAAAGCACATCATCGAATTATTACAAAATATCAATGTTTTTTCTTGTTTTAAGGCACTTATGCGAACCTAATGCGAGAATTAATTGCCAAAAATGCAGTGTATAGGAACAAAACCCTGAAAATTTGTATTAACTCCCTTAATTTGAAATTAAGTGCATGCATGCTTAGTTGTTTTTATACAAGTGATAGTACTCAGGTTTGTAGTTACAAAACTGTTCTGATAATGAATTTGAATACAAAGTAGTGTGTTTCGACATATAAACTAATTTTATGAAAGATGATTTGTATATTTAGCCCCACTAACCAAACATTGAATTGAGTTTGAGCTCGTTTTCCATTGAACATTTTTGTTTGCACGTTTATTTTAAATTAATTTTAAGAAAATAATCACTTAATATTATAAATAAATAAAAAAAGCATATAAAGCTTGCTTAACTACTTTGGTTGCAGTATTGAATTTAATGTAACCTATTTTTCAAACCTAAAGGAGGTAAGAAGAGAAGAGAAATAAATGATATCAAATCTTCAAGTCTCTTATATGTCGAATCAAAATTTCGTTTGTGCTGTAAGTCGAGAAAAAAAGTAATCTACGTATTTCACTTGATCGTGCTGGAATCCACCGGTTGATACAGATATAACTGCTATAATATAAGTTAACTTGGACTTATCTTTTCTATGATGCTATGTTGTTTTTTCAAAATAGTATCGAGCATTCATCTGTGACGCAGTTCTTTGATTTTGATACATGCGATAACAACAACATCTTCCCTTTTACTTTGCAATGAAACTGTTACGAGCACCTTCGATCTCCTTCAACAAACAGTTCTTGAAAGTGGTTTAAAACTTTAAGAAATGGAACTTTAGCAGACAATTCAATTTAATAAATTTTCTTTCAACCCCACAAACCGCATGTAAAGTGGAGATAAGTGTTTGAAAGAGAAAAGAGAAGAGAAAACCAAAAGGAAGGAACTTTGTTAATTCTCGTTGTTGAAGAATGCTCCTCAGCATCTTCTGTGCTGCTTCATGCCGACACTCTTCTCTTGTAGGTCTTCTCAGAACCTTTCTCACAAAATCATGGTCATGGGATTCATCATCCAATGGCTCTGCATGAACCTCACAACAACCTTTGGAATGTTTAAAGAAGAAGTTAGCCAAAGCACAAAAATAATGATTTGATATGTAAAGTTTAACAAGCAATGCTTGGGAAAAGAATTCACCACTTTGTTTGAGAAATGATAAATTTTATAAAATAATCTCGGAAAAGCAAGAGGTAAATGTTTCGAGAAGATCTTCCACCGTTAATTTGAAGTTATGAGTGCTTAAAATCTACGTGGACGAGTATAAAACTTTAAAAAAAAGCATGCATTAATTGCTGCTTCATGAACACGTAATAATTTTTGGTTAATTTGCTTGAAGGTGGGTTCATAGTTGAGAGCAGAAGAAGGAGATTGGATAGATTCAGGTAGGTCTGCCACTTGGAACCAAACCTTTTTCTCCCGAGTTTGAGAACAATGCGTTTGACGCTTGACTGGTAAGGACTCCTTAGTGCTAAAAAGATTTCAAGTCAATTCCATTATCGGATACTTTTGGTTAACTCCTCTTGATAATGCTCCAATAAGTGACACCACCAACCAACAATTTCATGCCTCTCTCGCCACTGTTTTCAACACCTAAACAGGATATGGTTCCCCTAAGCTACATCCATGAAATTGTTTATATAATCACAACATAAATCAGTGGCTTAACCATACGTCAAAGTAGAGCAGAATCCTTTACGTTTTGCTACTTAATAACTTCACACTGAATGCTCCTTTATTGAATGGCAACAATGATTTGATTTAAGAAAAATCGCAGGAGGAAACGGCACAGTTTTGATTTCTTTTTAGCTACCCATAAAGATTGTTAGTATCCTTGTATGAGATTCCCTGTGAACTGAGTTTGTGAGAAGACTTTTTCCAGCCGAAAGTTAAGTTATTTTGTGACGGACAACAGCTTTTGATAACAAACGTGGAAGGATCTTAGTACCTAGCTTCTTTATATTCTGCTGACAAAAAATCTGGACATCAAGATGATTAAGGAATCAACATGGTGACTCATTTAGTGACCATAAAGTTCCATCACATGGCTTATATGAGTTCAAGACGAGATTAGGATGATTCACACTCAACTTTGACTTAGGGACAGAAAGCTGTTTGCCTTTGGAATGAACAGACTTCAATGTAGGAGTGCTTGAAAGCGAAGCACCTTTCCAGATTTTACAAATGCAGTGGACACCTTTGAAGATTCTACGTAAACATAAGATAAATAAGCCACACATCCCATCAAGACGATTTCTAACGCCAAAGACTACACAGACTAAAACTAAATATGCATTCATAGGCACCGATCACGGCTTTTAGCGAAAGAAAGAAGCAAAACAGAAGAACAATGTTTTCACGATTAAGTCCTTCAACATGCATGCATGCATGCAAGCATGCTTCTTAATTTACAAATATTGTGAGAAAGTTTGAGTGGAAAAACGATCTTAAAATCAAAGGAGAATCGATAAAAATTTCCCCTTAACAAATATTATTTATCTCAAACTACAAGAGGAATAAAATTTCTACAACATCCTTCCAGTTCGGGCGTTACAATCTTTCCCGCTTTCCTATATTTAAAAGCTTGACGATCATGGCAGGGTAAAAGAAGGAGAGTAGCTCAAAGTCCTTCAGTGAGTGTTCAAAACGCAGAGGGTGTGAAAAAGAAAGATGGAAGAAAAGGGTAGTGGAAAGAATTCAATAAATCCTAAAAAATTAAAATTCCTAACTGAGTAATTAACCCAAAAAAGAAAAGAAGATGGGCAAATAAAAAATGTTACACTGAGGATGTATCAACAAGAACTTCGTTTAACACATCATCCTCACCATTTGCCAAGGTGAACAGCTCTGCGTCCTTCTCTTGATCACTGGAAAAATCCCTTCTCTCAAGTTTGGAATGAGCTGCAATAAATATCAACTTCTGCACCTTGTTGAGTGCAGTCCTGGAGTGATGGCCACGAGCACAAACCCATCTCCACAAGGACCAATTGCATTTGAAGCCACATGAGGTTGCATGAAGGAATATTAGCCTCACTGCAACTTTCCCCAAGGACTTGAATTCAGTCAAATAAGTTTCCCACACAAGCCTGCTACTCTGTGGATTGACAATCCTCATCTTTCCAGTGACTGGATCCCTCTCCTTCATCTGAACAGCTTGAGCATATACCGGATCAAGCCCTTCCGTCCTCCACTTCATGAGCTCCATCAGAGCAATATGTGCTTCGTCTCTTGCAACAAGCCTAGTTATGAGCTTATCAACATCCTTCTCCTGTTCCGGCGTCAAGTACTTAAACGGTGGAAGGTACTTGCCACTGGTGTCCCTCACCAAGTAAAGCGGGTCAAGAATGTAAGCAGCAGCCCAAGCAGGGTGATAATTCTTCTTGAACCTTCTCTCAACCAGCTTCTCCACCACCCCTTCTGCAATGTGGAACTTGGAGCACCAATCCTTCACTTTTGCCCTTAAATCATCCCAAAGGGGAAGGCATTGCCCAACCAGAGGCCTCTCTGCCTCAATTTCCTGAGCCATGTCCTTCACCAATTTTACTAAACCATGAACGGCTTCCAAGTCCTTCCAGAACCCCACATCCCGAATCATGTCCCCAACCTCCCTGGCGCCCTGGTCCTCAATGGCCACCATCTTGAAAGGCTCATCCAGCAGGACCAACTGCAAGGCCCGAACCGAGCTCAAGGTGTCCTCCATCATAGCATACACAGGCCCCAACTCAAACTCGTGCAGGGGCACCCGCAGCAGCCAGGTGTGGCCGTACTCCTGCAGCTGGTACTTGTGAAAGCTGTTCCTCACCTGAGAGGTGTAATTGAACAAATTGGCGAGCTTGAGACAATTGTGAACCACAGCCCTGAATAAGGGGAGCTCCTTGGCGAAGTCCTTTACCAAACTGTTGAAACCCTGATACTGACAAGTGAGATTAACCATCCAATGATTCTGATTCTCTAAGTTTTTCAAGGCCTTGGCCTTGAACCTGTCAGCAACAATCCCAGCACACTGTTGCACGAGATTCCCACAAATGCCAGTGATTGTCTCCCACAGAACCTCCTCCGCATACTTGGAAGGCGCAGAGGCAGTAACAAACAACGCCCTTCTGTACAAGCTGGTCCCATTCGGAAGATTCACGCTCAAATTCACCAATCCAGAATCGTAACTCTTCCCATTCTCATTCACATTCTCATTCCACTTCCACCCGTCAGACGCAATCTGAAAGAACATCGCATCCCTGATCCTCGCCTCCGACTCAACCTTAGCCTCCTCGAACCTCGCCTCCAATCTCGCCCCCGTCAACTCCTGAGGAAACACCGCCGGCAAACCAACCTGTGACAGAAAAGCTCGGAACTTCGGGTGCTCCAAACTCGCGAAAGACACGGAGCCACAGGACTCGTATACCCAATCGCTCAAAAACTCAATCGCGCTATCGATTTGGGCCTTACTCAAAGCGGGCCCAGGAGAAGTTTTGGGACTCTTCAGCTTCTTCACGCTATCCTCCAACATGGCCAAAGCCCCCAAATCTTCTTTCCCACCCGACAGCACCAAATGCGGCTGCTGCGGAACCAAACCCGACCCGAACCGTGATGGCGCGTGGTAGAGGGAACCCGAACCCGAACCCGAAGCAGAAGGCGAAGTCGTTGTTCGCTTGCGGTGGTTGTGCTGAACCGAAAAGGGAGAAGCGGATGAGGGCGAAGAAGAAGGAACGACAACGGGGAAGATAGAGGAAATGGGTTTGGCGGCGGAGTTGAAATTGGGGCAGGTGCCGCGCTTGAGGTGCTCGGAGGCTGTGCGTGAAGGGTTGGAGGCTGAGAAAGCAGCGTCGCAGAGGGAGCAACGGAGTTTCACCGCTTTGGGGAGTCCCGTTTCGGTGTTGTGAACCAGCAAGGGTTCCAGGTGTGTCCAGTACCATGCGCCTTTACCCTTTATCGCTTTGTTTCGAACCATCAGAAGCCCCTCGTAGCGTTTCTGCGCCGTCTTCGCCGCCGCTTCGTCGGCGGAGGCCGACTCCACCGACGTGCCGGCGTTTGTCGCCGCCATTGCGAAAGAGTGCGGATGAGATTGTAACGGAAACAGTAGTCTCTGGAATGGAAGGGTTGATCAGGATCACGTATTCTGCGTCATCGTCGTCGTCGTCGCTCCGGGACTCGGGGGAAGGGAGCATTTAGCCGGAGAGTGGCCGGGATTTGAGTTTCCGGCGAGTGTCCATGCGATCGGAGAAGAGGGTGGCTTATGATAATGAAAGGGAAAAGAGGTTTGTGTTGTGAGAGAGTGAGTGAGTGAGTGAAGGAGTGTGTGAGTGAAGAAGTGAATGAGACCGAAATAGCAAAGCGAATGAGAGTGGAGCAGATACACGTACGGCTACTCCACTCTCAGATGAATGACAGAAAAAGGGCGACGCTTTTTCACGCGCGGGAGTCTGCGCGTGGGAAACAGCTTTCCGGGAACCCAACTCCCACGTTGCTTATGATTGGGGAGTGAAGCACACGCGCCGCTCCTCACTTTTCTTCCCTTTAGTTTGTTTTCTTTTTAATTTTTCTCTTTGTTTTTGGGGTCTTCGTGTGGGGTCTTCCTTTGTCCTTGTCGCTTTCTTTTTCTTGTTTTTATAATTCTTCTTTTCATACTGTTTTTCACCCTAAATTTTTCCTCTCACTCACTCTATCTTCTTATTAATCATTATTTTTATTGGTTGGCTTAATTCTTTTTTGCTACTATTAATTAAATAATGTCTTTTTATACAAATTATCATTTTTTATTTTCCTTTACTTTCACAATAAAATGCAAATGCCCTATATTGTTTTAAATATCGTTAATATTTTTAAGGAATTTATTAATTTTCATATTTGTTATTTAATGTTGAAAACAATAGTAAAATCCAACAAATGTTAATGAAAATCGTGTTAGGAGGGGTACATAAAAATAGCAATTAAAATAGATTAATAAATAACATAAAAATGATGGAAATAATATATTCTCAAACAATATTTTAAATATGGTTAATATATTTTCAGTTCCATGTTATAATTATTTGAAGCGTATTTTTATATAATGGAAAGAAAAAATAATTAATGTAAAATCAAAGATATTAAT
>Ga0123341_1005849_pt1 | contig 11043 bp, 7 predicted proteins | sample Turbeapinknodule_FD_89959 | JGI IMG/M metagenome (GOLD analysis project Ga0123341, IMG submission 89959) | Root nodule microbial communities of legume samples collected from Mexico - Turtle bean Mexico pink nodule | ecosystem: Host-associated > Plants > Roots > Nodule | place: Mexico: Nepantla...
ATATATATATATATATAGTTATTCTGTCTTACCTAACTCATTCTATTAATAATAATCAATTCGATATATAGGATGAAACGTGAATCTCTAGAATTGTCTAGCTAAATAAAGTAGGTATGGCAAGAAAATAAAGATTATATAATGAGATATTGGGTCCAACTTTGAGTAGTGTGAAATTATTTGGTGGCTCAATTTGGCATCCAAGAAACAGAGTTCCCACAAACTCTGCTACTGTTTCGTGATCTCATTCTTGAACCATTGAATCAGGACTAAACAAAAAAATAAGATAAATAACAATGTACTAATCTTGATAAATATTACAGTTTTATTGTGTGAATCTAATCATATGAAGTATGAAATAATTTAGTATTATAGTTTGAGTTTTTATTTTCAGCATAGTTACTATAAAGAAATCAATCAGTTTACACTAGATCGCGTTTGATATGGTAAAGTCTTCTGTTTATGTCCTCATGTGCGTGTTTCGTGATTATTACTTCTGCAAGTGGCTTTTTTTTTATTTTGACTTTGGTAAAAACAAGAGTTTTGTTGCTTGTCTCTCAACTTCAGATTCACATAAGACAAATGGAAGATTTGTATTCTGATACATAAAATTTGATATCAGTGAATCATCTTCTTTGGATGTGCCGACAGATAAAAAATGACAATAAGAAATTCGAATATATCTCTTAAATGGTGTTTTGGTGTGAGATATACGACACTGTTGACAGTGATATACGTATCTGTCTCAGCGCTACATACTGATTACAAAATAATTAATCCAATAAAATATGGTCATGAAAAAGGCTTAAATGGGAAGTTGTGTTTGTGCTAGAGTTGAATTTGTATTCATAGATCAAAGCATAAAAAAGATCAAGCATGAGTTACTTTGCAGAGAGAAAGCCACACGCTGTGTTCACTCCATATCCACTTCAAGGACACATAAACCCCTTGTTCAAACTAGCAGAGTTGCTTCATCTCAGAGGCTTTCACGTAACCTTTGTCCACACTGACTACAACCACAAACGTTACCTCAAATCAAGGGGTCCTAATGCCCTTCAGGGCCTGCCAGATTTTCGCTTTGAAACCATCCCAGATGGCCTTCCTCCCTTGGATGATGATGCTGATGCTGATGTTAGTCAACACATACCCTCTCTCTGTGACTCCATCAGAAAGAACTTCCTCCAACCCTTTCGTGACCTTCTTGCTAGACTTAACCACTCTGCCACTACTGGTCTCAACCCCCCAGTTACCTGCTTGGTTTCTGACTGTTTCGTCACTTTTCCTATCCAAGCAGCTCAGGAACTTGGACTCCCTGTCCTTCTCCTTTCCCCACTCAGTGCAGGTGCATTCTGGTCTTTCATGCACTATCGTACTCTGGTTGAAAGAGGAATCGTACCCCTCAAAGGTATATATACAGTTATGTTCTTCATCCATTCAGTATAAAACGTGTTTTAGCATCTTCAAGATTTACACTGGATCAAGTTTAGTACCTATAATTTGGAAAGGATGCCTTTAGTCCACTAACTTTTGAACTGTGGTGAATTTGTGAATTTTGTGATCGTTTATGTCATTTTGACCAGATGAGGAACGAACAAAGTTGATCATATTTCAGAAAATACAAAGACCAAGATAGTCTTTTTAAAATACAAGGACAAAACCATTTTTTTAGAATATTAAGGAACTTAAAACAGTTATTACATTTGAATGTACTATGTGATAGATGTGTTCATGCATGAATTTGACAGCTATTGGCCTTTGTGATTGTGACATGCAGATGAGAGTGATCTGACAAATGGATATTTGGACGCCAAAGCAGACTGCATTCCAGGGTTGACAAATTTTCGGCTGAAGGACCTGCCTGACTTTATGAGGACAACAGATCCAAATGATGTAATGTTGAACTTTTTCATTGAAGAAACTGATAAAATTTCCAGCGCCTCTGCTGTTGTTTTTAATACTTTTGATGAACTTGAAAGAGATGCAATTAATGCAATCTCCTCTTCCTTTAAACTCCCTTCTGTTTATACCATTGGTCCTTTCCCTTTACTTTTGAATCAAACTCCACACCAGCACTTGGAATCTTTAGGTTCCAGTCTTTGGAAGGAAAACACCGAGTGTCTCGATTGGCTTGAATCCAAGGAACCTGGATCCGTAGTTTATGTGAATTTTGGCAGCATCACTGTTATGTCTGCAGATCAACTGTTGGAGTTTGCTTGGGGTTTGGCCAACAGCAAGAAACCGTTTTTGTGGATCATTAGGCCTGACCTTGTCATTGGAGGTTCCGTGATCTTGTCATCAGAGTTTGTGAATGAAACCAGAGACAGAAGCCTGATAGCAAGCTGGTGCCCACAGGAGAAAGTACTGAACCATCCTTCAGTTGGAGGTTTCTTGACTCACTGTGGATGGAACTCGACTACTGAGAGTGTTTGTGCTGGAGTCCCAATGTTGTGTTGGCCATTTTTTGCAGATCAGCCAACAAACTGCAGATATATGTGCCATGAGTGGGAGATTGGGATTGAAGTTGATAGCAATGCTAAGAGAGAGGAGGTGGAGAAGCTGGTGAATGAGTTGATGGCAGGGGAGAAGGGCAAGAAGATGAGAGAAAGGACGATGGAGTTGAAGAAGAAAGCAGAGGAGGTGACAAGACCAGGTGGTTGTTCATACATAAACTTGGACAAAGTAATCAAGGAGGTGTTGCTTAAGCAGACATCATGCGATTGAAGGGTTTTTCTTATTCATGAGACGTGTGTTTTCACTGTTTATAGAGTCAACATATAAGCACCACAGTAATAATTCATTCCCTGAGAATGTGTTGGAATGTTATAGAAAAATGCCCCTTAGTAGTTTGTAATTCCTCTGTTCTAATTTTTTCTTGATATTTCAAACCGCCATTCATTCTGTTTTTGATGATATTTAGTGACTTGTTATCAATTAATTAATTTTCAGTTTATATTACCATCAACTTGTTTCTTGCATGTTACAACATGAATAGGTAGTTGACATAATTTATGTAATTGAAATAAGAATTATCTATTTAATGGTGAATATTCGTTCTGTCATAATCCATGTTGAAAGATTCTTAAACCGTCTAAAAAGTTGTAGACGGTGTAGAACTTTTAGACCGTCTAGTAGTTCAAAGACTTTTTTGTGAATGAGAACTTTACTTAGACTGTTTAATACTTTTGTTTATTTTTTAGAATTTTAGTTGCCGTTTCATTGTTCCCTCAGTTGATTCATTGCAGACCTTTTTTCGAAGAGTGTCTTCTACTGGAAGTTAATTAAACAATTCTTTTGTTTGATTATATTAAAATATTTTTTAACGTTTGAATTAAATTAAGAGTTCGTTATAAAACTTGGGAGAAATTATAAATTGTAATCCCATGTCCTTTATCGTATAATGAATTTTTATATATGTGGACGTAGATTATGTTTCACTCAATGTTAAATATTTTTTTATGTGATTCATCGTCACTCTATTATATCTTGTTTTTGATTGGTATCTGTAGACGGTTACGTAAATTTATGGGTTTCTTTTAAATTAATTAAATTATTTTAACAGTGTAAGCTGCATCAGCAAATTGAACATATACATAAACAATTATAAAAAATACTCTTGGATCAAATTGAAATCTGGGTTAAAATAATGCGAGGCTATTAAATCTCCCATTAGCCTTTTTTTGTTTATTAGTGGAATGGTGTTTATATGTTGGTATTCTTTTCTTTTACATCCTTATTATATTAAATAATAATAATAATATATTGAATTAAGTTATTTAATTAAAGGATAAATTAAATTATTAAATATAAACGATAACAAATAAGGTTGTAGAGTGGTAATGAAAAGGTCCGTATCTGTTGTTTTATTGTTAATTATGGGACTTACAACCTAACATTAAAAATAAGTTAATAATTTTGATGATGTCAATAAAAAATAAACACAGTCAACTTTAATATGAAAAAAATATTTTACAATATAGTTAGTTGATTAGGCTTACATGCAGACACACTGATTCTTCTAACAAGAAAATTACAAAACCTCTTATATAAATTTTACAAAAAAATACAAATTTTATTATGACACACAACTATCTTAATCTTCTGTACTAAAAAAGAACAGTAAAATTACTTAAATTAATTACTCAACTTTATAATAATTATCAACTTTTCTTTTTGTTTATTATTCAATGTGAGACTCTGATAACAATTCATTCATACCTTTTTTCTCTTCACATCAGTATCCATACCCCTTTCACTAGAAAAGTGGTGTTAAGAGTATTGATTTCTTATTTAAACATAAAAAGTCAACACCATATTTGATAATGAAATTTGTAGGTGAATTGTTGTAAATCATTGTAGGGATAAACAAAGTTAGTTTTAAGTTGAAGCAGAAGGAAAAATGGTGATAGACGAGGGATCATTGACTTTAGTGAACACTGCAACAACACCTGTCCATTTATCTTTCTCCATAGTATTTGGATTGCCTTCTGCATTAGAGGCGACAGAATCTGTATCCTACCTCACCCATTCCCCACATGTAGTAACCACTCAAATATTTTCTTTTCATTTTTTAAATTCAACATCTATCCCATCAAAATGCCACTACTTCTAAAAAAGGCCTTTTATATAAAAAACTGCAAGATGTTGCAATTGTCTTGTCTGGCAAGTGGTTCATTCATTGAGCTTGCTATATTTGTTGAGAGGCTTTTCCTTTCCTTTGACTTTCCCCTTCATTTTGCATAAAAAGGAAAATTCAAGATGAACTGCACTGCTGAGACAAAGCCACACGCTGTGCTGGTTCCATTTCCACTTCAAGGACATATAAATCCCTTGTTCAAACTAGCAAAGCTGCTTCATCTCAGAGGCTTTCACATAACCTTTGTCCACACCGACTACAACCACAAACGCTACCTCAAATCAAGGGGTCCTAATGCCCTTCAGGGCCTGCCAGATTTTCGCTTTGAAACCATCCCAGATGGCCTTCCTCCCTTGGATGCTGATGCTGATGGTGATGTTAGTCAACACATACCCTCTCTTTGTGACTCCTTCAGAAAGAACTTCCTCCAACCCTTTCGTGACCTTCTTCATAGACTTAACCACTCTGCCACTGCTGGCCTCATCCCCCCAGTTACCTGCATAGTCTCTGATTGTTTCATGAGTTTTCCTATACAAGCTGCTGAAGAACTTGCAGTCCCTATCATTCTCCTTTCCCCGGTCAGTGCAGGTGCATTCTTGTGTTTTATGCACTTCCGTACTTTGGTGGATACGGGAACCGTACCTCTCAAAGGTATCAATTTATGTTCTTCCTCCATTTAGTATATGTTCGGATGCTTTTTGTGTACGGATCTGTCAGTGGTTGGTTTTTGTGATTATGATGTGCAGATGAGAGTTATCTGACAAATGGATATTTGGACACCACCTTGGTAGAATGTATTCCGGGTTTGCAAAATTTTCGCATGAGGGATCTGCCTAGCTTTGTAAAGACAGCAGATCCAAATGATTTCATGCTAGAATATTTCATTGAAGTAGCTGGTAGAGTTCCTACAGTCTCAGCTATTGTTTTTAATACTTTTGATGAACTTGAGAGAGATGCGATGAATGCTCTGTCCTCTATGCTCCCTTCTCTTTATACCATTGGTCCTTTCCCTTCGTTTTTAGATCAAAGTTCCAGTAACCACTTGGCTTCTCTTGGTTCCAATCTTTGGAATGAAGATTCCAAGTGTCTTGAGTGGCTTCAATCCCAGGAACCCAGATCCGTAGTTTATGTGAATTTTGGCAGCATCACTGTTATGTCTGCAGAACAACTGTTAGAATTTGCTTGGGGTTTGGCCAACAGCAAGAAACCGTTTGTATGGATCATTAGGCCTGACCTTGTCATTGGAGGTTCCGTGATTTTGTCATCTGAGTTTGTGAATGAAACTAGGGACAGAAGCCTAATAGCAGGTTGGTGTCCACAAGAACAGGTGCTGAACCATTCATCAATTGGTGGATTCTTGACTCATTGTGGAAGGAACTCAATCACTGAAAGTGTTTGTGCTGGAATCCCAATGTTATGCTGGCCCTTTTTTGCAGATCAGCCAACAAACTGTAGATATGTGTGCAATGAGTGGGAGATTGGGATTGAGATTGATAACAATGTGAAGAGAGAGGAGGTGGAGAAGCTGGTGAATGAGTTGATGGTAGGGGAGAAGGGAAAGAAGATGAGAGAAAAGACGATGGAGTTGAAGAAGAAGGCAGAGGAGTTCACCAGACCCGGTGGTCATTCATACATAAACTTGGATACAGTAATTAAGGAGGTGTTGCTTAAGCAAACATCACTTGATTGAAGGGTTTTTCCTTATTATAAAAGTTGTACTGAAATAATTCATCGATCTTCTCCCCTTTACACTTTCTTTGTAATCGAAATAATGAGTGCTAGTTAGTGTTTTCTTTGGAACAGTACCTAATATCTTCTTCTCCACATTTCAAATTTGTTATCAATTAATTAGTTTTCAGTTTATATTACTAGCTTCGAGTTTCATGCATATATTACAACTTGTAGGTAGTAGACAGACATAATTTATATCATTGGAGTAACAATGATCAATTCAACATTCTTGGTGAGTTGTAAACTTTTATGGTGACATAACATTCTTCTGAAGATGAAGCAATGCGAAAATGAAATTTTTATTATAAACTTGTTTTGAAACTGGCACACTTCTTGTTATTCCAAGCCACAACCGTTGTACAGAATTTAAGCATGGTCTCTCACTCGACATTTGACAATCTATTTTAAGTTTTGCTGTATTATAAGTTGTGCTCCTTCAACTAGCTGCTTTACCACTTCACCAGCAGGCAGAATTTCCTTGATGAGAGCAACACCTTCGCCAGCAAACATCACCATGCTCTCAAGATCTCCTGTAGTTGTCATGTTTGGAACAGTACCTGCAAAACGTCGTATATCTTTGTCCTGTTTCGTGCAAAAAAGTATAGTCAACAAATGTTGTAGACATAACAGTTGCATATAAGGATGGTAGTTTTGTCACGTACCACGCCATTAATTGTTGAATGGCCAATGATGGGTTGGTTGGTTTCGTTTTCGGGTGCCGGAAGCGATCTCCATTCCTTATAGAAAGGTGTCTGCAAGACACGATGAGGAGCACCAGGCCATCTTGCCCTCCCAAACACATCCGTGTATGCAGTCTCATCAAGTTCAACCAATTTCCTTTTGTATGTAGAATGAGCATTGCTTTCCTCAGTTGCCAAAAACCTGCAAACAAGACTCTTGGCATGAAAACATATATGAAAATGTGTAATAGTGTCAGGAATAATCTAACTTAAATTGAGATTATTAGGTTGGACATGGAGATAGTATTGGGCACCTTCGTATATCTCATCACAACAGACCTATAATCTCATGAAGAATAAATTGTGGAATTTATAAGCCTCATTGCAGGCTTCTATCATGGAGGCAGAATTCTTGATTTAAAGACAAAAATTGCATATGCCAAGATACTACAGCAACAATAGGAGAGCAATTTACTCAAATATGATTAATGTGAAAGTAATATTTCAAAACCTGGTGCCTAAACAGACGCCTTGAGCACCAAGGGCTAGAGCAGCAACATAACCCCGACTATCCACAATTCCTCCAGCTGCAATAACTGGTATCTCTCTGTCACCAACCAGATCGACCACCCTTGGCACCAATGTAATTAGACCATCCTGCAATTACGTGAAACAAAAAGCACTGTCTCTGAGTGGCAATGCAAAGATGGAAAATAGTAGTCTGTGATCCATGATTGAAAAAACATGATTAGCTCTCATTCATATCAGCTGCTAATGATCAACTAAGCAATGGTGGTTGTAGACAGCAAAAAGATGAACTTTTTCAAAAGTTGTGACGGTCTTCCCCTCAAAACAACTAAGGACATGAGGCAGTAAATACTGAAGATCCAACAAGTCTGATTTCAACAATACTTTTTAACTAGAAAGGTTTTCTGCAAGTGTATGGGGAATATTTGAATATATTTGAAATTGCACACTCATTATTTCTGATAGAAAAGCATTGATGATGAAATTTTGCTTTTTAATTCATCACTTCCTTAAATCAATACCTTTTCAGACTTTTATTGAATAGAAAACACAAGCAAAAAAATACCCACAAAAATCTTCAGTATAAGTGAGCCTGAGTATAACTAGGCTATACAGATCGTGAAGGTTTTGTGGAAAAGTGTCTCGAGGAAAAACAATGTAATGTGTAGTTATTCAACACCTGCAACCACTATTACATAGACTATATCAAAATTATGACAAGCATGCACACCTGACCCAATACATGACCACCAGCTTCAAGTCCTTGTACAATTATCCCATCCACACCTGCTTCAATCGCTTGTTTCGCACCTTCAATGTTCCCGACCTGTAATAGGATTAAAAATACGAGTACCAGATTAGATTCCAGATAACCTACAATTAGCTTTCAACATGCCTCACAAAAGGGACAGCATATCACTTAAGTCAATCAACCTATCCACTAGCAATATAAATTTCTTCATAAACACTGACAAAAACAAGAAATGAAATATGTTTTTTCATATGCTAAAATTGATTTATATATAAGTTAATATCAGCTCTTACTCTTTGAAGAAGCTAAATCTGCAAGTAATTGTGGAAAGTTTATCTAAGCATAAATAAGGAAGGAGAATCATGAAATATAAACTCAGCCATGGTACAAGTTATAGCAGGCTGAGGGGTTCATCATGACTTCAAACGAATTTCGAGTTTAATTATCCTAAACATGAAAATAAAATGGGCTAAGTTTAAATCGAGCTAGGCATCAGAAAACACAAGAACGGAATAATTAATATGCAAAGAAAATAAAAAGAAAACCAAAATTAAGATATCATTGTCTTTTAGGATTTGCGTATAGTTAGTAACCTGATACTCTTAATAAATGAACAGAAAACTCACTTGAGGAACAACTTTGACCCCAGCAGCGTGAGCCTTATTTACTAGTTCCCTTGTACAATCACCCCAGGAAATTTGCAAGACTGCAACTTTTTCTTCCAGAATGACCTTCAAATTCTCCTCAAAAGGAAAGGCTAGAACGACACCAACCCCGAAAGGTTTATCAGTTAAGGTCCTAGTCGTCTTTATGAGTCCCCTCAAATAATCGGGCGATTCCTGTTAGAGTCAAATCAACAAATAATTACACTTCATAGCAATGAACTTGTAGAAAAAGACTATAAATTTACACAGCGTATGATACTCCTAGACAAGTTAACAATGAACTGATGCAGGAATTGAAGAACAGAAGGCAATGATGAGCATGAGCATGAACATACCCAATCAGGGGCCCTAAGAAGTCCCAGAGCACCAGCATTGGCAACTGCAGCTACAAGGTGAGGAGCAGAGATATCAGGGCCTAATGGAGCCTGAACAATACCATATTCAAAACCCAGTATCCCTCTCCAACCCATCTTGCTCCCCAAGTTCATCAATCTTTATCTTCCTTTAACAATAAATGGATCTCGGGAATGACATCACACGATGCACTACACGAACCATTTATATTATTTTTATAATACGAACAAGTATTGGAGTTAAACATGAACTCTTTTTAATATGATAGAATCAGAGACATTAACTTTTAGTCACACTATACAATTCATATACGACACTTCACTTGACTGTACTGTACATACAATTACCATTTCTCAGAGAATTTCACAGTATAAACATGAACATCACAATTTCAGTAACCTGAGCAATTACCTTCAAGTTTTATTCCATGAGTGTGCAATTTCTGTAACATGAACGTGCTAGCTTCTCTCTGTTACGCTTTAGGTTTTTGTTGTTCTGTTTTTATGTTGCCCATTTAATAGCTATCTCAACTTTTTCTTTAGCTTTCTCTCTCACGTGTCCATTTTATTTCCGATTCTAACAAGTTTTAATTGTGGTTTTAATTTTGCTTTATACACGAAATTAAATTGAATTTTTATTTAGTAAAGCTAATTATCCTTTTTACATATCATAGAGCAGTTATAACATAATGATTAATAAAATTCAATCACTTGTTCAGATGAATGGAATATGGAATTCAATATATAACAAAAGGTTAAACTCTTCATTTGGAACTTTTAATGGTAATGAAGATAAGTGATTTTCTCTTGTACTTGAGTCCCAACGTTTTATTAGGTTTACATATCTTAATAATATATTATTAACTCTTGTCTCAAAATATTTAATTATATAAACAATAATACTTAACTGATGCTTTCTTTTAGTTTTTGACAAAAAATATTTTATGTTTTTATCAAACTTTCATCAAGATAATTATAACTACTCTTCCAACACTTTTTGTTCTTCCTCTACTTTGTTCTTCAGTGTGCTTCTAATGATTTCTTCTTCATGGTATTTCGTTTCTCGGATATGTGGGTGTACCTGTAAGGTGTTCCGATGATAAAGTCATAAATAATCAGTTTAGTTAAGTGATTATCTTTTTAAAAAACACTCCAGTTAATCAAGTCACCTATTTATACTATTGGGCTATATCAATCTTATTGGACTTTTACTATTTGTACTTATATTTATTGAATTTACTCATAATTATATTTTGGGTTTAACCTTTAGACCTTAACATTACTATGTTGATATTGTGCATTGTTTTACATTTTCATATTTACCATCAAAGTCTTATTAATCATATAGTGTTTAACATACCCAAAGATCTTTCAATCTCACATCTTCTCGGTCTCTTAGTCCAATAACTTAATAATTTTAAAATGTGTTTAGCAATAGTTATTATAAATAATAACATTTTATTTCTTAGAAAATACTCTATTTCTTTTATAATCTTCATTGTGAAATAAAGATATTTTTTTTGTTTTTATACAAACTACTTAAATATCATTTATTTAATATTCAGCATTTCGTTTTAATATAATTTTACAAAGATTAATCTCGTAAACTAATTGATTTATATTAAAAAATAGATTTAATTTCAATTCAACTTCATAAAATTGGATTTATGTAAAAAATAAATTTAATTTCAATTCAACTTCA
>Ga0123341_1005850_pt1 | contig 11042 bp, 10 predicted proteins | sample Turbeapinknodule_FD_89959 | JGI IMG/M metagenome (GOLD analysis project Ga0123341, IMG submission 89959) | Root nodule microbial communities of legume samples collected from Mexico - Turtle bean Mexico pink nodule | ecosystem: Host-associated > Plants > Roots > Nodule | place: Mexico: Nepantla...
AAATTAGTCTGTAAGTGTTTAAGAAAAAGTTTGCTCTTAACAGTTTTCCCACTAATAATCAAATAAATGAAATAACCAAACAAACTTTTGCATGCAAGCATCCTATTTTTTTCCCAAAAACAAAGTGGTGAATTCACAAATATTCTTCTCTTATCTCAACCAAGTAAGAGAAGAGCTTGTTCTGGACAAAACCGTTTGAGACACCAATTTATTTAGTTTCAGATTTTTTTTTCCTTTTACACCGTAAATGATGTCGTGCAATCCTAAACAAGAGTACACCAAGTTACGATGTTGTTAGAGTAAACCTGACAGAGTACAAAAGTTCGTTGCTTCAAAGCATAATCAACATAGAAATCCTTTTGATTCCACAAACACTATCTGAGGTTTCATGACCCATGAACACAACGAAGCCATGTAAAAATTTGCAGGCAAAAGGGTAGGTCCCGCCTTAAAAGCAGTCAGACATTCAAACAAATCCAATCACATTCATCCTTACAAAACTTTTGTGATGGCCATTATGCAACATAGACCATGCACCCAAACACACCAACACAGTTTTTCCCTTCCCGCTTTCAGCCTTTTTCAAGACATTACCAAAGCATCCCAAGCATCAAAAGGTAGGTTGCAAGAGATATGACAAAACAAAATCCATTATGAAGAGGCAATGAAGGTTAAAAAGATTAACCAAAACAAAAAAGAAAAAAATAATAATAACAGGAAGAATGGAAAAAAATCACAATAAATTATAAGGGTAAAAGAGGACAAGTAATGGCCTAACTCCTAACTGGCTGTTTCTAATTCTGCAGCTTTCTAGATCAGCATCTGGCTTTTTTTTTTACCTTGTGATTTGATTTGAACACTTCAACTAACATATGTATCCCAAACCCTGAAATTTTATTCTTGCTTCCTCCTTTTTCATCTTTTTGCCTTGCTGGTTTATGAGGAAGACACCAAATCAAATACTAAACAACTTTTCTTGCAGCAACAATCAATACCTTTGTCATGGGGGTTTAATTTTCACTCATCTATCTCTGGTTGAGATTAATGCTAGAACTAATCAAGAATGTCAATACATAATCTTCACATTATATTAAATAATTAGAAAAAAATGGATTTTTCTAGCCCTGTCCCTTCCCATGACTACTTCCTTCATCATCATTGAATGTGAGTCTTCTTCTCTTTGCCATTGCTGCGGAAGAAGTAACTCTAGAGCTGTCAGTCACGTCAATTGGCGTGTGCGTGTCTCTTTTGGTATCCTCCTCATGTAATCTTTGAATTAGATTGTAGTACTCGAATACATCTTTCTGTGAAGAAAACAAAAAGGGCCAAAGTTAATTCAGAGTATCCATTAGCTTATATGTTATGGGGTTAGTTCTAAAAAATAACACAGAACTTACAGGTTCTAGAAGCCAATGTTGTGGAATTGAACTCATCTTCAACTCCACCGCGTCCATCGTCAATTTTTGATCCATTGCCACTAATGTAGCAGCCGCTGCAATAACTGATGGTTTTTGATCCATTAAATTGACCTCTGCACAGGAGAACAAATATCTGCTAAATGCATATGGAAATGTGACTCATTGAATTTTTTTGTCAAAAAGTTCATTTAAAAGCCAAAAGATAGAAAGGAAAGTCCGGTGCTCATATTCACCTTTCATTGTGGTAAAGATGAGTTGCATGGTCTTGGAAAAAGTAGGACTTGGTGGGGATTCTTTGCATAACTTTGTGATGAAACAGGAAAGAAAATCAAAGGGAGTGATGATACCCATTTTCCACTCCAATGTGCTGAGCACCAAGAGCTCCATTTTCTGAATCACTTTTCCCTCAAAGGAATAGTCATCCAATTTGAACTCTGATAGCGCTGGCACATTGCACTCCTCCATCTTTGCAGCCAGAGAGAGACATGCAATTGAAAGCAACTGAATTGCCCAACACTTTTCACTCTGCACAAAAACGAAGCATTCAACAAAAAGGGTAAGTAAGGAATAATCAAGATCAATGAAGAAGAGCGATCAAAGATTCAATGCTGTCATTAATTGGAAGAGTAACATAACATTTTAGCTTACATACATCAATGGACCGTCTAGAAAGAAATCGATCGAAGTATGTGACTGACAAATAAGCCGTTTCGAAGCAAAAACCCAATGTTGCTCTTGTCTAATGAACAACAAAATTAAAAAGCAAGAAACAAAAGAAAATCAAGATCGAGTTTCCTAATGCAGTTTCATTAATGAAGCTCAATCGAAAGTACAAGTAAAATGGGTCGTTGGACTAACTTTGAGAATCCAATTGATTGCTTCCATGCGTGCACGCTTCATCCAGTCCCCAAACACCAAAGTTTCGTCCGTTCTGAACCCAAGAACGATCTCTCTCTCAACCAAAATCCCCACATACTCATCCTCCGAAACCCCACAATCATGCCGTGATCCAACCAATTGGTATTCTAATTCATCACCTCCTTCTTCCAAATACGCATCGCTTTCTTGGCATAGAAGGCTGGACGAAAGATCATCCATTTGGGGAAAAAAAGAGTTTACTGAAAAGAGACTCGACGACCCAATTGAACAAGAATGCAAAAAAAGTCGTCTCTGAAGTGTTTTATATGATATGATGTGACTGAGTATTAAGCCACTTCACCTAAGAGCTTAGAATTAAGGAAGAAAGATGAGACTACGATTTAGGTGGAAACCTTAGAGCTGTTGTAGCGGTTACAGTTTGGGAACATTGATTATGTTGTCTTGGACAATAAGGATTAGTAAGAAAGGCGAGATTTTAGTTCCGAGGAAGTGATAGAGTGAGTGAATGAACGTGTTGTTGTTATGTTTCGGTGTTCATGGTGTGATGTTGGGTTGGGTGAGTGTTGAGGATGATGAGGTTTTTATTTCAGTTTGACCCATAAAGTCTTTGCGTTTTGAGTGCCACTGTCTCTAATCACGCGCGCTTCTGCGGCGCGTGGAAACAAAAAATCTACCGGGCTGTGTCTGGGTCGGGCCGGGTGAAGCCTGTGTGGGCCCTACCCTGAAGCTGAAGTCTAAGAAGCGGGCCGGGCTTTTAATAGAAAGCATGACGGAGGGTCCGGAAGAAGAAACAATCCTTAGGGTGATAGCTTGACCGGTCAAACATGGCCATTTCTCTTTCAACAAAAAAACTCAGAAAACTTGTTCACTCATCACAACTTACGATGCTCCACCACATCCATCGCATACAACATTCTTAAGTGCCAATTTTCCCACAATTTACTTCATTATGTACTATATCATTCACTCCAATTTTTAAATATACACACTCTGATAATCTTATTCAAGAACCATGTGTCTGTCAGAGAATATAGAAATAAATAATTAAATTGATAAAATAAATAGCTAAATACAAATACAAATTTATTTATTCAATTGAAAAGATAGAAATTTGTGTGCAAATCATTCATTCTCTTCTCTCCAAAAAGAAAATATATAAGTATTTAAAAAGAAAATGAGAGACACAGCATTTAAATTTTCGTGCTGAGATGAGCATAAATGAATGATGAGATTCTTTTGAAGTTTGACGTTTTGTGATAGTGTAATCTATAGCTGTTTAAATCGTTGTAAAACGCTTTCACAAAACTAACTTTACTGGTTTTTTTTGTTACAGCTTTTTTTTTGTCAATAAATGACATTTTATTGCTGGTTAGAAAAGTGTCGGTTTATTGCGTTTTTTAGCGGTAAAATCATTCTAAAGTGTCCATTGTCAACTATTTTTTAACAGAAAATAAAAATAAAAATATATTTTTAAAAAAATAGTTTATTTATTATAACATCCCATTTAATCAGAAATTCCATATGTTTCACTCCACCATAAACTTGATCCATATAAAATATCCTCAAATGATAAAGGGTTTATAAAAAAAATTAATAATATTTCAACGAGGCACCTGAAAATCTACTAAAAATTTAAAATAAAATAAACTAATATTTTTACCCTTATGATGTGGAATTATAAAAGGTTTTCCACAAAAAAAGAAGATAAATTTCAAAATCAAAATAATAATATTTAAAATGTAACAGGTAACTATAAATAATTCAAACTCTTAATTCTTCATTAATCATAAATAAACACATGAATTTTTATACATAAAAGAATATTCAACTATGAAGACTTATAATATTTTTTGAAATATTTATGAGAGAATAGCACTACTGTATATGTTGTAAGTTTTTAAATAAGTTAATATGAGTTTAAGATAATCTTTTTCCTGACATGTATGTTTATACTTGTAATAAATGTTTGAGGCCTTAATTTACATGATTTGAAAAGTTGGGGTAGTTAAAATATTGCTATTAACATACTTACATGTACTTGTTATATAAGTAAATATACCTAATCCATACATTAAAATAAGTGTTTATACATATAGGCATCTTTTTTAACAATTCAACTACATTTGAATTAACGTAACATCATTCAAATTTATAACATCATATACCTTACATAATTCAACTAAATAATAAATTAACATTTGAAAATATTGCTTAGCGGCACAATTTTATTTTAGAAAAGTTCATTCAAAGAATAATAGTTGTTTTCTATTTTATTTTTATTTGAGCAAGAAAATTATATAGACAAATATCAAACCATCTATCTTATTTTGTATGCCTAAAAATATATCGTTTGAGAAAAAAATAGTATGTTCTAGACAAAAGGACAAAAGGGTAGGCGACCTTAAGTTCATAACGCAGGTAGTTAAGAGTGAGTGCACCCTCAACCGATATGTAAAAGATGATCTTTCGCTCTGTCTTCTGAGGTATATAATGATGAATCCTTATTATGTCCATGATTCTACCTTAAATGATCTTGATGACTAATTAATTTAGAATCCCATGACCCACGCCCAAATAACGTTGTCTGGGAATAAGATTCGGAAATCGATCATCTTCATTATGAGTCGGTTATAGGACTATCACCCTACATGCCCCCCAGCTTCAAGCGTAGGTTGTTAAGGCTGTTATAAATGCTTCTTTATTGTTGCCTCATCCATCGTCTGACTCTATGCACTTTATAGATAAACGAGCTTGCATTTATTACTTCTTTAGTATGTGTCACTTCGATTGTCGCTTACACTGTCCTATGTCCACATGTTTGACTTCTATTGGGAGACCTTTAAAAAAACGATTTCCCACACCTGCGTCTCTTCATCTTTCCGCTTGCCCCCTCTTCTTCCTCGCATTGCTTTGTCTGCTTGCCCCTCCTTCTTTCCCCCATAGTTTTGTGTTTTCTGCAACTTTCTACCCATCTCGCATTCATCTCTTTCGCACTCACCTCGTATCATTCTCCTTCTTCCTATCAATCCGCTCCCAGTACGCCCTTGGATTTATCTGCTATTGTGCTCCATATCCTTTATCGTGACTTGTCTTGTATGTGTTGCACGTAACTTCCATTCATGGATTATTACTTTATGTATCCCTAGGCGAAACTTGACATTCTTCGTGAAGCTTTTGTGTTTACTTCTGTAAAAAGAATCTGAAAGTTGCGTCATGTTATCTCTCTGAGTCGTACCCCTTTAGAAAAGGATGTCGTCCTCATACCCTGTAAACATGAAGAATCTGTATGCAAAGTTGTATAAATGAGTCTCCCTTCTGTTTCTTTTATGAAACGCTATTTACCAAGCTTGGCGTCTGACTACCACTTCACCCTTTTGAAAAAGAAATCCTCCTTACTCTGAACGTTGCCCCTACCCAACTTCATCCTAACAGTTGAGCTTTTGTCCGAGCCTTTCATATTCTATGTGGGCAATTAGGCATTGTTCTGAGCTCCAATATGCTTTTCTATTTTTTTTTAATATAAAACCTCAAAACGGACTTCTTGGGACTCCTTTAGCATTGTTAAGGGTCATGCACTTTTATCTCTATTCTAATCTTCATATAAATCTTTCAAAGGAAAATTTGTTAAAGTTCATAAATCCGATCATAACCCTAACCTCTTAGACGAATTTCCTCTGTATTGGTCATCCCATCCTACATGTCAACCTTCCCAATTTCCTGAAGACCTTGACAGTAGTGAACTAAGTGACTGCAAAAAACTTAATGACCTAGGGGTTGTCTTTGAAACTTTGATCCTTTTAAAGCTCGAGTACCGACCTAATGACTTAAAAGTCTACATTGGTACATTCTTCTACTGTTTTTCATTGTTTTTCTATCATATTCTGTCTACTCACCCATATTCCTTGTTTCAGACAACACCATGCTCTTAACCAAAGCAGAGATGGCTCGTCGCACCTGCGGTGCCTCGACCAAGTCCAGCGCCAAACCTGTTGTGGTTGACTCTTAAAAAAACACCATCATGCCCATCGAGAAGAAACTTCCTTCTGAAAGTCACCTACATGTCGACCTTATCGACTTGGAGGACACCTCCTCTCATCACCAAGGTTCTTATGCCGCAAAGTTGTCTAGAAAGGAAAACAAAGAAGAAGACAACACTCGCCTTCCGACTGACCAACCCTCCTCTTGGTCTTAGCTAGTCTCCTTGTTTGACTGCATGACCCATAGGCTGATGCAGAAAGATACTGAAGAGGCTCAGAAGTCGGCCAAGGAGCTAGCAAGATTTGAACAAATGTCTAAAGAGTTGCAAGTTGCTCGTTCAGAAATTTCACAATACGAAAGCAAGTTAGCCGAAATGGCTCGGGATAGAGACGATGCTTTGGGCAAACTCCAAAGAACCATCGAAGATTATGCCCGACACCGCGAAGAGCGTCAAGCTTCCAACCGAGCCTGGGAAGATACTGAGGCTCTGTTGCAGAACAAGATATCCACCCTAGATGCTGCCTTGGAAGCTGCGAAGGACGAGATTTCCAAGTCGTTTGTTGACGCCTTCAATGGTGCTCTTGAACAATTTCAAGTTGTTCAACCTGATATTGATACCTCGGTATTTAATCCTTTCAATAGTGTAGTTGATGGAAAGATTGTCTATGAGTGAGATCCAACTTGAGATCCTTTTTTTAAAAAAAAACTTTCAGCATATATTTAGTTTGTAGATGTAGCCTTAACTTTTGTAATCTATGTATGCACTGGACTTATGTGATTTGTCAGCATGCAGTGTTCACTTATCTTTTAACTATTATACTTGTACGCAATGACTCTCTTTTGCGTTATTCTCTTAACAAACCATATCCTTTTTAATAGAAAACAGAGTTTCTTGTGACTTCATGCGTTCTTATTCGACTCTTTCGAATGCACCAATAAAAATATACAAGTGTTAACAAAGCCAAAATTTAGTATTTCGAACCAATACAACTCTTTTAACATAGCCTTTCTTTTCACTATCTTCTCTTGACAAACTGTTAATGCCCTTCCATGATTTTCAGTGGACCAACCTCTAGCTCGGTACCATGGAGGGTGAACACCCTTCCATGGTTTTTAGTGGACCGAGCCTTCTGACCATGGAGGGTGATCACCATTCGATGGTTTTTAGTATACCGAACATCTGGCTCGGCACCATGAAGGGTGAACACCCTTCCCTGGTTTTGAATGGACTGAGCCTCTAACTCGACACTATGGAGAGTGAACACCCTTCCATGCTCGACACCATGGAAGGTGAACACCCTTCCATGCTCGACACCATGGAAGGTGAACACCCTTCCATGAATTTTAGTGGACCGAGCCTTTTGGCTCGACACATGGAGGGTGAACACCCTTTCATGGTTTTTGAATGGATAAATCCCTCTTTATAAAACAACATTCATGATAATGACATAAATATTATAAGTTTGTCTCCATAAATAAAGTAAATAAAAATGAAATTTAAAACATTCCAACATTTTAACTGTAATAAAACCATAGGTTAGCTATATTCCATGTTCATGGAATGTTCCCACCATCCAAAGTCTCCAACCTGTACGCTCCTTTCCCGACCACCTCACGTATTTTGTAAGGTCCTCTCCATCTTGCTGCTAATTTGCTATGCATCTTTGCCTCCCTCGACCTCCTTAGAACGAGGTCTCCTTCACCGAATTTTCTCGCGTGTATCTTGCTTAAGTGTTTCGTCTCTATCCTTCATTTCTGAGCCACTTCTCTTATTCTCACCTTGTCCCTTAGTTCATTAATAGTATCCAACTGCAAAAGTCTTCTCTCTTCCAATTGTTCTTTTGAGAAATCCTCCACCCTCTTAGATATCATTTCTATTTCAATGGGCAATACAATATCGCCTCCATAGACTAACCCAAAAGGCATCTCTTTCGTAGTTGACTGCACCGTAGTGTAGTACGACCAAATAACTCCAGGCAACATCTCCACCCATCTGGCTTTAGTCGCTCCTAGTTTTTTCTTCAAACCCTGCATTATTACATTGTTTGCCGCTTCAGCCTGCTCATTAGATTGATGGTGCTCCACCGATGAAAATACCTGTCGAATACTCAACTTCTCACACATGAGTCTCATCTTTCGACTAGTAAACTGCATTCCATTATCTGATATCAACTCCTTAGGTACCCCGGACCTACACACTATTGACTTCTAGACAAACTTGGAAACGATTTCTGTTGTGATGGTTGTTAAGGGCTCAAGTTCCATCCATTTTGTGAAATATTCAACAACCACCACAATAAATTTGAATTGCCTTAATGATGTAGGAAACGGTCCCAAAATGTCAATCCCCCATCTAAAAAAGGGCCATGAGGCGATTATAGAGTACAAACGCTCGACTGGAACTTTATATCATCTGAATGCTTCTGACACTTATCACACTTCTTAACATATTTTAGACAATCCTCTCTTATTATGTGGGTCAGAAAAAAACATGCTCTTAAAATCTTCACAACCAGAGATCAATCCTCTCCTTCTCTAGCTCGCTCACACATCTCAATAACAACATTGAGAATCCCATAACCCACGCCCAAATAATGTCGTCTGTAAATAAGATTTGAAAACCGATCGTTTTCATTAGGAGTCGGTTACAGGACTATCACCCAACATAATAAAAAAAGTTTTTACGTAGCAATTCAAACAATTTTTAAACCTAATAAAAAAAACTATTCTATCAATTTCAACATCTTTAACAAAGAAATACTAAATTGCAACCACCTATTGCTTAAAACCCATGTCTGGATCATTTTAACTAAAAACAATCATTCAAAAATCAATATATTATTCAATTTTATTAAATCCTCAATTCGGTGAAACTAAATTAATTATTTTACCAAGATTTGGAACTCAATTAAATTAATTTTATCATTCCAAAATGCATCAAATTCTCCAGTCAAACTAAACATGATAGTTCAAAATAATATCACATAATCCCTTTTACAAAAGTGTCATTAACTTAAATAATAAAGATTAAAAATAATAAAAATTATGAATAATCTAAAATAACAAAATTCGGAATCGACCATATTTAAAGAGATTAAATATACACTTAAACCTATTTTAAAACATGAAACCGCATCACACATGAATGGGTTGTTTGCAACGTGGGGCTATATTTACTATGAGTGGTGATAATTCGAGACCATTAAAATACAAAATACATTCATTTGATATCACTAAAAGATAAAACTATTCATTTATTTTTTAATATGAAATCTTAATATATTATCAAAACTGATTGTTAGATGAAACTAATTTTGTTGGGAGTGTCAAGGTAATCTATCTGATCGACTATATGCTTGTTTCTTTGCTTATTAAAGTTTACAGAAAAATGCTTATAAGGAGGACGTTTTAGTTTATTAAATTAAGACTAATCCCACTCCAAAAGTGCCAATAAATTCTTATGTTAAAAGAGTGCTAAAATGCAAGTTCTAATTAAATACTACTATAACATGTTGTGAAGAAAGGAAAGAGAAGTTACATATATGAATTCGTGGAGAGACCTTGGGTTTATCAATGTACCATGTTGACCTATATTGGGTTTATCGATTTAACATGTCTCCATCTTATTTATTTGCAAAGTTTCAGATGGCATCCACCAAAAGTATAATTCATATTTATTTTGGATGATGTTCATCGAAGCCATACGTGCATAGATTTAGCGTTCCAGAAACAGTATGAATGAATATATATCTGTAAACTGATGAACTTGTGTCTCTTTGAATGAAGATTACTCCAAGTTGCATGCAAGTTTTGAAAAGATGCTTAAGTAAACTTAACTGCATTGGTGTAAAGACGTTAAACGAATGGTGCATGGAAGTGGATATCCATTAATAGTGTTGTTCAGGCATAGTTTATGGAGAATAATTTAGTGGTAAGAAGTAGGAAGCAGAATGGTCCATCCCTGCCATAATGGTGAAGTTTGTGAAATGTGATAGGTAAGTTATTGTCCCCGTGAGTGGGGCTTTGTTCACTTAACTACAAAACTTAATTATGCAAGTCTTCTCCTCTGCGCAAAACGTACTGTGCTCTGCTCATGCTATGTAATGTTGCTATCCTTCTTCGTCTCTTTCCCACTTCTTGGACTCATATTACCACAAAAACGAAATTATAAACATCCACATGCATTTTGTTCCCAGCCCGGAAGCAGTGCAAAGAAAACGATAAATTCAAACTATGCCTTTTTCTTCAATTTATTTTCAAACACCTAGCCAGCTACCATCCATGGATCCATATGCTAAGCTTTTTCTGCAGTTAATGACAATAAAGTCTATCTGCAATATTTAACGTGCTCTTACTTTTCTTTCTTCTTTTTTCAAATTCACAGCTGGAAAAACTAAATAAGTCCAAAATGGAGGCATACATACATATATATGCGAAAATAATTACTTTTATACATTAATTCAATCTCAGTGTGTGCCAACTCAAGCCTTACTATTTTTTTCTACTCATATTTCAAGAAGAGGAAAAAACACACATACCCTTTTGCAGATTGCTTCTGCTGAACGTGGACTCATCAATAACAAACGTACGTGTTACCAAATATGCGGATAATATTTTTTTGAGTTATTAATGCAACTCTTAAAAGAAAAAAAAAACCCTTGATGCGTTTGTTCATTGTAAACAATTTTTTTAATTTATAACTTTTTTGTTCGTATTACTGACATAATTGAGACTGTTAATATAGATATAAATCTGGGATGTTTATAT
>Ga0123341_1005851_pt1 | contig 11041 bp, 7 predicted proteins | sample Turbeapinknodule_FD_89959 | JGI IMG/M metagenome (GOLD analysis project Ga0123341, IMG submission 89959) | Root nodule microbial communities of legume samples collected from Mexico - Turtle bean Mexico pink nodule | ecosystem: Host-associated > Plants > Roots > Nodule | place: Mexico: Nepantla...
CATTTTTCCAAAAAAAAAAAAAAAATAGACTGTCTCATTCAATAATATTCCAAATTATACCATCCAAAAATATTTGACTCTGAAATTGTGTAACTTAAAACTGCATTTCATACACAATCTGAAAGGTTTTTTATGCAAAGAAAGACTTACAAATTGCACAATCCAAAACATTTTCTTCCTTTAATCCATCAATCACAACACATAAACAAGAGTAGCGTCGATGGCAAGGAGGCAGCAGCAACAAGGTACAATTTAGTCTTTTAACACATGGAAAGAGGCAAAGATATATGAAGGTGCAGGAAGAAAGTCTGAACAACATCGTAGTAATCCACCAAGGAAACCAAGACAATCCCAACAAGCACAGAGTTATTATTGACATGAAAATTGAAGGAGGTAAAGAAGTTTTTAAACCAACTGGCCTCCATTTCTTTCTTTTCTTTTTTACTTTTTCAATTTCTTTTCATTTAAAAACTTCTATTCACAAATCTTTCTTTTCTTCTCCAATCTATTTAATTCCTCTCTACCTAACAGAAAATTTGAAATATCAACAATGAGAATCCTTTCAATAATTTCATCTAATATTTTCTGTCATCATCTATTCCTTTTTGGCCACCAAACTGACATTGCTTCGTTGGTCACACAACAGTCAGACTACTACTACTTGCATGTGCAGATCATCTTAGAAAAAATTCCCATCGCACTTGTTCCATAAACCAAAATCTTGCAATATTCATTCAACATTTTAACTATATCTGCATGCCATTTAGAAAATGACGAGTTTATATATACACAAGCAACGGGGAATAAAAAAACACAAACAGAATGCCTACATGAAGTATATATTCTCGAATTCAATGGCTGATTTTGATTACTGAATCAGGGAGGAGAGAGTCAATATCGGTCCAAGAAACCCAAGTTGGGTCAGTAACCTGAAATCAGTCAATTACACAATTAATCACTACAGTTGAACAATCTTAATACATTAATAGACGACAGTGTGGTTATTATATCAAGAGCTTAGTATTTATCATTAATCAAGGCATAAAACTAATATCAATAAAATGAGTGGTGGAAAATTACGACAAAGGAAAGTTGTTTAATTTAATTGTCATAAACTTCAAAAACTTCAAGTCTGTAGAGATAACATTAAATCACCACATCCAAATTTTGCTTTGAAATTCAGAGTTTTATCATGGTTTTGTTCTTAAAATGTACCTTGAAAGATTAAGATAAGAAAGTGTATTTAAATTGTCTTTGGCCTTAACTACTAAATAATGTGGAACTATATCTCATTACTAACAAGCTTGGTAGATTCTTTTTATATATTAAGACATATTGTTTAAAATTAAAATAAGTGTATATGAAATAAGCAACTGTCAAAAAAAATAACTAATTTAATAAGCAGATAAAATTTGATTTTTAAAGAAGCAAAATTCTGCTTATTTTATTAAAAAAGAAAATTTAAAAATAAACAAACAAATCGTCCATTGTAGTTAGTGATCTAAATGAAATTGCAAACAGTTGATCACATTATCACACAAATACAGCTTTCCATCTATGGCTTCTCAAAACCGACCAAATCATGGGAGATGCGGATATTTTTTTACCAAAATGGGGCATCTATAAACTATAGCCAATGTTGAAGGAAAACAACTTCCCCCTTCGCTACATGTTTGTGTTACAACTAAGTGCTACTATAAGACTAATCCGTTACATGATTGAGCCTCAACACTTCAATACCATACCAACTCTTATTTCATTAAATTTAGAACTCCTCACATTATCATCTCTTAACATTCATAGAGAAAGTCACTGAGACATTCACTTGGGATTGGTGACATGAAAGGGTTGGATATTATGAGATGCTTAAATCTCACATCAAATAGTATCAAATGTTTGATGAAATATTTGTGTTTAATTCTCGCTACTTTATAAGTAGCTTTTAGCCAGTAGGTTCCACTAGTGCTTGGGTGTTTATTAGATTCTCAAGATTTTAATATCACATCAAGTCTTTTATTCACTCAGTTTAGGACTGCTAACAGCTACATATTTAAAAATCCAAAAATTGAGAATGAGGTTGTGGCTAAAGTGATTCCAAGGAATGAACTTCAATATATCAGGTCATTTTTGTGAAATCCCATTATCAAAGGCAGCAGTAGCAAAATAGCAGACAACCCAATGCCAGATTTTTTAAGACAGTAAATACTGGCTTATTAAGGATAAAACTTATATACTGTACTAACGTGACAATTGATGTTATTCTCTTATCAAATTTGAAGCCTCATCTTGGTAATATATAATGTATTTATGAAAATGAAAATTTCCAAAGTGAATCTCCAAATATGATTGAAAAACAACATCAACTGTACAAATAATAGTACAGTATGCAAGTTTCGTCCCCTTATTAATAGAATGCAAACAACTGGTGCAACTTCATCCACAATTCAAAAAAGAAAAGATGCAGAAATATTGACACAAAAACAAGAACAAAATTTATAACCAACGATTTGGATACTGACTCATACAATACCCAGCAATGCTGCTTTCAGTACTGGCGTGCATTTCGGTTGAGCAATCCTTGAAAAGATAAATAAAGATCTTTGTTATCTGACCCAAATATCTCATCTGCTTTTCTTAAAGTTTCCTAAAAGAACACAGAACAAGTAGAGCAATGATTACTTGGAAAAGTTTCAGTTCCAAATCCAACACTACAAATATTCAATATTTATTTACCTCCCGTGTTTGCTTCTGAGCATTTAATTCCTTTATGTTGGCAAGGAATGCACTGAACTGCTCATATGAAAGACGACTCCTGAAAAGGTGATACATTGAATCAACTAACTAAACTTCTAAAATAAATTGAGTCATAGTTTACATAGACATGGAGAAAGAATTCACCTGGCCTGACGAAAAAACTCCTTTCCATCAATCTTTGGAGTACGACCTAAACAATTTTTTACACATAAGTAAACTACTGAGAATATCGAAATACTGAAACACATTGAAGAAACACCAGGCGCTCTAATGCTTCAGATGGAACAAAGCCCTAACCAGCAGCATAAGATGGATAACATTTTAATCAAGAACTGCAGTAAAAGGTCTAAGAGCAAAGAAATATGACAAGCTTCAAGGACCAGAATTAGTGAGATGGGATAACAGATCAGTTAACAACAACAAATCATATAAACCTGGAAGTGCTCGTCCCCGAGGTGGAGAATTTGCTGCTGACGACTGCTGACTAGATGGATACCATGAAGAGAGAGATGCACGCCCATCATATGGAAGTTTGGTCGGAGAGGTGGCACCAGAAGTTTGCTTGGGTGATCCAGCAGCAGAATACCCTCTAGGAGATCCAGCTGTTGAAATCACCTTTGGAGTTCCAGTTGGTGTAAGACGTGGTGTGATATATGGGGTCAAAGAAAACCTTTGCCCTGAATACCTGGAAGCTATAGGAGCAAAAAGACAAGAACAAAAGGGAATTACCATGCCTGTAAATATTAAACATTTTTTCCAGTTAAATTCAATTGTTTTAGATCAAAAGTCCAAATTCTTAATTTTCCAGTACAAAAGTTTATTTCAACGTTTTTGGTTTGATTAAATAATATAACTTTCAGTCTTCACTATACAAGAACTTTAAATAAGCATGCCAAGGATGACAAATAATACTCAAGGAAGTGGAAGATAATTCATTTCCCAATGCTATATATTGACTATTAAAGTTCACTTTCATACATAATTTCACACGAATGATATAATACCTATATCAAGAAATAGTGTTAGTTGATTATAATAATTGAGCAACAACATTATCATGTTTGAAATCAATGATCTCTGGAAAATTCATCTACCTTCATCATTTGTTTTACCAACATCTGCAGGGCCGTTGTATGAACGATGTACCGTATAACCATCGTCATCTGCAAGCAATACGTAAAAGAAATGCAAGTAAAATAACTTTCAACAAGCACTTTTATAACAATTCACATCACCAGGAAGAGATACGTGCAAAATTGATAATTAAGTAATCAATGAGGTAGGGACTAGAGAGTACCCTTATCAGGATATGCCTTTGGAACTGATTGATCACAGGTTCCAATATCTATGGTTTCAGCAGCATGCTGTAACAAGAGCAAAGACTTTGTTTAGGAAATAATAATAATAATACAGGTCATTTTCAGCAACAAAAGCAAATGTAATCATTATAACTTATAAGTATAGCTAGATATACTGATGCCTTACCGATGCATTGTCATCAGTTAGCGACTGCATCAGTTGTTTTTTAAAAGTCTCCAACTAGAACATAGAACAAAAGAAAAGATGTCAGATCTACATAAAAGTAGGCGGGAAGATTTAAAGTAATATCATTTTGACAATCTAGTCAAACATATGTGCTCTTACAATTAAAAATATGCATGCAGTAAAATAAAATTAAAAAAAATGCAATTTTGTATATACATGGAAACATACTTACCCACACCAATCATTGAGTTTGAAATCATGACATAAAGAAAAAGATACATTAAGCCTATTAGTGAATAAAAAAAATGTACAAACTCTCCTCCTTAAAGCTAACTTTAATTACACTTTTCTTCCTTCTGTTAAGAAAATTGCACTCCTCTCCTTCAAGTTTACAATTCATTTCTTCTCCTTAAGTCCTAAAATCAGTAACATAGTATTCAAAATTAGTTGTCCATGCATGATATTGAAATTAGTGGAGAGCAGAGAAATGACCGTGGAAAACTTCTTTGTAGTTTCTTACCACACTAAAAGGTTCACTTGTATGAAATAGAATCAAAGTATAACACTAACTTAGGAGGAGTAATTTTAAGAATGGAGAGAAGGGTAGTGTAATTTGAACATAATTCCAAGCAGCAGTGTAATTTAACCTAAATTAAATATATGTACAGGTAAAAATCAGTATATACAGATATTAGGATGTGCATAGACAAAATTGAACAGGTGAGTTTGAAAGACCTCCCATTATACCAAAATGAGTCATAAAATAATATTTTCTCTTTTAAAAAAGGGACAGATATTCCACAGCTACAGATAGAGATAGTCAAGGGAACATAAGTTGTTTGCTGATAAAAAAAAGGTGTTCTTTTGACATAGAGAAGTTAGTACTTGGGTTGGGACACATGGTTTCAAGAGAAGGCGTTCCAGCTGATCCAAACAAAAAAAAAATTATGCACTGAGAGGTGTGAAGGGGTTAAGAGGGTTCCTTGGGTTAATGGGATACTATACTACAAAATGTTTGTGAAGAAATAAGGGAAATAGCATAACCTCTCACCCAACAACTTAAAAAAACAACTTTGCTTTGGGAAAAAAGCTCAAAGGGCCTTTGAACAACTAAAGGAGGCTATGACTACTACAATACAGTGCTGGAGGTTCCACATTTTGAGAAGACTTTTGAGATAGAGACAGATGCATCAAGGAAAGGAATTGGGGCAGTTTTAATGCAGGAAGGTTGACCAGTGGCTTAGATGGGTCAAAATATAGCAGAAACTTTTCTCTGGGATGTAGTAATGCTTTATGGAGTTCTAGTCCCAATAGTGACAGACAGAAATAGAGTGTTCCTCAGCTCTTTTTGAACTGAATTTTGGTACAACACCAACTAACTGTCATTCAGCCACCAAAATGGTGACCCCTCCCCCCCACCCCACACACGAAATCCATAGAAATATCAGACTTGGCGTGTAAAAGAATTGGGAGTGGTTGCAACAACCCCACGGGATTAAAAGCCCAAAAACGTGATTTTAAGTTCGAGAATATCTGAGGTGCCCCCCATAGCAAAGTCATGGAATTATTTTTAAATTTTGGAGTTTCTTAGTGTGGAAAACATGTGTAGGTAGTAAACAATAATTACGGAATTACTTTTCTTTATCTCAGAAACAATATATTGGTAATTAAAGGAAAAATGAAATCCTAATAAAAGGAAATAAATCTCTAGACATAAAGACTCTAAATCTGGAGCAAATATACCAAATAAACTCCTAATCCCAATGCCTTTAGGGATTTCTTACAAACAAATCTATATTTATTATCCAATTAATCTATATTTATTGTACAGTAAATGTGCAATATTTACACCCATATTTCAACACCCCTCTCAAGCTGAGGAATAAAATGTCCTCCATTCCCAGCTTGGTCAGCCACCTATTGCTTGGACAGAATGTATGACATGCATACTAAACCTCCTAATTTTTCTGTAATGAAGTGTTGAATCTATTTCTATATGTTTTGTTCAATCATGCTAAGTGAGGGATTATGTGCAATGTCTATTGCTGACTTATTACCACAATAGAGCTCCATGGGTCCCTCCAAATTAATCTTCACATAGCCCTTGTGCCATGGACCTGAATTCTGATTCAGCATATGATGTTGCCACCACATTCTGTTTTTTGCTTCTCCATTTCTCTAAGTTCCCACCTAGGAAAGTACTATATCCAGTCTTCTATCAACAAGAGAACCTACATAATCTGGCATCAGTGTAGGCTTGAAGTGTTAGGCTTCCATTTCTTTTGAACAGTATTTCCTTTCCAGGGCTACCCTTCAAGTAATGTAGAATTCTATAAGCAGCTTGAAGATGAGATTCCTTCAGTTGGTGCATAAACTGACTAATGACACTCACTGAATGAGCAATGTCCGGTTGTTTGTGAGACAAATATATTAATTTTCCAACCAGTATCTGATACATCTTTTTGTCTGCTGTTGTCCTCTTTTACCTTACATAACTTGAGATTAGGATCCATTGGAGTTGAATCTTGTTTGCACCCAATTTTCCCAGTTTCTGCCAACAAATCAGTTGTTGCTGAATCTTGGAAAATTATAGCTACTCCAACACACCCCCTCATGTCGAGGAATGAATATCTCAAGTGTGGGATTAGATATTTATGGACAGTCTAACAAGAGCCCAATAACGGTGGCATAATATAAACCATGGGGATCACCACTTTGGTTGTGGTAGACCAGCTAATCAAGTATGCTCGTTATCTTGTTGGCACATCCTTATCCAGCTAAAGTTTTATGGCCCTTATGAAGTGGTGGAAAGGATAAGTCCTGCAGGATACAAACTGAAATTGCCTGAAGGGAGTGAAGTGCATCTGGTATTCCATGTCTCTCCTGAGAGATTCTTGTCAATTGGAAGCACCAACCAGCCTGTGAAAATTCATGGGAATTCATTGGATGAGTTCCAGGAGGAATTACCAGAATTTCACCTTGAGGACAAGATGGATTTTGAAGGATGAAGAGTAAATGTGGACCTAAAGACCTAGTGTAACTAAAGTTTATGTGAGAAGGTCTAAGAAGAAAAGGGTGAAGGACAGTGGGCAGCACCATACCTAAATATAACGAAAAGGACAAATATTTAAAATAACTGCCAAGGGCAGTTGTGAAGTAGGAGGTAGCTAAAGTAAATGTGTATGTGGGTATCATGGGGAAGATAAGAGAGAATATGTGGAGGATAGAAAGAGGCAGATGGGTATGGGGAAAATTATTTGACTTGTGGGAGAGACTAGGCACTCTTTAATTGTCTAGAACTTGCAGTTTATTCTGCAATTTCTCACTGTAAGAGAATACAAGAATTTGAAATCACACTGATTCAGAACTGAACTTTCCTAAATTAATCCAAGTGTGTTTCTGTTTTTAACTTCGTCTAGTGGTACCTATCAGAGTGTAAGTTAAAGAGTGAGTTTGTTAAACATATGGGATGAGCTGGCAGTTTGTTAAATTTGAAATACAAGAATTTCTCACTGTAAGAGAATACAAGAATTTGAAATCACACTCTGAACTTTCCTAAATTAATCCAAGTATTGTTTCTGTTTTTAACTTCGTCTAGTGGTACCTATCAGAGTGTAAGTTAAAGAGTGAGTTTGTTAAACATATGGGATGAGCTGGCAGTTTGTTATGTCCGTTTCATTGAATGGATTGAGAGAATATTTAAGTTGTTGGATAGTCATAAAAGGCAGGGAGATAAAAAATGGAGGAGATATTTTGTTGGTGGGTTAGACCCTAAGGGTGGACAGGGAACTTACCTCAGAGGAGCCATAGGCACCGGGCATTGTATGCATTTATCTCAATATCAGTGTATTAAAATTCTGCGCTAGAGTTTTAGATATTTGTGCAATTTTTCTGGTTTCCTAACACTATGCAACACACAATGATACGATTGGAACAAAATATTGAGGCAGGTAAAATCACAACAAAGAAGTTAATATTGCTTAACTATTTTCTTGATTGATAACTTGAAACAAACGCCCAATAACATTTCACTATCTCACAAAAATGTAAAACATAGGAAGGGATTAGGAAACTGAGCATGGTTCTAGCACAAACAATGGCAGCAGCTGAAAATTTCTGAAGAGCATAGGCAGGGCGGATATACATACAGAAAATAAATAAAGTTAAAACGACAAAATCAAATAAATATTCACCTTGGCAAAGTCTCGACTCAGCTTCTTCACCGTTGCTGCCAACTGGTCTCTTTCCTTCGTAAGCTTTATCTAAAACCAAAAGGCAGAAGACATAATCAGTCACCATCAACTCTAAATAACACTATCTTGTTAACTTGTGCAAAATATTCAAACACATAAATTCTCTCTAAGCAAGAGCGTCAATGCCAAGCTTCTCATTCATCCTCTCTTCTCCTCACCTTATATTTAGTTCCTTAAAAATATATTATCCGACATCAATTACTAAAGACTCACACTAGAAAATAAATCATTTATTGCAAACAACCAAACACAACAATTTATTATAACTAACCAGCACCAACAATCAGCAATAACCATCCCACATCCATTCCCCATTTTCATCCGCCTCCACTCTTCTCAATGCTTATCTCACGAGAGCACAAAAAAGAAGCCAATTTTACAAAAATGGATAATCATCATTGTCAATCAGGCACAGGCATGCCAACAGAATAGTCTTCTGAAATAATCACTTTTGTCTCAAAATCAAAATCGCTAGAACATAATCTCCCATGTTTAACCCTGTCAGTCTTTTAAAAACCAAAAACTAATTCTTAAAATTTAATCAGTACACACCCAATTCAAGTAAAATCAATTTTTTATTCTTTGCTGATAAAAAAAAAAAGTAAAATCAATTTTCATATCAACAGCTGGTTCAACAGTAAATATCAGTCACACTGATTTCCTCTCTCAAGCTTTTACAAAGTCTACATTTGGAAGAGCTTATTTAAACTCACCTTAGGACATAGCATACTGACTTGTAAAAGCATTTGAGAGAAAATACGCAAAATAGGTGATAAATCATAAAAGTTGTTTTCAGTTTCCCTTTAATATATATAAGGTGATTTTTATGTTCATGAACACGGTCAACGCAGCATCCCAAAACCGACAACCAAAAAAAATAGAGGTTTATATATGTATTAAGACCCTAATTATGTGCATAATCATTTGTAATTAACTTTTTTTTTAAAAAGAAGGAACATGCGAAGTGAGAAGGGATAAGAAGGCAACGTTTTCGTTGAGGGCGTTGTTGAGGGTGGATTCCGACTGGTGGCAAGCGCGGGTGAGAGAGGAGAGGCGCTCTTCGAGGTCGAGGATGATTCGGTCCTTCTCCTGAAGCTTGTGGCGGAGGCGAGAGGAGTCGGATTCGAGAGCAGAGACACGGGAGGCGATGGCCATGGAGGTTATCTTGCGAGCGAGATCGAGCTGCTGGTAGGGGTCGGTTGGGATGACGGTGAGAATCTCGTCGGGGAGGTCGAAATCCACCGCATTGCTCACTGAACCCGTGCTCTGCGACATGCCACTCAACCCTCGCCACCACGATTCCAGAGAAAGGGTTTCGTTGAGGTTGTTGCAGAGGTGGGAATCAACGAGAGAGGGAAAACTATAATATTCTCAATTCATTCATATTATTATTATTATTATTATTCTTTCTTCCTTTTTTCCTCATTCTTACTTTTCTTTTTTAATAATAATCATTTTAAAAATTCAAATGGTTATTAAAAAGTAAAATTATTTAATTACCAAAAGCATATATCTTTTCATCATACAGATTTGTTAAAAAAAAATAAAACTGTGTAATTAGAAAATGTTAATACTTATAAGAAGCGTGTTCTTTCAATATAACGCGCGTTATTTTATTTTAATATATTTAACATATATTAAATTTTAATATTTTATATTAATTTTAATTTTATATATATTTTAAATTAAATAGTTCGTGTTTTGCTATTCCAAAGCGACACCCATTACATTATTTCTTAAATATAACTATTTTTCTGCTTTTGCATTATATTAATATAATTGTGTTCCATTTTTTAATATTAAATTTATAAATTTTGCTAAAAATAAATATATATATATTGATTATTACAATATGTTTTTTACCTTAAAAATAAACTGAATTTTTTTTTCTTACCACAGTATTAATATATTGGAGATTTTACACTTTTATTATCACTAAGTTTTTATTTTTACGTTTTGTAATCAAATCTTAAATTTCTGAACATTTTATTACTTGAATTGAATTTTTGTAAATAAAATAAAGTGATTTTTCAATCACTTTTATTCTTGGGTTGAAATAATATAATACAAAATTTCAAATTCTCCTATTTTTGTTTGCATTTTCATAATATATTTATTTTAATAGGAACGCGTCTCAATGTTGTGACGAGAGATTAAAATATTTATTTTATTTTGAATTTTGAAAAGTGGAAAAATTTAAATTTAAAATTTAAAAATAATATAAGACAGCTGGTGTCTTTTTCTTTGGATGGGTTACTTGCGGGTTTTGTGCTTTTCTTGTGTCCTTGTCTTCGTTTTAATTTTGAATTGTTTCCCTCCAAAATGTGTTTTCTTTGTTAATTTCTCCATTTTTTATGAATTAATTCAAACTTCAAATATAACCGCCAATTTTTTTCTTTCAAAAAATAATGTTTATTATCCCTGTTGGTTTTTTTCCTAAATTTTGTTTTTTCTTATTTTTTATTTTTAAATATATATATAAACTTAATTATATTTTAATATCACGAACATTCTCTTGTTCCATGGTAACTTTATTTCGTGAGGATAAC
>Ga0123341_1005853_pt1 | contig 11039 bp, 6 predicted proteins | sample Turbeapinknodule_FD_89959 | JGI IMG/M metagenome (GOLD analysis project Ga0123341, IMG submission 89959) | Root nodule microbial communities of legume samples collected from Mexico - Turtle bean Mexico pink nodule | ecosystem: Host-associated > Plants > Roots > Nodule | place: Mexico: Nepantla...
AAATATTATTTTATATATTAAAAATTATTAATATTTAAATAATTTCTATTATTAATAAATACTTTTTAAATTAATATATAATAATATTATTTTATTAATAAGTGAAAATGGAGATTAATATAGTGAAAGGATATTTTGGAGTCTAAATTCGGAATATGAAGAAATTTGAATGAGAGAGCTAATCTGGTAATCGAATGAAGGTGGTAGAGATACTTGAAATGAGTGTATAAGGATTGGATCACCTTTAAAATAGATGAAACATCATTATGCTGTATAAGGGTTAGATCACCCTATAGTGAACCCATTTAATTTTATCGCTATTGGCTGAAAAAAAAACTTGAAAGGAGTGTTTGGAAAAGGAGTAGAAGGAAATTGGTTTGATGAGAATGTAAAATGAAAGCTAGGAACAAACACTAAGATCAATTCTTTGGAGGATAGGTGAAGGGGTTTGTCATCCTCACCAGTTAGCTACTGTAATATGTTGGCAGCTTCTGTTTTATGCCATTATAATGACAAGATGCCACTATACAATAATAGTCTCTACGAATATTATTCTGTATTTATTATTCAAATTTTAAAATTATTAATTTAATTTAAATAATATTTAATAAGTAAACGTTGGATAGTGTTCTAGTAATTTATTAGAAATACAAATATAAATATTAAAAAAATTAAAATTATATACTGACCTTGTTTTACATGTTATCTTTCTTACGTTTACTATTAGAAGAATTAAATCATAAATTTATTTAAACATTTAGGTAATGTATACCAACAACAAAAGTATCATTAAAAGTATTTATTCTCAATTTTAAAATAATATATATGTTGAAAAAGATTAACACACTCAGAATAAAATAAAATATAAGACTAAATGTATTATAAAATAAATGTATCATAAGTCTCGTGGTTGTGTTCACAAGGATCGAAATGCACCAACCTCAAACATAAAAACATAAATAATTAAGGAGTGGGTGAGATTCAACTATTCTATCCAATTCATATCATATCAAAAGAACAAGCATGTTATCTTCAATATTTGAGTAATAAATATTTATCAAGCAGTACCATATTGAACTTTGTGCAATAAAATATTTGCTTGTTTTTTTCTAAATGTAAGCAACTCTCTTCATGAACAAAACAATTTTTCTTTTCTTAGTTGTCTACAATTTAGTTTGAAATAACTAAATGATAAAAGACCATGAGAATCAAATAATAAAAAAGTTATGTTTATATTATTATTTGGATCACAAGAGTTTGTTCATGAGTCTTGTACTAATTTAATCTAACACGCTAATAAATTTTGTTTCAATAAGTGTCTTTTCAATATTTTTTATCGAAATAAAGTGGGGCATGGTGCTGTGCTGTTAAGTCAATATTATTATTTTTTTCAATTATTTTTAAAATATATTTTAAAAGTATTTGATTTTCATTTCTTTTATTGAGGATGCATATTTGTTAAAAAGTATTATTAATTTGCACAATTAGGTAATATTTCTTAAGAGAAATGTTGCAATGTTAATATTTCATAGAATCCTAAACCAAATATTGACCAACTTAATTTTCTAAATAAAATCATTTTCAATATTTTTCTAATATAACTAATCCTTGGCCATTTTTTTTTTTCAATATACTTTATATGATTTATCTTTCGCCACCCCCAAGAAGACATCATTTTCTTTTGTTTTTCCCTTTGGAATGAAGACAATCTAAATTAAGTAGAATTTTGAAATGCAGATATATTATATGGTCTATTTTAGAAAATTAGAAAATGAAATTTAGTCTCTTTTAATGAAAGAGCAGAAACACAAGAATTAATTTTGCTTGGTTTTCTTTCTGAGGTTTTTAACATAGATAGGCCCCAGGGATTATGCTCAGATTTGCATTCAATTGATGACAAATACATAGACATTATACAAAAACACTGATCACAAATGATAACATGATCTTTATTGCATTGATGTTACAGAGTAACTATTATATGTGTCATGCTTCTGGATAGATAGTCTATTGCGATGTACATCTATACATTGTACAACCATTGGGACCCAAGTCTTGGCAGCTTGTCAGAAATCATCACCATCACAACTTTTGGAACACTTCTTGCTATGTGCAGCTCAATCTGGTGCACTTTAGATGATTAGTAAAGGAAATTACGAATAGATTAAACATGTTTTTATCTCTAAAAAGATGCTAATACCAATAAAAGATTCTGTTTAATGTGTTTACTGATATTTTACAACTACTTTAAATTTCTGGTATTATCATGTTAAACACTAAGGTGGCTTTTGTTCAAAATCTTCTTAGCACTTGGCCCACAACACATTTATGTGTTGAAAAAATGACATCAAGAGTTTTAGACTCTCCAGGACTACATGCAGAAATAACTGCGGCAGCACAAGTTATATTTTTCTTACAATGAATCTGGAACTACACTTTAAATCCTTGGTGTTCACTTTTAAGAATTCAGAAAAAACACAAGATAAAACCTAAGCTAGAAAATCTAAAACCGAAAGTTAGTATGTTTATATTACTCGAAACCATGAACATGTTTATAGACCAAAGAGGAAATAGTTTGAGGATTACCCCAGTTGCATTGTTTTGGCTGGTGATTCCCTGTGTTGAGGCTATGGCTGGCTTAGCTTGAGACTTATAGGAGAAAATATGTCATAACCATAAGTGATAGTGGAAAGAGGATTGGAGGTTGCAGCACCTTCCTTTCTACCTTTTGCTTCAATCATCTGAAATCCAAATTATTTGTTAAGGTTAAAATAAAACTTGAAAGTTCTAGATAAACAGTGCAATAAACATGATGTCCTCTCCCTCTGCTTTTTGTGTTGTGCGTGTCAAGGATATTTCATATACAATCTTATAGGCATATATAAATGAAACTATGAACGATTTGTAAATATAGAGAATGAGTTTTTGTATACCTTTTGTAGTTTTTCATTGTCCTCGCGTATGAGATTTATCTTTCTATGAAGTTCTACATTTTCTTGATAGGCTAGGGTTCCCTACAATAGCATCGATTAAATTAGCAGTCAGAAATTTGTTGGAATACTACGAATCATTTTAAGGAACAAAACCTGATTCATGAAACCTTTTGGTGTAGTTCTTTGACCTCATCAATCAGGATTTGATCCTGCACAGGTAACAAAAATAGTAAGTGATCATGTAAGACTCACGCATTTACCATGAAAGGGAGGAGCTAGCTTTGGTTTGCTTTGACTTTGAACAATGATACCTTTTTCACGCGAACACCCTTCAAACTCTTTTCCAGTCGATTTTCCAGATTCCCCAACTCCTTAATACCCAAACCAGAAAGTTCTTCGCCCATCATTTGCCTGCACTTTCCAACAATAAAGTATGGAATATCATTCTTCCTATATTTTTTAAAACCTTGTTCTTCCTATTAAATGTGATATTTTATAAGAATCAAACTATTACACCAAAGTTCTTTTAACAAATAATATTATGGTTTCTAAGTCTTTTTTTTACTGAAGTGGAGTTGATAATTTATTTATTTTTATCGAAAAAACAGAATAAATAATAGGAGGTATTTTAAGAATACCACAATCCTTATACAAAAGGTCAAAAACAGAACGAACAGGTTACATCCTTTACCCTTAAATAAAACTTGTATTCCTCTTCTCACCGCTATCCTTTATATTTCTTGATGGATCTCATACAAACCAACGGTTCGAGACACCAATCAGAATAAGAAAAACAAGTTGAGCGTACCTTCGATGTCACCCAAGACCAGACCTTCAACTGCGCCATCGAAAAAATCTCCGAGAGATCTATGTGCCCGTTCCTGAAGATCTATCTATTTTTGTGCTTCCACAGTCCTCCTATAACTGCTATCCACACACTCGACCAGATTCGATTACAACTTCACTCTCCTCAATCAATCTAAACTGTGAAAACTACAGTTTTGGCTCCCAATGCACTAACTATGTTTGTCCCACCCACTCATGACATTTAGACCAGACACGTCACACAACTTTGCATGTACAAAAGAGATGGGACGTGATTTCCTCCCCCTCTCCACAAATATGTATAAGGTCGGCTAAATCGAGTTGGTTTCATGTCTACATTGTCCATTCAACATGATTCTCCTATCGGTAACGAATGTAAAAATACTAAAACTATTTGGATTATGGATTATGGAGCCACTAATCACGTGTATACCTCCTTATCTCTTATTATTCTATTAAAGTGATTATTGACAATCTTCCCAAAAACAAGTTTCTACCACTCACTTTGGGACTGTTAGAATCAATAAGTATTTTCATCTCACTGATGGCTTATATATTCTTGCACGTTTTAATCTAATCTCAATATCAAAACTCATTTCTTCTCTCCAATATGAGTTGATATTTTCTTCAAAATGTTGAATTATACAGGATGCAAAATCAAAAAAAGAAGATTGATATAGTTGATATGATAATTGTATTATACATTCTCAGTGAACATGTTATACAACATCCTTTTGTACAAACTGTTCTTTCCGATGTAACTGCTAAACCTAATTGTGTTGTTAGAAATATTGACCTTTGGCATTACCAAATAGGACATCCCTCCATTGAAAAACTAAATGAAATAAAAAGTGTTATCCTTACATGTCTTCTGATCAAGATTATATATGTGATACCTATCATCAAGCCGAACAAAAAAAAAACTCCCTTTCTCATTGAGTGATTCACATGCTTTGAGACCTTTTGCTTTGCTTCATATAGATATATGGGGTCATGTTCTACAGCTTCAATGCATGGACACAATTTTTTCTTACTATAGTAGATTGTTGCACTTGATACACTTGGATATTTCTTATGATAGGTGACTCATAATTACATAACAAGCTTCATCACACAAATTGAAAATTAATTTGATGGCATTATTCAAACTATTCGTACTAGTAATTGCAAAGAGTTTTCTATGCAACAATAGTTTTCCTCTAAAGGTATAATTCACCAAATTACATGAGTCGAGCCACCTAAACAAAATGGCATCGTTGAATTCAAGCATCATTACATTTTGAATATAACTTGTGTTGTTATTTCAATCCAACTTGCCTATGAGTTTCTGGTGTTTTGTCAATTTACATGTAATATATTTGATTAATTGTATTCCCACGTCTTTGCTTAGTTTGGAAAGTTGTAATATATCTACTTTACGTATCTTTGGTTGTCTGTTTTATGCCAATACCCTCACTACTCATGGAAAAAGTTAAATAGTCGAGCTTCTCATGGAGTCTTTGGTTTTAAACCTAACGCAAAAGGATATATGTTTCTTAATCTCAAGAATCATAAAATTGAAATTTATCTTCATGTTATCTTTCATGAGAATTATTTCCCTTAATTATCTTCAAAATGATAATGCAAACACATTGTAATATCATATCTTTACCTACAATAGAAAATTACTCTCAAAGTTATGAAAGTGTTGTTTTAAAAAATCAAGATAAGTTTCATGATGATAATTATGATAATAATGAGTCCATGATGCATTTTGGACATTCACGCACTCACAGGCCTCGAACGTTTCTTGAATATTTCAAAATAAATAATAACTTTTTTTCCTCCATAGTTGTTGCAGGTAATCAATATCCTATATAATCTTTTGTCTCATATAATTGCCTATCTACTGCTTTTAGAAATACATATATCCTTCAATCATGAGCCAAGAAAACATGAAGATGCTTCTAAAGATGATTGCTAGATAAAATCTATGAATGGAGAGATTGTTGCTTTTGAAGCAAACCAAACCTGGATCCCTAGTGATCTCCCACCTAATAAGTCTATTATTGGTTATCAGTGGGTCTGCAAGGTGAAACATAGGTAAGATGGAACCGTAAAGAACTATAAAGTACGCCTTGTAGCCAAGGAATATACTCAACTTGAAGGCTTGGATTTCATTGCCACTTTTTCTTTTGTAGAAAAAACTACTACCTTGTGTCTTTTCTTGCTTTTTTGTTATCAATAAGTGAAATCTTAAGCAACTAAGCTCAATGATAATGATTCTTCCAAGTATAACTCGGTCACTGTTTTAATTGGTGGTTGTTTTAATTGGTGGTTGATTTTCTGTGACTAAAAATGTAGTCACTATTTCGGTCATTAAATCATAAAAATAACTTCTTGTCACCGATAGTAATCACATTTTTCGGTCACTAATTTGGTTACTAATAGTGACCATATTTTTCAATCACTGATTTCGGTCACTATTCAACAATTTTCTAGTAGTGGTAGTAACAACATCATCCAACTCAAAGCCTTGAGTGACTCAGATTGAGCAACTTGTCTACAAACTCAAAAGCCTCATATATGTATATTGTGTATATATAGAAGACTCACTTGTTTCATGAAAATAAAAGAAACAACCTACAAAGCTCATCGAAAGAATGTCAAGTTTTAGCTATCACAACATGTGAATGACCTATTTTTTTTAATATTATCATGTTTTGTATATATTATACTTGCTTTTCTCTTTTTGTAACAACCAATCAACAATCCAGGTTGCATTAAACCAAATCTTTCATAAACGTAGAAATACAACAAGATAGAAAAAGTTTTGTTTATGTGTCAGATTATAGCAAAGAAAATTGGGAGTTTAATAATTTTATTGAAAGGTCAGAGTTGTTGGATATCCCAATGATTGGCAGGAAATTTACTTGGTATAAATCAGATGGTTCTGTGAAAAGCAGAATTGATAGGGTCATGATTTCCAAGGATTGGTTGAAAATTTGGCCAAATAGTAAACATTTTGTTTATAGTAGATCGGTGTCAAGTCATTGCATTGCACCTTCGTCTTTAAAGATGAGTGCTTTGATTGAGGACCAAAACCATTTAGAAGCCTGGACATTTGGCAGAAGGACGATAGATTCAACGAAATCGTGCGTGACAAATGGACTAATTATGATGTGGTTGGAAGAGGGTTGTTCATTTTAAGGAAAAATTGAAAATATTAAAGTAGGATTTAAAAGCTTGGAATCGAGACATCTTTGGGAATGTCAATGCTCTTGGGGAGGACTTAAAAAAGAAGATTCATATTTTGGATGCTCGGGATGATGAAGGTGCTCTTGATGAGGTAGGTAGGGAGGAGAGGAGGTTTTTGTTGGCAGAACAAAACAAGAATTTATTCAAGCAAGAAGCTGTATATTTTCAGAAAGCTCGTCACAAGTGGTTACAACAAGGTGATCTAAATACTAAATACTTTCATTCGATTGTTGCAAGGAGAAGGGTAAGGAATAACTTTAATGGCATGTTCATTAACGGCTACTGGTGTGATGACAAGGATGTGGTGAAGGAAAAAGTCAGAGATTTTTTCAAGAATAGATTTGAAGGAGTTATTGGGCCTCAGGTTAGGTTGGACAACGTATTTTTTAACTCTATCTCTGATTCAGATAATGAGATGTTGGTTGGTTCATTTTCTAAAGAAGAAATTAAGAATGCGGTTTGGAATTGTGATAGTTCGAAGAGCCCTAGTCCGGATGGTTTTAATTTTAGTTTCATTAAACATAGTTGGGATTTGATTAAGAATGACATTTGTTTGGCTGTAAAGGATTTTGTTGTCTCTGGTTCTTGGCCTAGGGTGTCAAATGCTTCCTTTATTTGTTTGGTTCCCAAGTCTGATAACCCTCAGTCCCTTGGTGATTTCAAACCCATTTCTCTAGTCGGATGTGTGTACAAGATTATATCAAAACTACTTTCTCTTAGGTTGAAAAAGGTGTTATGTAAGGTCATTGATTCTAGACAATCAGCCTTTCTCGAAGGAAAGGATTTAATGGATAGTGTTCTCGTCGCCAATGAGGTGTTTGAGGAGGTTAAGAGGACAAAGAAGAGCTGCGTTTTCTTCAAGGTTGATTACGAGAAGGCCTACGAATTTGTTAAGTGGGATTTTATCTATTACATGTTAGGAAGGTTTGGTTTTTTTGATAAGTGGATCCTTTGGATTAAAGCTTGCATTGAATCTGTTTCGTTATCCGTTCTTGTTAATGGGAGCCCAAACAAGGAATTTTCTCTGTTGAAGGGTTTGAAACAATGTGATCCTCTCATTCCTTTCTTGTTTCTTATTGTGGTTGAAGGTCTAGCAGGAGTCTCTAGGAATGTTGATGAGCTTGGAGGGCTAAACAGTCTGGAGATCGGGAATAAGAAGGTTTGAGTTAATATGCTTCAATTTGCAGATGACATTTTGTTTTTTTGTCATGCGAATTCTAAAAGTGTGTTCAACATTAGGACAATGCTAAATTGTTTTGAGTTGGCTTCGGGTTTGAAGGTCAATTTCTTGAAAAGCAGTATTGGTGGGGTGGGGTTTGATGCGTTTTCTATCCAAAATTTTGCGACTATTCTTAACTACAAGGTAATGAAAGTCCCTTTCAAATATCTGGGGTTGCCTATTGGGGGGTGTCACAAGAGGGAAGCGTTTTGGGATGGAGTGGTGGCTAGAATCAAATCCAGATTGGGAAGATGGAAAGGTAGAAATTTGTCTATGGCTGGAAGGATTTGTCTCATTAAGTCAGTTATTTCGTCTATTTTGTTGTTTACATGTCAATGTTTATGTTGCCTACTATTGTGATGTGTATTCAAAGGAACTTTCTATGGAGATGGGGTTCTGAATGGAGGAATCACTTGGGTTTCATGGGAAAAGGTTTGTGAGTCTCGGGAAGGTGGCGAACTTGGAGTAGTTAATATTAAGGATTTCAATGTGGCTTTACTGGGTAAATGGATTTGGCGGTTGGGGTCTAATGAGGGAGGTTTGAGGAAGGAGGTTTTAGACTCTAAATATGGAGGTTGGAGAAATCTTAAGGAGGGCAGGTGTATCTACAATGCACCCCTTTGGTGGAAAGATTTGATGTTGATCTGGAAGCTGGAGAAATGGGGTAGTAACTTCGGAGACTGCTTAAAGTGGGAAGTTGGCAATGGGAAGTCTATCAAGTTTTGGGAGGACCGGTGGGTAGGTAATGATTCCTTGAAGAATAAGTTTCCAAGTTTTTTTTCTCTCTGTGTCGAGAAAGATGTGTCATTGAGTTGGTGTGGGTTTTGGGAAAACAGTGTTTGGGAGTGGTCTTTGGTGTGGAGAAGGAGCCTTTTTGATCGAGAGAAGGTCTAGGTTAGACAACTTCTCGAGGTAGTGCATGACTCGTGCCTTGTCTTTGAGAAAGTTGATAGTTGGGTTTGGAAAGATGATAAGTTGCAAGAGTTCTCATTTAATGCAGCTTACGGGACTTTAAGAGGTGTTCATGAGGGGATTGGTAGAGGATATTTAAATTATTTTGGAGGATTAAGGCTTTTTCATCAGCTCAGGTTACCGTTTGGAGGGTGCTGGAAAATAGGCTTGCTACTAAGGCTAATTTACTTAGACATGGAATTGCGATCAAAAGCGTTTGCTACTTTTGTGGGGTAAAAGAGGAGGAGTCAAATCATTTGTTTTTTTACTATAGAATAACCTGGCTGGTGTGGAATCTTTGTTTTATGTGGTTAGGGATCTTGTCAGTTGCCCCCCTTCACGATTACTCTCATTTTTTGCAGTTCAGGTTGTGTAATGCTCCTGAGTCGGTTAACTTAGGGATGAAGAATATTTGAATTGCGGTGGTTAGTGAGATTTGGAGTCTTAGGAATAAGATTATTTTTAAAGGTAAAGTTTTGGATTATTCTGAGATCTTTGTTTTAGCCCAATTGAATGTTTGGTCTTTGATCACTTCTAAATTCTCCTCTACTTGTTTTTCTTTTTCTGATTAGTGTCTTGATCTTTTGATCTGTCTTTCTCCGCTTTAGTTTGTTGTCGGCAGTTGTTTTTGACAGGATTCGTTTTTTAATAGTTGTCTGGTAGGTGTTAGGTTGTTAGGTTGTTTTTGTTCCTTTGTATATGGATTGGATCACCCTTAAACTGGTTCACATCCATATATTATTTACGGTTGATCAGAAAAAACCAAGATAGATTGTGATAATTTTATCTTTGTGTAATAATAGTCAATATGTTTGGTGGTGATTTGGGGTTGCTTGTTTTGAATATGTATAGATAAGCTATAATTATTTCTTTGTGCATTTTAAGCTTGTTATTATTTTGTTTTTATGTGTTTGTATTGTAACTATTCAATTCCATGCAAGGGTTAATCATGCTAATATGCCAAAACAAACTGTTGTTTATTTTGTTTATTTTCTTCATCAGATAGATTATAGATGTCCAGTATAGGTTGTTGGTTTTTTCGGTAAATTCTTAAATGTTATATGATATGAGGTTATGAATTTTATAGAAATTCTTATAATTATCTATTTTTCTTTTATAGTCGAGTTCAACATTTCAACCCTCTTATTTGCTTTAATTTTCCCAAATGAATTTACTGAATATAACTCACAAGTTTCCATCATTTTTTACTTACTTCTACAAACATTACATAACTGCTAGCTGTTTAACTTTTTACCTGTTACATTTTTGCATGTACTGCACTTGTTGCCTTAAACTTGCTACTTCTCCCTGCCAAAACAAATCAATAGCAATATAGATATCAAACATATGTTAATGATTATAAAATATTTGTACCTGTCAAAGCTTGAGTTATATTCACATTTATTTATTTTTCTCATCTTGTTGAGTGCTAAAAAACTATATCAAATAGTAAGTTGTAGCTACATTTATAACTTTATATGTACCTAATTTGTGTAACACATCACTTTAATACATAGTCATTAAGCTTATACTATTATCTAATTGTTAAAGTTTTACCAATAAAAGATTATGAGAATATAAAAAAAAATTAAGAACCGGACTATGATCATATGTGAAATAATGATGGTTTAAGTCATTATTAAAAATGATATAATTTCCATCAACTGATATGGGTTCTTGGAACATATTTTCGATCTGAAATATCTTTCCTACAATATATCTTTTAATTCTCTCTTCATCACTTCATCATTACAGTTTTATTGCCAGATAATTTTTTAGGTAATAGAAAAGAAATATATATATATATATATAGAGAGAGAGAGAGAGAAAGAGAGAGAGAGAGAGAGAGAGAGAGAGAGAGAGAGAGAGAGAGA